>JGI24021J15306_10009374_pt1 | contig 12115 bp, 5 predicted proteins | sample Ectturendosymbi1_FD_15306 | JGI IMG/M metagenome (IMG submission 15306)
AATAGTTGATACGCCTGAGCTCTTGCAATTTAATCAGTTAGCTCGTTTCTTGCTTGTTAAGACACCGATGAATGTTCCACAAGCAGCGGCCGTTGCCACGACAAGGCCGCTTGTAAAGACACAGACGGGAGTTACGTTTGTCAATGCAATGCTGGTTATCGTGGAGATGGCTACGTCAACTGCTATGGTCAGCCACGAATTCTGTTTTTATACATTTTCGCGTAGCAACAATAGTTTGTCAAAACACCCAAAAGTTTATATATGCACTAATTTCATTTCCTATTTTTACCACGTTTCTTGCGAGTGTGTTGCATTACTTTGTGTTGTGTTTCTACCTTGCCAACGTAGAATTTGAAACTAATCTAAGTTATTAGCAGAGGATAAGAATTGTAAGAAATGAACAAGCGAAACTGTTTTATCTGCATTTTTGCTCCCATCTTTTTCTTCTGTTTCGTTGGAAAACTCTTTATCGTGATTGCAAGCCTTTAGAGCTGATCATCTGTTGAAACGCGCATCATATTATGGGTCTTTCTTTTTCATATTAGGGGACGTTTCATAGCTCCGTAACTTATGCATTGCAGATGTTGACGAATGCTTGCAGCAGCCGAGCCAAACACTCTGTGTCCAGAACGCCGTATGTTTAAATACGGAAGGTTCGTACGAGTGCCGGTGTGCTGCGGGGTACCAGGGGATCGGGGACAGAGTATGCCAAGGTAAGTGAACCACGCTCTGTTGTGATATTTTTTGTTACGAGCAGTCTGATTTTCGTAACAACAGGAGGCAACGCGCAATTGCACGAGTTTAATGTGGCTGAAAGGAAACCGATTAAAACAAAGCATCTGTTTGAGTCTTTCTTCCCTTGCATACCTCAAAATCTAAAGCGGGTACGCTCGTAAGATGCTGATACGTTTCGCACAAAAACGGGTCGACTGTAAATAAATGTTTCTATTCCAGACGAAGACGAATGCCAGTCTTCAACAAATAACTGCACTGATGACAGGCGTTGCGTCAATGAGGTCGGTGGGTATAGATGCGACTGTCTGGAAGGCTACACAGACAAGCAAGGAGCATGCACAGGTGAAAACAACCTTGGGTTATGTGAACGTATGGAAAAGTATAAGACGTGCCTGTCTTCATCTGAGATATGGATAAAAACAGAGTCTGTTTGCGTCTGCTTAAATTTGGTGATTTCGTGCGACACTTTTCCCTGCACTGGTGATGCTGATCGCAATTTTTTAGCAAAACATCTGCCTTGCGTTGCACTTTGTCCGTTTTGCATTTTTAATAATTTATTTTATATTTTATGGCGATGGGCGGCAGACCGGAGTTTGGCCACGCCCTTCGTCGCGTCATGTCGATCTGACAAGCACACGACGAACAGTTAACAAAAGGTTACAAGCACGCAATTAACAGGCAAACACATGATGAACAGTCGAACAAATTTTTCATGGCGATACAAAGCTTTTCTTTAAAATAAATTTTTAACACACGGCGGTGAAATTTTTAACAAAGAAGCAAACTGACAATATTTGCTTTGTACCGCGTGCTTGTTTGGCAACATGCATCTCTAGAAATTATTTTTTGTCTTTTCGCAATTTTTCACAGCTTTTGTTACCGTTACCATTGCCAATTAAACTCATTGCTATCTTTAAGTTGTTTGACTTTTGCATATTTTACACAAGAATTCTCAGATCAAACTTTATTTTGAAAGGCCGCGCAATATCTTTCTCGCATTTGCTTTTTCGTCAATGCTAATGAAACCGAATCATTGCTTGTGAACACAAAGTGTTCTTTTGGGGCTTATTGGCAATGCTGACTTACCCGCATGTGGGGTTGTGCTTTTCGCGGGGATTTCAATCAGCAATCTCCAAGTCGGCAACAGGCTTCATGCTTCGCCGGTTTCCTCCAATCACACTTGCGCTTATGAGTTTTTAAATCTGACGAAGATTTTGCTTTTCTGAGTAGAATGCGTTTACCTGCGTTGACTTTCACCTGGGATCAGCCTTACACTCTGTCTCCATAGACGTGGACGAGTGCCGCGACGGCACGGACACGTGCCACGTGATGGCGCTATGCACCAACGTGCCCGGATCGCACCAGTGCGCTTGCAAGAGGGGATTCACCGGTGACGGAAAAGTGTCATGCGTCGGTAACGACGTTTGATAGTGTTGAGTTTTATTTTGGGAGGTGGAGTTTCTTGCAAGTCTATGCCAGGGTCTTTTGCATGTGTTAATTGTTTGCACATCTCATGCTGGACCGCCCTGGCTGGAGAACGTGGCGTTGTAGAAGTCGACGTTCAGGCCTGATTTAATTTGCGCAGATTTTACACATGCTTTCTGAAATGCTACGTTTCTTAGGGCGCTGTTGCTATTTGAAGTACATTTTATGTGGGAGGTAGAAAAAAATATTTAAAGATATCTTCTTTGGAAGGTGTGCCTAACAAAATTGCGGTTTTTCATAGCAATAGATATTTATTCTTCCACTTGGTGTCGCTAAATTTGACTCCACTTTGAACTGAAACGGTGTCACTCCACCTTTGCAAAGCAGTGATAATTTTCAAATTGATTTTTGTGAACCGATATCAACCACTTCGAAAATCGCAGTAAAAACGTAGAGCTGCATTTCCAAAGGAAATGCGTTTGTTCATGTTTCTGACCAAGCTTCATCTTTTTTTAAGAAGTTGATTAGAAACGTAACAAACTGCTGTTTTTACGCCACTGGTAGTTTTGTGGTGGAAAAATGGCGTGTACGTCTGCAGGTTGGTTCTGTTACGTCTTAGTCTTGAATACGTGCAAGAGTGATTTTGCGAAATAAAAGTGGTGTTACGATCAACGCCATCCTCTCTTATTTATCTTAATCAGATATCAACGAATGTGACGACAGCTCTCCGTGCGCAGCGAACAGTCTCTGCGCCAACACTCACGGCAGCTTTAAATGCGATTGCGCTGAAGGTTACGTTTTAAGCGACTCCGGTAACTGCACAGGTGAGGGTTTTGTTTCTACCGAAGTAGAGCGGATTTGCGCAAGAACTTCAAACAGCCTCGTAAACGTGAAACGGATACTTGTTGTTGTACCTCAAGCTTTTTGGTTGCCACCTGGGCATCTGTTTGCGTCTGCTGATGTGGATTGAGAATCCGCTGATCGAAGTCACTTTACCCGGAGCACTGCTGGCAAAGCAGGCTACTTGCTGTGCATTTGAACAGTTTCGGACGTGCGCTTTACAGACGTCGACGAATGCGCTACGGGTAGCGCTGGTTGTGACAGCGACGCAGAGTGCGCGAATACCGACGGCAGCTTCGCATGCGAGTGCAACGACGGTTTTGAGGATAACGGGGAAGGAGGTTGCGCTGGTGAGGGCTGGCTGTTTGTTGCTGGAGTTCTATCACTGGAAACGTGGAAACTTGCTTACGTTCAAGGGGTTGAACGTGGGCTGTCTGGGTTGGGTTTTACTGTCGTTATTTGTTTGCTAAAGGTGGGTAAGAACGCTAGAAAAATGCGGCAGGAAATGAGATAGTATTTTTAGTTGTTTTTTTTTCTCACACAAAAGAGAAATCAGGGAGAGAAATACACGCGTTTCTCTCTCAGCTCAAACTGGGTTCTGCTGATTTACTGTACTAATGTCTAATTGTGATGCCTACAGTTTGCCCTCTGATACTGAAGCAGAGAGCCCACGACCTCTACCAGATAACTTTTTTTCAGATACGGACGAGTGCGCTGAGCCAAGCGCTTGCATCGATAACGCACAGTGCAGTAATACCTTAGGAAGCTACGCATGCTTGTGCGAAGATGGTTTTACAGGAGACCCGAACACTTTCTGCGAAGGTAGGGCGACTTTGATATTCGCATGGCTTTCTAACCAATTGCTGGATCCTCAAATGCTTGTCTTATTTTGCTCACTTATTGCCAAGTTGAACTGCCAGAACTGCTTCACTCCGACACTATAGCAGCCAAAGAACCGGTTGAAACGCTTTGTTTGCGGAATTGCCGGCTTATCGTCTTCATCGGGCACTAGATGTGAAGTTTAACTAATTATTTGTTTCTTATTTGTGAAAAAGACTAGTGTTGAGACTTGTTTTGTATTTTTGTATTTCTTCGGAGTAATCAGTCTGCTTGTTTCCTTGCAGACAAAAACGAGTGCAGACTGGGGGAGGCTGATTGCCCCTCAGGCACTGTTTGTTCCAACTTGTTCGGTGGTTATGAGTGTCTGTGCGATTCTGGATATGGCGAAGACTCACTGAGCGGGACTTGTGCAGGTGATCGTGTAACTTCAGCTTTCAAACATGTGCTGATTTTTCTCAATTCAACCTGAATGAATCTTGATGATGGAGCGTCTGTTAGTTACTACGCAGTGGTATAGCGGTTTGGCTGATGGCCGTCGTCGCCGACAGCGCTGGAATTTTGTCTGAGACTGTCCCTCCGTGGGTGTATAGAGCTTTTACAGATGAAGTGAGTGTTTGTATGTGGTTACAAGACGTACTTTGGTGCTGGCGTTGACTGCCAGTGTGAGTGTTCTGTGCATTTAGAATTATCACTGAAACTCAGACGCGTCACCAGACTGTTAAAATGAGGGTCAAAAAGAAAAAGTATGGGCACTACCTGCGAAAAACAAAGCAATGACTTCACTCGCTTCCGACAGAGGGGCATTGTGGAAAATGAGGAGACAAGCACCTTGATCTACTGCAGAAAAAAGTCCCCCTAAAACCACTATATTTTTGTCTCATGTTGCACACCTTTGTAAGTAGTGTATGAACAAGGGTGGGCAATTAATTTGGCTCTGGGGTCACTTTGAGAAGACCGCGTTTAGCGGAGGGCCGTACCTTCCAATCTGATCGTAAAGTAAATAAAAAAAACATGAACAATAACGGTGCACAGAAAAAGTTTTCATGAAAGCCTCACTGTTCTTGTGCAAATACACTTTATCCAGCACAAGCAATTCAATGTGGCAGATGTAATCTCACATACTTTTCAGAAATTTTCAGATTTTAAGATATTTCCTGAATCCTTCCACGGGCCGCTAATCGCCTACCCTGATGTAGAGTTTGCAAGTGTCATAATAATGCTGTCAGCTCTCTCTTTGCAAGTGGTACAGTTGGTTGAGCTCGCGTCACCAAAGCGGGCAGTTTGAGTTCAATTCCCGGTCTGGTCATGTCGAAGATTTGAATGAGTTTTCCATTTTTCAGACATCAATGAGTGCGATGATCCATTGACCGTCTGCCGCCTCAACTCCAGATGTGTTAACAAGCCAGGAAGTTACACGTGTGAATGCGTCGATGGGTTTGAAGACTTTGGTGGGGCATGCCAGGGTAATTCTACCCACCAGTGTGTTACAGCCTGTATCACGCACCTTTCGCCAACTCTTTGCTTGAAACGCACTACGCACTCAGATTTAAATAAAGTCGGAAAACGGTGTTTGTGAGCGCTTTACAAAATTGTATTTGTGTTTTCAGTTTTCAGGGTTTGCTGGTGCTGTTACGTTGTAACAAGTAAATCTTATGTTTTAAGACCAAAAATCACCGATGATAGTAATCTGACTTCTTAACATTTAATCAGGCATTCCAGCTTTCACCTTTAACGATTAACCATTTTTTGATCATAAGAATCTCAAGATATAGTCTAACGAAATCATCTTCCATGACCTTTTCAGGAAGTCGGCATTTTCATAAAATACGTCGTTTTTTGTTTCGGTTTTCAACACATTGTTTTCCTATTACAGATATAAACGAATGCTTGGCAAGCACCAAGAAATGTGGACCTAATGCAAAATGCAAGAACAGTCATGGAAGTTTTACTTGCACTTGTCATCAAGGGTATTTTGGAAATGGCGCTAAAGGGTGCAATGGTACTGAACTATGTGCATGTGTGATATAACTATTCCATATGTAATTTATTAGCTACGGCGCGTATACTTGTAAACAGCTACTGCACTGTAGGAGAGTTTGCGGCCTTCCTGAGATCAGTTCACTATCTTGAGTATTAGTACAAGACACCGAACTGCACTTTTGAGTGTTAGACTGTGCTGGCGTCAGTTGCTTTGACTAAACAACCTTGGTTTTAGACATTGACGAATGCTCACTGGACCAGTTTTCCTGTCCAAGCAAATCAACGTGCTTGAACACAAAAGGCAGCTACAAGTGCGACTGTGACGTCGGATACATTGACAATGGTTTCGAAGTGTGTAAAGGTTGGTAAAGTTTTGCTGGCGAGTTTTTGTAGAAGACCAGGATTCATGTGCAAGTAAAACTTGGGGATGTATGCCTATTGCCTCGAACAGGGTCTCCAACCTTTTTGAAACTGAGAGTTACTTCTTGGGTACTGATTTATGCGAAGTCCTTCCAGTTATTACACGCCTCCGAAATAAAAAAATTGCTCAATTTGTCTGTAATTATGTTGCACATAATAAAATCAGTGATATTCGTCCATGTGAAGAAGCTGATTATGTTAATGCTACTTTCAGAACAGACCCGCAGGCAACTCACGTGCTTCGTGTGGGCGACTTGGTTCCTTGCGGGCACCAGACAGACCCTGGCCTAGAATAAACGGGGATTTCTAAAAAAACGCAGCAAAAATGCAGGTGTTCATTGCTCTTATCAGCACCACCATATTTCCTGGTCATCAGAATTGGTTTTCTTCTAAGCCAGTGCGTCCCAAACTTGGGGTAAATTACCCCCCGGGGGTAATATGCGGTTTTTTGGGGGTAACGCGGAACCAAAACCGCAATGTTGTTCTGTGTTATGAGCGATCACTGGAAAAGACATTTTGGACAGGAAATGCGAAAAGTTTTTGAGGGTAATAAGACAGAATCGCTACCTTGATTTGAGTAACGGTTCGAAAAAGTTTGGGAACCACTGTTCTACGCTATGATTCTGCCGCCAACTAACAAACTGCAGGCGGTATAGTATATAACAACGAAATGCTTAAGTTTTGAAGCCGAAATGCGCGACAACACCCGCTCTTTCTCAATTCTGTGGATACCTTTGAAAAATGCGACGTTTTCAGTTTGTTCGAATATTTTTTAAGAAGCTCCCAAAACCATCAGAGTTTCTTATAAGTTTTAACGTATTTCTCTGCCTTGCTCTGAAGACAATGACGAGTGTGCTGCTTCACCCAACCCTTGCAGCAACAACGCTGTGTGCGAGAACAGCGTTGGATCCTTTTCATGTCAATGTGCGGCGGGTTTTTCCGGGAATGGAAAAGTGGCTTGCATAGGTGAGGAACGTGTCATTCATGCTGCTCAAAAGAAAATGCAATTTGTTTTTGTTGCTTAAAGCGATACTTGCAATGTTCTTACGTCGCGTTTTGAGTTTTTGCATGCACTTCAAACGTTCTACATTGCTGTGAAAAAAAACATGTTTATCCTTTAAAACCTCAGCTTGTTAACTGATAGAACCTGAATAGATTTCTTCGATTTGATCGAAATTATTCTTCTATTAAAATTTATTTTAGTTAGATTAGCGATTGGTGAAAAAAATTTAAGAAAAGTGGCTCGTTATTCGTCGGATGAGTTTGCGAAGTAAAATAAGCACTTACGTAGTAAATGTTGATATGGATTATTTTTGCAGATGGCTTTAACTTCTGTCGAAGTTGTGTGCTGTTTGGGTATAAAATATACAGTTTAGGCAGCACAGTCTTTGACTTGAACTAGAATAAAACCACACGGCTCCACTGTTTATCATTACTTCGTACGAAAACAATGGGAAAAATTACTATATAAACCCCAAAAGTCAAAACTGCTAACAACTCATTTCTTTTAAGATGTTAATGAGTGTATGGCTGACGTCAATCCGTGCGATGAGAACGCAGTTTGTAAGAACCGAGTTGGGGACTACACCTGCACTTGTCGCGAAGGCTACACTGGAGAAGCAGTGGGCGCTGGCTCATGCACAGGTAGGGACTTGTCGGAAAGCACTGCCGGTGGCTGGGCTGTTGCACAATCTGTGCTATCGGTTGTGCTGTTTCATCGTTGTGCTGTTTGCGCTGGGTGTAGGACACAGAAATGGCGAGAATTCAAAGTTGTTTTCAATGCGGTAATATATCGCCTACCACCTCGGTAGAGCGATTCTTTTAGCTAGAACACGCACATCTCTGCATTTGTTGATAAATGTTTGATTTGCTGGATCGTCAAACCAAGTGGGGCTGTGCAGACTGCAGCAGCTCATTGGAAAACCTATTGGGAAGTAATTGTTTATGTTTGGCTCGCGACCTTTTCCAATGAAGTTGACATCATAAAGCAGTGGTGACGTAGAAAGTAGTTTTTTTATGACATCATAAAATAGTGGTGGCGTAGAAAGTAGAAGGTGGTTGAAATGCACAAGTCGTTTGACAAAGAGCTGCAAATCGGCTTTTACTTGAGCTGGCTAATGTTTTTCGCGCTAGCGAAGGATATGGGTACGTGTGTTTATCGTATTCACTTCACTAGTTGACTCATTCATATTTGATTTTATGATAGACGTACAGTACCTTCTTCAAAATTCTCTCGTTCTGATTTGCTTGTTCAGACGTAGACGAATGCCTTTTACTCCGCCCTTGTGGAAGGAACAGCGAATGTCGCAACAACGAAGGCAGCTACAAGTGTTTGTGCAAAGGTGGATACACCGGCGACCCTAATATTGAGTGCATTGGTAAGGCTCATGAGTCTGGCAATGAAGTGTTTCGAGTTTAATCCGCGCTTGACAAGGTCCACTGTGGTGCAGAGAGTTCCCACGATCTGCCAACTTTGCAAAAGTTCAGCGAAATGCAGTTGACTTAGGTTAGGTGCGAAGCTGATGGTCCTGCTGTATTTGAGAAAGGAAAGTTCATACATTGTCCTCATTTTGTATTTCCCAATCAGGGTGTCGCGAGTGTTCTGCGGGCGCCCGCATTTTTGTACGTTACCAGCTGTGTGTTGTGTCTCAATGTGACTTAAAATTTTCGCCTTTTATTCTTTGCATGTTTCTGAAAGGATAACACTTCTTTTCAAAGCATCCAACTTGCTTCATTCAAATCATTGGTGGTCGCGTTTTTGTTTGTGACATTAAGTTTGAAATAGATCTAAAAATAAGTTAAACAATCGTTAACTCTTTACTCAATCTTTATCCGTTCAGTTGTGTTAAAATCGATGATAGTCTTTAAAAACTGTTTTGAACGAAACTCACACAAAACCTACAAATAAATGTGTATGTCCTGACGTGCTACATTACATTTTTGAAAACGATCTTACTTTTTCGGGAAGCAATGTAGATAATAATATTTCATTAAAAACTGCTTTAAGTTCATTTTTTATCAAACTTTTTCCACATTTAATTTTGTTTCATAACTCAAGAAAAAGAAGATGATGGAAAAACAAACACTTTTATTTATTTTGAAGTGAATTCGCAGAGAGAAAAATTCTTTTCGCGTTGAGTACATCGACCTGACACGTTACATTCCATCTGCAGATTTTGACGAATGTCTTCTCGGTCGTTCCAACTGTCTCGATGAAGCAATTTGCACAAATACCATCGGCAGCTTTACTTGCTCCTGTAAAGATGGCTACAGTGGAGATGGGGTCAATGCGTGCATAAGTAAACAAACCGCATCCTTTTACCGAGTTTCTCTTGTCGAGCTTGTGATATAACGTTGTTTGTTAACGTATTTCGTACTTTACAAAAAAACGCTCATGGCCGAGTTGCTGAAAAATGATTTGAAGAATGATGCATCAGATTCATCTTAATCGTAGAAAGGAAAGCTTAACATCATCTACCAAACATGCAAGTAGACTAAAAGTTTGCCACGGTCCAGGAAATAGCTTTTCATTAACTGGCTGCTGCCGGAATGTCAGCAAAGAGATGTTTCCAAATTTTAGTAATTTAACAGCAGCACAAATTGCACTAATATGATTGATTGTACTCTCTCTTCGCTAAAACCATTTTCATTTTAAACGTGATGCAGAGTGGATAAGTTGCTGATAAAGTTAAGCAAAATTCTTTCATCGCTTGGGTGACTCTGATTTCTGCAGAAGAGTGACTCTGATTTCTGCGATTGTGTGGAGGTTAAAACGACCTGCTGCTACTTTAAGGGTGTTAACTTCAAAAGTGTGAAAGGATTTATTCATTGGTTAGTGCAACCGTTGTGGTTTATGTTTTACAGACGTGAACGAATGCCAGTCAGACGTTTGCCACAAGGTGGCGATGTGCAACGACACTGAGGGTAGTTTCAAATGCACGTGCCTTGAAGGTTACAGGGGTGATGGACGAACGTCATGCCAAGGTAACCATTTAAGAAATAATTTGGTCCGCCACTGCAAATCGTTTGATTCAGTTACAATGGTAAACATTCCATCGTTTCCAAACTTTGGTTGAAGGTTTATTTTTTAGTGTAATTGGGAAGAGGTCAAGTGTTGACTGGAGTGGGGTTAAGAAAACACTTATTTCATGCTCATTTTCCTCACGCAGATGTCGACGAGTGTAGCTTGAAATTGGACAATTGCGAAAGCACAGCGATCTGTGATAATTCACCCGGAAGTTATCGGTGTCTCTGCCGCGCTGGATACCGGATGCTGAACGGCATTTGTCAAGGCGAGATTGCACAATTATTGAAACTTACAAGATAAACTCAACTTTTATGTTGGTGATACAGGTTGTTTCTGAATGCTTCTGTTTGTAAATAAATTATTGCGTCACAATACGAGCTTGGTTTCTTTAAGTATTCAAGTAAACTCCATTCACTTCTTCAGTAGTTTCGGTGGCTGTTGGTTTATATATGTTGAACAATTCTAAACACTGAGTTGCATCTTCGCAAGAAATTACAAATGCATTTTTCTTTTCATAATTTTGACGCATGGTTTTTGCATTCTGTGATCAAAATGGTTCATTGCTTGTCATTCAGTCAATAACGGAGCGACCCAGTCCAGCTGTTGATTTTCTGTCGCTTTCATAGACAAAGACGAGTGCAACCTGGAAAGGCCTTGCGACACTAATGCCGAATGCACAAACACCGATGGAAGTTACAAGTGTCGGTGCAAACCGGGTTTCACAGGTCATGGCGAGCTCGGATGTTCGAGTAAGCAAAATTAACTCAATTATTTATACCTACATTTGTTTTGTGTGAATAAGAGCTGATGATGCCTCGAAATATATACTCTGTAAGATCTTCGTGTCTGATTCTTTGCTGGGAAAGGACTTCTTATCGGTAGGCAGTGTATCAACATTAACTTTATTTATTACCAGGAAGTTACCCTGCGGTTTAAATAGTTATTTTCTTGAGTTTGTGAATTTATTTTAAACTGGAGTTTTGGCTAATTTTGGATAAAGCGTTTCTGGGTCTCGTTATTTTTTAGAAATGCCTTATAGTTACGCCGTTATGCTTGTACCCGCAGTCCAAAAACATGGATAAGTCATCCACAGAGTTCACCGAGTTGCTAGTTCATGTACAGAATTCAACCTTTACTTTCGCTTCGTTCGTTCGCTCTTCTTTTGTGGCTTGTTAATTCCTTGCTCCATCGATTCAGATGTGAACGAATGTGAAGATAGCAAGGCGTGTGCTGACAACGCGGTGTGCGTTGATGAGGTTGGAAGCTACAGTTGCATCTGTGCACAAGGTTATACCGGTGATGGACGAACTTACTGCTCAGGTGCTGTGGTTTTCAGCTACACAACACTTTTTCATTATATCTTTGAAATAGAAAATCTTTGAAAATAAAATCAAAAACCGTTTTTCTCTACAATAGCTATGCGTGAAATGGCGCAAATTTCATTTAGAAAAATATCTGTCATCAAGGTAACGAAATATTTGATCAGAATTAGTTGTAAGATTGTTGATCTTCAAACCCTTGCCTTAGTTCTTTAGAGAACATGTCTCTTAACTTTGGCAATGGTACCAAACCAGATGCTGTTTGTACGAGTGACTTGCAACATCGTTATTTGTCCATTCACAATATTTCTGCTGCTTACACGTGTGTTTCCTTAGTTTTGATACTCGACGTTTTTGTGGTTCTTGAAGTTGTTTTTTTGCTCTTTATCCATGCTGCTTAGGAAGTTTATAACTTGGCCTGGATTTTTNGAAGATGCTCCCTAAATGTTTTTGCAATACTATCAATATTTATTTGCTGTGTGCTATAAAACCATGAGGTAACATGAAAGGCACAGAGCTGAAGTTACTG
>JGI24021J15306_10009375_pt1 | contig 12114 bp, 7 predicted proteins | sample Ectturendosymbi1_FD_15306 | JGI IMG/M metagenome (IMG submission 15306)
GTTAATATCTTTCACGGTCTCTAGAAACTTGAAAAATGCTAAAAATTATTTTATCGAAGCTAAAATTTATAAACTAACAGAATCAGTGATACCACACCAAGCTCTGTTTCAACATTTATGTAGAGCCTACCATCTAACATGCAAAGCTCTTCTCACAAAACGTGACAAACACCACTTTTATTTTTGAAACCTCTCCAAGTACAAAATCTAAAGAGAAAAAGTGGGGGGCATGGCATATTATGTACCCCTCGTCTGAAAAAGTGGGGGGACACGTCCCCTGCGTCCCCCACCAAATTGCGCCCATGCAAGTGGGGAATGCATTTAACATAAAACGAGTGCAGTAGAAGTGTGAAACAGATTTGAAAAATAACCTCAAAAGGACTAACATATAAGCTCACACAAAATGAACTTAATATCATGAAATGTAGATACCAGATACGTTAACACAACAGAAATCGGTACGGAATAAGCCACTTGATGTGTTAGGCATTCCCATACGAATTCAGTCGGAAAATATCCGCATGTAAATCAGTGTTTCTCAATTTTTTTGCCGTGATAACGTTTGGTAAAAACTGCGTGGCTCACTCCCTTAGTAGCAAAGGCTACGTTTTTGCACTCTTAAACAAATATTGTTCTAAAGTAGCGAACTTATTCCTGTATGGAATGCAGTGAAAATCTTGCTGCAGAACACAATTGATGTGTTTCCATGCCGCGGTGACTAAAAGTCTGCACAACTGTATTTTCACATTTGTTTGTCCTAACTCCGTAGTCCATTCGAAAATTGCGCTATGGTTCACATGTTGAGAAACACTGATAATTGTTTTGTTTGTGCAAACGTGAGTTAAGAAAAGTGATTTTGGAACTTTCTCCAAAATCCCTAAGTCTATTTATTTGAAACGCAAGCACTTGTTTGGAAAGAAAGTGTGATACTTGTGTTATTACGATTAAGTGCAAATATGATTTACTGAAATTCCATTGCTCTATCTTGCTCGAAATTCCACAAAACTCATTTCAAAATGAACTTTACCAATACGGTAAATCTGCAGCGAAACTCCTATGAATGCAAAAACCTGAGGTTTAAACCGGAAGTTTCCGTACCTTTGTTTATGTGCATGTGCGTAAATCTATGCATTTTCAGTATGAACATAGTAAATCTCAAGTTTCAAGAGCAGTGCAATGTCAAAGGAAATTCACTGTTTTGCATTTTGTGCAGCAATTTGGCTCCCTACCCATAACAACAGTTTGTTTGTCTGCAGCTAAACTACCTGATGGCCATTCTTAGTTCCTGCTTTGAGCAAAACGGTAAATTTGTTGTTCATGTGGTTGGAAGTTGTCAATATAAGATTAAGCATCGTTAATTTCAGTGGAGTCAATGAACCTGAAGAACAATGGAATTTTTTTTCCGCGCATTTTCGAGGTTTAGATTTCAACTCGTGACCTTGCTTGATTGAATATTTCCGACCAAAATATTATCTACGTTGAAGACAATTCAATCTCAGCGTAGTTACTGTAGATGCAGCTTCCTCTCACAGTATATTTTCACCTTTTTTTGAAATGTTGTCGTCTTCGTAAAAAGATAATGGAATCAAACTTTTCCGTCCTGCTTTGCTCTGCACAGCCTAAACGCGTCAGTTACAGTTACGACAATCTAATAAAAAACAGGTGTTGATGTTAAAGAAAATGGGACAGGTATTGGAGTGGAACAAAGAAGATGTTTTTGAGAAAATAGCTTCTGTGCTTTGTTGTGAAGTAGCCATTGCAGTCTAAAAACTCGGGGTGGCAAAAAATTCTCTTTTTTTCGAGATTGTGTTTTGCTCTGAAGATATTAATACAGACGTATTAGGTAGCGCCCCTGCCACGTATCAGCTTCCTTTAATACGGAAATTTCTTCAGGCTAAAACAAGGTTGAAGTACTAAAAAGGGAAGGTTGTTCGATGCCATATAGCACCACTCTTCGGGCCATGATTGCTTGCGACATCCGTTGCCAAGATTGAGATAAATAGGGGCATTTTCTTTCTGTACCCACATGACGTCGTATGTTTTAACATAGTTTTTTCCTAAGTGACTCTCACAACAGAGGAAGGTGTGTTTTGTTCGATTTTTTCACATACCTCGCAGCGAGTTACTGCAGACATTGACACATACATTAAACAGTGAGTTTGACAATGAAAGTGTTTAGCACACAATACGATTATTCGTCGATTTTATGACTGGAACATCCCACTGCCTGACTTGGCAATATGGCGCCAGTGTGAAATATTTAAAGATATACAGTGTTAGTATTGATATGGCGAGGGTTCATGTTTGGGAAAACAGTTTTCGGACAACTAACAATAATGTACTGTAGAATTTAGTTTGAAATTTGTTTTTTATATTTATTCTCTATAACGCTGAAAGCGAAATACCACTTTATTTTAGCATGCCTTTGAAGCAAACGTACTAGAAGATTGCGCTGAGACGTGGCTCATATTCCATATTAATTTCTCACCATCATGTAAACTAATAACGACAAAACTAGCGCTCTAACGAATGATAGTAAGTAAAGCCAAGCCCGTAATATTTTATAGTTACTTTTTTAATTCACTTAAAAGATCTAAAAATGTTTCAATTGCAAAATGAAATTCTTGTCAAAGCCTAATTATAAACGTATCAATCAGAACAGACATTTCAAAATTATCCGTAAGAAGGGATTTATGCAAAAAATGTGAGACAAATGGGATCCGAAATATTGAAGTTTTTACAATAACTTCCGAAGCTTTTGACTGTATGGAAATAACTTCAAAGTCTGACGAAGTTTTCAAGCTGAAATTTGATGCTGCTACATTCGGTTTTATTTCTTCATCTTCATTGCAGGATTGTGTATGAGTAGCTGATATTAACCATCAAATTTAAAAAAAAACTTAGAAATGTAATACAATCTAGAAGATGCTTACAACGCATGATTTCTGATGTGTTTTGACCGATTTTGTGCCCCTACAAAGACAGATTCGAAGGCTTCAACCATCAATCTTTCGCTGCTGACTTGCTTGATACAACGTACCTCATTGTCATGAGGTCTCCGACGTATCTTATGTAACGTGCCTCACTTTACGTCTCGTGCTACGGTAGACCTTTTGTTGGGCAAGTACATTACGTGGCGAGCTGGAGCCTTTCCACTGTTATATTTTCTAAACCTAAGGCAACATCAATTAGGCAAGGTCCCATCGAAACATAAAAACATGACGGGCATCAGAACACGCCATAGCAGCCAGTTGGTGCAGCAGAAAGACACCAATACCGCCAATATCGCAGGCAATAATGCATTATCAAAATGAACAGTAATTGCATTCTTTACTCAGCTTGTTCGAAATACATTTCAATTTGTTTCATTTGATAGCGGGGACACGTGAAAACAGCCTAAATCCTCTTGGCACGCAATAGGCTTTTGGTTACAAAATCGACCGACAGCGGAAATGCCAAGCAACAACAACTTTTTAGATTAGATTTAGCAAAAGTGGATAACATTGAATTATTGGGTGATTCAATGTGGCAAAACGTTTGTAGTTTGTGACAGTTGCAAAATTAGACTCCATGCACATATCTTGCATTACAGCATTACATGTCGCATATAACAGAGAAGCTGCTTGCGTACTGCCCAGTGTCCTTTATCTATATGCTATACCACTGTCAACTACTTTATGTCTCAGAAACTTGCAGAAAAAGAACCGGAAAGGGCCCGTTCGCTTGAGCTAGATGTTTCATATACTGCGTAAATTTCGAAACTTTCTGAAATATCACCCTGCGCTTTTTCGCTTTTATTTATACGAACTTGAAGCAAAATCAGGCAATAAAACTGAGGTTATCGAAAATATTACTTTAAGCGTTTTGAATGGCAAATCAAAACCTATTAAAGATCACAAAGTTTGCGGCATTCAAGGACACGTTGCAGAATGCCAATTGCTCTGAAAGTGGTGATTTTTTCTCTTCCTGCTATCGTAAGCGGTTTGTTCGTTTGCAATAACATAATCGTACGAAAGATTTTACTAGACTCAGCCTTTCAAACGTTTGTGATTCTCAGCAGTGTCAGTTACGGATTGCACCATAGCCATGAGCTCTCTTCAGCACGGAAGACAATGCCATCACTTTTTCGACGATGTCACGACAAACAAAAGAAACGCAAGCAAAGACACCCATTCGGACCTGTAGTCAATGAAACCAAATAGACTGAATTGTAAAATCGGATGTGCAACAGAGCCTACGTCGCTTCACCACAAACGCGCTAAATCCCAATACAAAGGCAGCTATGGTCAGATCTGGAGATTTACTTCTGTATTGGAATTTACAAAGGAAACACTGGCGTAACTAGGACAAGAACGTTTACTCTGTATCTTGTGATGGGCATTGTCGTCCATTGTTCTTTGGCATTGTCTTCTATCTTTCTTTTGACGGCCGGGGCAGCCACACAGGGTAAAACCGACTACGTGATTTGGGGGTCGTGAAAATACAATATGCTGACCCAATTTACTTGACTTTACAACAATTCACTTAAGGTGCGTTGAAACTTTGGTTCGAAATTGATTTTATAAAAAAATTAGGTTTACAGATGAAGTTAGGAAAAGGGTCTTTTACTTCACAATGTCTCTAAACTAGTATAGCAGTTGCAAAATTTAATTTTTATTTCTGAAAGTCAATACGCAATGTGAGTGTTATCTTGTAAGGCACATTGTTTTTGAACAGCTTTGAAATACATGACTTGTTTATGGATTGTCCTTATTGACTTGCGAAACACCATAACCTAAATATCTTGGGACAGAGCGTTTCAGCTACTTACCCGAATCGTTTCAAATTACGTGCGTTTTTCCACAATATCGTATTGTCCATGATGGATGAATATAATGTTTATACTAAATTGGAAATTACATTCAAATTTCAAAATTTTTATGTCATAGTATTCCAGGTGTTGGCAATTATATTTTTTAATTATCCCTATAAACATAGGACACAAAGTTCGATGGCAGCTAGCCGTCGTAATTCGTTGAAAATCTTAGTTTTTCAGAATTTTTTTTCGTTTTTAAGAGTCAAATGCTTACTCAGCCAAATGAAAGTTTCTTAGCAGATGTATATCGCGTTGGTTAAAATGATTCCCTTTCCCACAAGTATCATGCGTGTTATGCTTGCTGTACCAACTGGTAGACCTGTTAATGTTCATCATTATTGTTACTAGCTGGAATACAAATAACGCTACCAACTGTTAAAATGGTAAACGATAAGGATATTATTTCACCATTTCGACCTGTAAGTGCTAAATACTAAATAGCATTTTTGTTTATTTTTCATACGCCTTTTGTACATAAACTTTACGTACCTTTCATTCGGTACTTTCTATCCAATCCCGTTGACGTGGTCCCAAAAGTAGAAAGATGGATGGTTTCCTTCGGGATTCATGTTTCTGAGTTTCCGTTTACAAACAAATAAGCACTTGGTGGAAAGAATGAACACGGATTGTAATTACAGTCGTGTTCATATTGACTGACTCAATACGTATAAAAAACATTGGGTTTCAATACGTTTCATTTCTTCAAACTCAAAACCAACAAAACGTGGCTTCAGAAAGTTATAGGTCAACCTTTATTCCTTAAAAGGTCGTTCACTCTCTTTGATATGAATTGAAGGATTTCATCAGTCTTTGGCATTCTTTTGTTTTTTGGGTTTTGATACCACACTTGAATCTTAACGTCTCTCGACAGTTTCAAATGGCAAAAAATCTCATAAAGCCGAATAAAAGTCTTCCAAACTTAACCTTCATTCAGTAAAAAGCAGATACTAAATTTATAACTAAAATTATATTTAAATTTCTGCCGTTTATTCAAAATGAAAAATTCATTATTCTTGTTGTAACACGCTCTGTATTTAAGCTAAAATAAATTGTTAGAGCAAAGAATAAAATGTTGTGGCAATGAATTCATAAAAACCATTTAATTTATGAAAAAAAACCTTTAACATCTATATAAGCTTTTAAAAATCATGCTNTTTTGCACATTTTAAGACATTATTCATAGCATACTGAAACGCATTTCGTGTATTATTTGTAACATTTTGATATTTTATTTGCGGAAATATTTTGCTTGTATTTTAAAGGATTTCTAAACGTATGCCTAAAAATCTATTAGAAGTTTTATTTCAATTCCACAGAAATATCCAGCCTGTAAATCCATGCTTTTGAACGCAAAACTTAGAGCTTCTTCTCGATTTTACCGCAATTGTGCTACAAGCAATTGCTTTGCTAATGTCTGAAGATTTCAAGATCAGAAAAATGATTCATACAAATTATTCCTATTACTGCTTATGTTGAACTGTTTTTAACCGTTCTTTTATTTTTTTTTTGTAGAAAATCATGCATTCGTTATAAAATTGACTTACTCCTTTACAAATTCACCTTCGAAGCGAATGAATAGTACGGCTGAACAGCGTTCTTCACCCGCTTAACTAGCGAAAGCGACGTCGTGCTGCTTATGTTTAAAATATTTGTAGTTTTTCTTCAGAGTCATTAACCAAACGTGTGTAAACATCCTGGCACTTAATGGGTTGTTTAAGCGCCATGAAAGCGGAAGAAACGTAACATCATAAATTTACCATTTATCAAGTATACATTTCATGGAGCGTTTCGCGTTACTACAAAAATGCTGTAACGGCGCACAGCGACTTATGACCCAGCCTTGTTTAATGGCTTCAAGCTATGTTCATCCGGTGACTAGTTATCTAACGTGTGCAGCTCACTAGGTTCAAACAGGGTTTGAATCACTTGATGCTGCTTTAAAGTCTAACATTAAGACAGCATCCGCACAGTTACCGTCATATTTCTCGCCAGCTACAATTCCCGTGGCTTCCTAGAGTAGGCCAGCAGGTTCTTGAACTGTCCAGGATCTCGGGGCGGGTTGACCTGCTTCCGTTTCCTGGTATAACGTCCCTCGTGGTTGTCTAGAGGTCGGTAACTGCCTTTGACGGTTTGCGCAATCTCGCGACAACACGAACTGTTTTTCTATTTCGCTTCACATAACGTGCAGTAAAAACCACAGCACAGTCTAATTTCGAATTAGTAACTTTGAGGCTCTCGTGTATCAACCAAATTCTGCTAACTGAGTCAGAGTATTTCTGATCACCCAAACGACCAATGATCTGAGCTGTGGATTTCACACCGATTGGTATATAATGTGTTTATTCCTATTTCTCTTGAACATCTTTAGTTCACAGTAAATCCAGTGTTACTGCTGTGCCTTTGAGCAAGGCCTTCTGGAGAGAACCGTTCTCTCTAGAAGGCCTTGCTTTGAGTTTGTGTTTATTTACCTGAGAACAGTAGCAGCCAAACGCCTTTTCATTGATAACTGCTGAACCGATTTAAATCGCAGTCGCGCCCTTTCAAGGATTGTCCTGTTACACTGAGTTGATGGATAGTGCGGTCTGATGGCTTAATGTTCCTGCGCTTGGTACTGTACAATCGCTTACTTGTTTCTGTTGTATTTCAGAAAAGGTGTTTGACGATCAATCGCCGTTGAAATTTGATACCTGTTAGATTTTGCGACACCACAGGTTGCCCTGATTACCTCCCGTCCTGTTTGCAACTGCTGTAAGGAACAAGAGCTTACAGCTCCGTTGGTCGTAAGGGTCAGGTTTAGGCGAAAGTTCGTCAGGCGCACGTTTCTCCAATTTTCTGCAGACTAGCTCCTCGACGCCTCGCATCTGCTCCCGCAACAAATACTACCGCCTCACGTTAGTACAAGAACTCTCTTTTTGCCTCGACAATGGGATAAAGACGTTGCATTACATGTTCATAAAGAAAACCATACTGATGCTTCAGTTAGACACTTATATTTGAATTTTTTTTACTGCAGTGTGAAAATCACAGAGTAAAAGTTTTTGCACGGATTTTACTCACTCCCTTTAATTTAACGGGAACATCTAACGGGAACGGTGGTTCTTAACCGGCGAGCGCGCCACCCCAAGGGGAGTCAATAAATTTCTATGGAGTGCGAGCCTTAAGCCCCTTACAACATGGAAAGTTAGATCAATAAATTTAATAATAGGTAAATACATTTGTTTTTATACTTATTTAATGTCACGGAGGCTTGAAACAAATGACATTTGCTTTAGAGAGGTTTGGTAGAAAAAAGCTTAGAAACCACTGAACTAGAAAGAGGAAAAGAGCTCCAAGACGCTCGTTCTGTTTCGTGGTCAAAAGAACGAGGACATTTTGCGCGTTTCTGTTATTTTTGCGCCACTGACACTCAGCTGTGTTTGAAAGTAATTTGGAGTTACAGGAAGTCATTGGCAACGCTGAGGTAAATGCAGCTGTTTTTCTGTGTTGTACCTTTGCCACCAGGCACTTTCTTGAAAATTCACGCAAACACACAAGGCCAATAATTGGTTTTCAAAAAAAAGTGTAATACTTGGTTTCAAAAAACATAAAAGCACAACGTTGAGCGAAGGAGCACCCAAAGACCAAGTGAGCCAAAGTATAATATTTACAACAAGAGCGCCAACGTCCAATGAGCACATGTTGAAAACAATGCTGCTAATTTCAGCGAATCATTGATATGCAAATGCACGTTGCTTATTTACAATTTTTCTTGTAGTTGATTTTAATGTTTTTTGCATTGCTGTATTTTTTCAGCAGGTTTTTGCACTTCGTTATGTACACAACATGGTGAGGCTAATAAAATAAGCCGCCTTTTACAAATATTCACTCATGCACAACACGAACATTTAAGGCAGTACGAGCTGTACCAGATGAGTTAAAGAGTATCTGCGCAACAAATACTGTAATCTAAATGGCCAAAAACTACTCAATGCCGTTCACGATGAAATGTAATTTTCTTTTGTACATATTTTTATACAACTTCGCAGAAGATTTTGCTAGTACAATGGAAAGTTCAGGTATGCTCGTTGACTTAAGACTTTCAATAGGCAACGATCTATTTCCCTAAATGTGCTGTAAGTCTATTTCCCGCAACCAGGCTATCGGAAGAGACAAGACGAGATTATTCCGATCTCTGATTGCCCATCACATTTGCGATTTGCAAAACGCTAGTCCGAGTAGTAACAGGAGAACATCTTGATTTGCAGTCACATTGTTCATTTCCCTACAAAAATGAAAAAATAAATCTTGCCCAGTCTCAATTTCAAAATAGCGTCTAAAGTTTGACTTGAGCAAATCGTTGTACTTTAAAAAACGTTGTCTGTCACAGTAGGTCGTTACCCCATCCTGTACCAGTACAACGTCATTCCGCTTTTCAGTTAAGTCGTCATATTCATTCATAATGCATGGTTCAGGCTGAGGTTCTTCTTGAATTGTTCCACCGCTTTCTTCTACCGTATCTTCGTTGGAAGAGCTGAAATGCACGAGCGACTCTAATGGCATTTTTTTCAAGCACGATCTCTCTCGAACTTTCATCACTGATCACGATCAAATCATACAGGGTTGATCCAGAAAAAATTCATTCTACAGTTACCAACAGACACTAGGACAAAAAGGCATTTTCGATACAAGGTAGCGACCCTACAATTAAAACAATAAATGGGCTTCAGCTAAGTATAATATTTTCCAAACGTTTTCCAGGATTTCAATAAACTCTACATGGACTGTACAAACCTGAATAAAAATCTGAATTATAATCAGAATACTGACGAAAGCTCTTCAGCTTCTAGCGTGCAGTGAATGAAACAATTACATACAGGATGAATTATTGCGCGTGTGGTTGAGTGGTATCACAAAAAATGTCATTGTCAGTTTTTTGGCAACACGGTTTTCTTAAATACAGCACTTTTGAAAGCCAAAATGTTGTTTTTAAACTATCACATTTCTTATGCTATTCTCCCATTCATTTTGCAAAGCTTTGCATAGTATACATGGATTTTTTCATGAATTTTATATTGCATACAAATTTGTAAAGATTCAAAAATTTTAATTGCAAAACACAACCCACTAAGGTTACTAACATAATTATTATGCTTACTCATACGGCAAAGCCTGCTTCATTGATAAGGAGACAGTTGGTTCTTACTTCAATGTTGGAGGTGCAACAAAAAATAGATTGCTTCAAAATGCATTAAGAAAACTAATTACGAACAGTGGGTCTATATTACTGCAATTTTAACTTGATTTTGGGTGTCGGCAATTGGCGGAAGGCTGAAGTCTGAAATTTGCGTTTTGCCGGAGCGGTTGAGGTTAATGCTCTTGCCTAAGGAGCGTTGTGGCCCTATACTCAGTGGCTGTGGATCGAACATTCAAACTTTCAATTGACAGGCGGACACACTGCGACTGATCTATCGCCTCCCCGACTGCAAGTTTTGAAAGGTTTTGCCTTGACTTATTTGAAGGCGTGTTCCATTGCAACTTAACATTGTCATAAAAAAATTTAAACAGATGGTTAAGCGGTTATTATTTGAAATAAGTGATAAGTGCTGCTAACCTGACGGAAATATATAAAGCCTGAATTAGTTGCTTTCATTTGGCGGATTTGAATTTGTGCCTTTAAATTGTCGACGAAACGACTGGGAGATGTCAGCACGGAAGAACTGAACAACAGCTGTTCGTACTGCCTTGCGGATATTGCTATTGTTCAGTAGATCTAATACTCATTAGAAAATAAGAAGTTTTGCGTGAAAACTCTTGCTTGAAATTGTGTGAGACATATGCAATGTCCGTTTCTCAAAATCTTACTCAACCTGTTCAACTTCTACGAAGACGAGTCCCTGTTAAACTTTGCACAGATTAAAACTCATATAACGCTGATAAAATGCCATCTTCTCTGACACTCTTAGAAAGTGTTTATTATACAAGCACTCGGTACTAGTTAGAAGTAGATAACAAAAATTGTAAGAATAAATGAAGATTGACATTCTGACTTAGAAGTGCTTTCAGAAATAGTTTACGTTTTATTCGCGTTGCTAAAACTTACGTAGAAGAAATCCCTCATCTTTCCTGAGTTCCTGCAGTGAAAACAAAAACATATTAATTTATGTTTTCGTAAAGTGATGAAGAATTCACTGGCTGTTCCAGCTAAAATTTGGTTGCCTACAATCAATCATGATGTATTTGCTCGTACTGCATTGAAAACCATACCGATAAGTTTTTGCAACTATTTAAAATGGACCTATGGTTTAATTGTAAATTATAAGATATTTTCCATCTTTAGACTTGTGTCTATTTTCTTAATTCTTTGAAAGTCAAAGTGATCCTTAATCATTAAATCTACGTACGTGTATCGCTAGTAAGCACAGGATGATCTTTATATTTTTACCAAAAACAATTTTCACATGAAGTATTTACTGCCCTCACTGCTTTCCCAAATCTAAAAGAAAGTGCATAAGAATTCCAAGTGAACTATGTTTCAGCTACATTCCTTTTTAAGACTTAAACATGACAAGGTTGACGAGATAAATAGCGATGTTTAGCGATTACTGGATTAGGAATTTTGTACTCTGTGCCCACTGCTTTCTCTTGCTGTCTGCAAACATACAGGCCTTACTCTCTTTCAGCTCCAGGTTTAAAAACGCTGAAAATTTCTAATAAACCATGAAAATGAGACAGTTTACTCGACTCAAACGCTAAAATACTCGTAAAAAACTTTTTAGCGAAAACACTGCTATATGAACACAGCAAATGTCACTTCTTACATTTTCAGTGTTTCCGTTGGTTCGACGACGTTGCGACAGCTTCAGCTGTATCTGTGCAATCTATCACCATAGACAGAGGCGTAGTGGGTGGTGTAACGAGACAACGTTGTTACACAATTGCTTTGGCGAGACAGATGGCAGAAGGGTGTTCTGCATTTTGTTGTTTGGCAACGAAAATAGATGGAAACATGTTTCACCTTTCCACAACGTGCACCACTTTTGTTCCCAAACAATGTACAGTAATCAAGGTGGTACACACGTTCAAAGAGAATTTCTCCGTTGTGTCTACGCTGTCAACAGACACAACAACGCTGCAAGAGCTAATACAACTTTCACGTTGTTGATTAAGCCTTGTTCTGCATCATATTTTGTTGCGATCGGAAATCCCGAGCGGCATATGCGCAAAGCTTCGCACTGTGGCAGCAAGCAACAATAGAGTTCACATGCCATGATCACTCTGTT
>JGI24021J15306_10009377_pt1 | contig 12114 bp, 4 predicted proteins | sample Ectturendosymbi1_FD_15306 | JGI IMG/M metagenome (IMG submission 15306)
CTGCTCTTACAAAAAACACAACGAGATATCGACCGATACGGCTTTTTTTTTTTTTTGGGATACCGATATATCGGCCATTCATGGACCGATAGCCGATATTTCCAAAATTTTTAAATCTTGTTTTCTGCTTCATCAAAAATAGACATTTCATGCCTTACCTTTTTTTCATAAACTTCAAAAATCAGGATTTACGAACTAAAATATTTCAAATTGTAGCAATTTTTTGCTGTGGTTTTCAATTAACCTGATTAATGATGATACTTTTGTTTTGGCTGCGACGGCCAATGCGTCCACCACGGTTCATTTTGTCTGCTTGTTTATGAAGCCACACCCGCTAGCGTTGCTGCAAGATAACTGTCTTGACTTGGTTCATTGTGCTTTCTTGCGCAAGGTGTCTGGATGCGTGAGGAATATAACAGCGTTTTGTCAACACCTGCTGAAGCCGATAAAATCGGCCATTTTGGCCGATACCGATATATTGGCAAAACCCAAATATCGACCCGATATATTGGCAAAACCCAAATATCGGCCAGACCAATATATCAGTATCTCTTAACACAACCTAGAAAACTGTCTTCAAGACATAATACAAACAGCACATACAACAACCTGACCTTAGCCTAACAAATATCAAGCTAAATTGCATAGCGTACCGTTTAAGGTTTCTTCAAAGCGTTTTGATTATCATACATTATTACGTCATAATAATGCTTTGAGCAAAATTCTAGAACACAAGGTTTTGGACAAACTTTTTACATCTTTAATAAAATGCTATAAGCTTTTTAGACTGAGTTGGCAAACACATATGTACAGAACAGTATTGAAAGGGTTATGTTCGCATCCCAGTTAAGGTCGCACAAAGCTATGAAAAAATCTGGATTCAAAATTTTCAGCAATTTATTGGTATTTACAGCAAATCAAATGTGACAACTGGTCATAAAAAGTGGTAAACACGAAACAATATGTTGCTAAGTTCACAATTTGATATAATTGTTCAGCAAGTGCGCTTGCTTTCAAGATGGTTAGTGAACGTAGAGGGGGCAGTTTGCTCGATGCATGTTATCAATCCAAAGAAATACCTTACTATCCAGCTTTGTTAATCTGCGGACAGACGCACTAGCTTTTTGTGTGTGTGTCTGTCTTGCGACATTAGGGCAAATAACGTTTGCACATAACTTCCCGCTTCGCACAGACTTTCCTACAGCAGCCTCACTTGGTACTGTCGTGTGATGTTTCGTTAACTCGGATCAGTTGGATGATTTGACTCGAAATGATTCAACTAAACGCTTGGCTTTGCCTAACATTGTTTGTGAAGTGAATAGCATGATGTAAGTTAATACCATATACCTTGCTGAAAAGAATAGTTAACTTCAGTCAAAGCATCAATCAGTCTCCAAACATTAGCCCTAATGATCAGCATCTGTTTGCTAACGCAGTTAAAAGCACAACTGATAAGTTCACACAAACAGCTCAGATTCAAGTTGCGAACATAACTGGGAGATTGCTGTGCTTTCAACTGTTACCATTTTAGTAGACAGCAGCCAGGTTCGAAAAATCAGCCTCCGATAAAATTGGTAAGCTGCACGATGACTTGGCCTTCTATGAAGAAGGCCATGGATGCTAGTTATGCTTTATCTCATTCTCTCGCGTTACTGATATCGCACGTTCATTCAGACTTATTGTGCAACTTCACCATTTAATCTACATTGGGAAATGGACAAAACTTTTTAGCCAAGTTACTCATCAAGTCAAATAACCTATGTGGAAGCGGAAGAATTTTCGCGCTTCTGCTTCCACAGAAAAAGGACCACTTCCACCGCTTCCGCATTCCTGCATAAAAAGCTGTCTAGTAGGGCTATAGCAACTACAAAAGGCCTCTGCCGCTGTCTCAGTATTAGAGATACACTGACATATCGGCCAGCTGATATTTGGGTTTTGCCAATATATCGGTATCAGCCAAAACGGCTGATTTTATCGGCCTCAGTAGGTGTTGGCAAAACACTGTTATAGTCCTCACGCATCCAGACAACTTGCTCAAGAAAGCAGAACAAAGCAAGTTAAGACAGTTATCTTGCAGCAATGTAGCAGGTGCGTTTTCAAAAAAAAAAACAGACAAGATGAACCACGGAACATGCATCAGCCATCGCAGCCGAAACCAAAGCATCATCATTAATCAGATCAATCAAAAATCATAGCAAAATATTGAAAGTACTACAATTTGGAATTTTTAACTCATAAATCCTCATATTTGAAGTTTTTTAAAAAAAGGTAAGGCATAGAATACATAATGTTTTTGATAATGAAGCAGAAAACAAGATTTTAAAAATTTGGAAACATCGGTATCGGCTATCGGTCCGTGAATGGCTGATATATCGGTATCGGCATCGGTCCCAAAAAAGCCATATCGGTCAATCTCTACTCAGTATAATATACCATTGAAGTACAAGAGGCAGTTGCCCATATTCAAAGATCCAATTCGGATAGTTTGCTTATCTTTAAAGCAAGTGTTTACAAAAATGCGAGATCACATGAAATATGGTCACATGTACCATACAAACAACTTTGCAGGTAGATGTCATCAGTAGGGCAAGTATTTATTGACATGAAAACTAAAAAATTGACTTAAAAATTCAAAAAAATTGACTTTATTGTCCTAACAAAATTTAGACTGAATAAATGATAGTTCTTAAGAATTTCTTGAGATTTTATATTAAAACGAACATTTATTAAACGAAAACACACAAATTCTTAACGAAACTGGCGACACAAGTCTATGTGCTATAGTGAAATAAGTCTAAGTCTTACAACATAACACTGCAAGCCAATCACCAGGTGGACGAATTAAAGTATAAAATCATATGATGTTGTACATTTTGGCCTTAAAGTTCTTAATAATGTGTAAGCTTTATCAGGCACATCAAAATTATCTCTTTTTCTCACCAATACTAAAAATAAATTTCGACTAAAAACTGATAATTATAAAAAATCGACTTTGTTGGCCTATAAAAAGAATACTGACCTGATGCTAAAAAATTGACTTTTAATTGACCTATCAAATTAAGAATATGAGACTTACTCTTTCTATCCAGAGTTCTTGCAAATAATCACGTCATTCAAGCTTACTACCAAAAATTGACTTTATTGAAAAAACTTGCCCTAGTCATCAGTTCAAAATAAACCTATATTTAGACTCTCCTCATACTAGCCACTCACTGCAGAGGGGACACGAAAAGATGGGTTATAAAAAAAATCACAAGAATGGCATAATAAAACATAGAACAACATGGACAAAGCTACAGTTTTCCAAAAATATTTGAGGCCTGCTGTTACTTACCAATACCCAAATGAGTGTTGATTGAGGCATAGCGAGCTGTGCCAGTGAGGTTTTTGTTTTCACGATAAGGAATATGTTGGTGAGTACGAGCATCTCGATACTTTTTGGCTAGCCCAAAATCAATTATGTACACCAAATTTCCTTTCTTGCCGAGGCCCATGAGAAAATTGTCTGGCTTGATGTCTCTATGAATGAAGTTTTTGCTATGGATGTATTCAATTCTGCTGATCTGCAAGAAAGATTTTGAGTTGAGTTTATTTGGCGAAAGTTAAGAATTTCAAAGACGAGAAAGAAATCATAGCAACTAAAACATTACCAAAAGTAATGGTGACTTGAATGGCCTTGCAGCGGTTGGTACCAGCATTGCAATCACACTTCACAGCATGACAGAATTTTAGTCTAAACTTAGTGGCAGCATGCTCAACATTACAACACAGTTGTCCCTAACATTTAAAATTGCCAATGCACTGAAAAAAATTGCTAGTCTTGAACAGAATCTTTTGTCCTTGTGGCAAAAATATACAGCTCTACTGAAAATACAGTATTCTTCCAAGGTTTTTGAGATTATGCCACAATTCTTACCAGCTGATCAGCCAACAGCAATACTGTTTTAAGACTAAACTTTCTTGAACAGAAGTTGAAAAGATCCTCCAGGCTAGGTCCAAGCAACTCCATGACAAGAACATTGTAATCTCCTTCCGCTCCACACCACTTCACAGTTGGAATCCCGACTATAATATTAAAGTATTAACAAATCTGTGTTATGTTTACACAAGCTAAAGCTATGTGTATTGCAAAACAATGAGAACCTTCCTGCTACATTTTATCTTTTATGTCTGAAAATATTACACATCTTTGTGTTTGAATAAAACTAAAATAAATTAAATTAAAATTGAACTAAAATTAAATTTAACTGAATAAAAGATTAATGAAAGATAATAAAACTAAAAGACATAAAAGAATAAAACTTAAACTGAATCAAATAAAGTTTGAATAAAGCCATATCAAGCATTTCAAAAATGGGGTTTAATCATTAGGTTGAAAAATACATTGCACTATAGCAGATGTCTTGTTTGATATTTTGTTCATTGAACCTAGATAATATTGAGAACATCTGGTTTCCATTCAGCACGGTTTCACTTAATTCCTTGCTTCATTTTGTTGAACATCTCATAAATGGCATAGCAGCAGTCCACAGAAAAATGAAGGTGGCAATTTCTATATAGCCATGCAAGACAGGATTGCTTTGTGCCAATACAACAGGTTCAGAAGAAGATTTAACAAGGTGACATTTCATTTGGCGTTGACAAAAAATGAACAGAAACCTAAAATGGAGACTTCCAATAAACTTATTGGAGCACCCACAACAGATGGCCCAGCAGGAAAAATACACACATGTAAAAATCAACCACTGGCCTTTACATGAGCAATGGAAGCAAACCATGTATATCTGCAAAGGTAGAACTCTTTCCTGACAAATTCATAAATTTAGCTGGCAGGAGCTTCCTGTTCCAAGTAAGACAGATATTATGTGTAATTATCTGGATCATGGCACGCTTGTGAAGTCTTCCCTCTAAGATTTTTGTAAGTCGGCTGGTGTCCAAAACGTGTTGTCAAGTTCAAAAGAAACTTAGGCACCCTTTGTGAATTTTCCTAAAATGTGTTCATTTTCAACGAAAATACTTTTCATCAACCTTTGTTGGTGAATGACCAAAAAAAAAATAAAATGGTCTTCACTTTTTCCAACACGTACACACGCAACATTTTCTGATACACGAACAAACAAAGAACCATCACAGAGGCAATAAATGAAATCAGCTGCATGCAAACTTCCTAGCCAAATGTGAACCATTTCTCTCAGGGGTTGCCCTCATATGGTCCTGAATGACTGTCCTTGTCTTTGTTGTGCATTGTTCACTGTCGCACTAAACCAGTGGTTTTAAACCTTTTTTGTACCGCGACCATTCCAGCAACCCATTCTAGCCCAACAACCCCTATCTAAAACTCGAATAAAGCAAATGTAACACAACTGTGTAAATAAAATATGTACTGTTATGATCGGAAATCCCGAGCGGCATATGCGCTAAGCTTCACACTGTGGCAGCAAGCAACAATAAAGTTCACATGCCATGATCACTCTATTATTGCTTGTTCACGCCACATATATGTATAGTGCTGTTCTTCACACACATCCCATTCGTGGTGAATCACACATTCAACGCAACACCACCAGAGAGGTTGCAACAGTACGGATGACCCTTCCAATAAAATCATTTGACAGATTTCCAGAAAAGAGCATAAAAGCAATTTTCAAACATAAGGAATTTTACTTTGTCTCTTTTTCCCAGATCGTTTAGCAGCTAAATCCTGCGTCCGAAATCTGAAAATGGTTTGTAGCGTACTATCTGAAGTGCGACTGAGTCAACAGTGTGTTGGTGAGCACTATATCTGAAATAACCTAAGCAACAAACATTCCTAGTCCAATAGCTATGCCACGAGAATAAAAACAACTACTATGTAATTAACACTTTGAGAACCGGGGTACGATATATTCATACTTTGAAATCGGCCTAAAACCAGTAGTTGTCAGTTGCCTTACCAACGCCTTAGCTCCTCCACCGATTGCGCTAGAGAGCTGTTCAATGGCTCAAACGAATTGGCCAGTCTTCTGGACTACACTCGAAAAAAAATTTTTTAATTGGGGGTTGCGGATATTTTTTGTGAGTGACGTCATAAGTGAAGTAGTTTTTGGATCATTTTGGTTCATGTTGCCTGGCCTGGGGCTCAACCGCTAGGTCAAAGTATTTTGCTGAAGTTTTCATGAGAAATTAAACTCGAGACCGAGTCTTTTGAGCCTTTATCGACTTTCTAGCGTTTCTGGTTCAAAAGTTATGATCTAAAATAAACAAACTAATTAATGATCTAATTAACTAATTAGTCAAATCTAATTAACTAATTAGCTCTCAAAGTGTTAAAGGCCTCCATGAACGACCTAGCTTAATTTTGCCAGGCATCTTACATCAGGTCAAATTTCACAAAATCTGTTCATTCTTTCGAAGTTCAGGTATTACGAAACATGTTTGAGGTGCCAGTCCAAGACTTGTTTGAAATTGTTTCACATAAAGCCACACTCGCACATCACAATTTGTGGGTGCACTCGTAGTCCAAATGTGTTCAGATTCAATTCATTCTCATAAAATGTGAAAGTCAAGAACTTCACAATGTGCCCGAACAACCCAGCAAAGATTTACAGGTGTGTAAAATTATAAAATGTATCCAATGCATTTTTACAAAATGTTGAAGTCAATAATGTTTGTTTACACGACACATAAATCGTGAAAATGTGCCCACACCTTTTTTATCAATCCTGCAAGCGGAAACCTTCCAAAATGCATCTGAACTATACACAGCAAACAGCTTCGTTTTTGGACGTATAAATTGTGAAATTGCGCCCAGAACTTTTTTCTGCAAACCTTGCAGGCAGAGAATTTCCAAAATGCGTCTGAACTTCACGACAAACAGCTTCGTTTTTGGACGCAAAAATCGAGAAAATGCGCCCACCACTTTTATTATCAAGCTTGCAAGGCGAAAACTTCCAAAATGCGTCTGAACTAAGCAGCAAACAGCTTCATTTTTGGACACATAAATCGTGAAATGCACCCAGAACTTTTTACTGTAAACCTTGGAAGCGGAGAACATCCAGAATGCAAGGCAAAAACTTCCAAAATGCGTCTGAACTCAACAGCAAACGGCTTCATTTTTTGGACCCCAAAATTGTGAAAATGCACCCAGAACTTTTTCATAAAGCTTGCATGGAGAAAACTTCCAAAATGCATCTGAACTCAACGGCAAGCAGCTTCGTTTTTGGACGCACAAATCGTGAGAATACGCCCAAACATTTTTGTAAACTGTGGAGACGGACAACTCAAAAAATGCATCTGAACTTCACGGCAAACAGCTTTGGTTTGAAACGCAAAAATTGTGGAAAATGCACCCAGAACTTCTTTCCAAACTTTGCAAGCGGAGAATTTCCAAAATGCGTCTGATCTTTCTATGCTGTGACATGAGAACGGCTTCAATAGTGAAAATATGTCCCATACATCTTAGAAAAAATAAGGAAATTGTATTTTGTGAAATTTTCTCCAGTGAAGGAAATTGCGTCCAAAAAATGCGATCGCCATTTTTTAAATTTTTGTCGGCTGGCATCTAAGAAAAGTGCCAAAAGTGCTGTTTTTTTCGGCTTAGAGGGAACACTGTGCTTATGCAATATTTAGCATAAGTCCTATTGGAAATTATACCTCCACTGCATCTTTTATATATAGAAATAAATATATTTATGTCTTTTGGCTTGTTTCATCTTTTTGATCTGATCCAGGATTTCTCACACGGGGTCCTTGGCCCCCCTTGGGAGCCATGGAGAAGTTCTCCCGGGACCACAAGCAGAGGCCTCCGCTAGATAGCTTTGCCATGATATTGCATAACCCAAGTGTCACAATGTATCAAGTATTCACAGCTTAAAATTAGAATGGGGCCACAGCTCATGAAAGTTTGAGAACCACTGGTCTGACCTTTCATAAAATGTGAGTCGCCTGTAACATTGACATTAGTGTGAGCACTGCTTTGGGGTATTTCAACCCACATGCCTTGTAAAATTAAAAAGTTGACGTCAGTGGTTAAGAGGGAATTTCTCCTTCATCCTCACTAGCATTATTTTATCATTTTCCTCCGATGGTGTAGTGAAAAATTACCAACAAATTAAAATAAAATTGTGCGATTTTTCTCATGGTTTGAAATATGACCAATCAAAAATTGAGTAATGTATCTTTAGATGTCGCACATGAAATATGACCAAAAACCCTTAAATGTCATACATGAAATATGATCCAACAAAAACTGGATAATTGACCTTCAAGATGTCATTGCAAACTTGCCAGACAAAGCAGATGCCAGACAAAAAGCATGCTGGTGGTGTTGCTAACTAAATTTTAAAACTGAGCACTTGTTTGACAAAGCAATTTCCAAACTACATCTTTTCAGGCAAATTTGGTGACTTCATTCTTTTTTGCTGCCTAAATTGCATTTAGGCAAAATTTGCTAAATTGCAATTGGATTTGGAATTGCATTTGCCTAGTGTGTTTATATGAACATCTCCAGAAACATTATGAGTCTTTTTTTGTTCAAAAATGTTTTTGCAATAAATAATATACTTTTGTGCTGCTCAAACACTTGGTTAACTCATGTATTAGACAACCTTTTGTGAAAATATGATAACTTTATTAAGCTGCAGCATTGATAAAAACATTTATGCTGGGAATGGCTTCCTTTGTTGGCATTGACAGTGCAGGGATATGCAACAGCACACTTTAAGATTAACTGCTTTCACTGGCACTGTGCTACTGGCTCTGAACAAAACAAGATTAATGGCAGCCTGCGATAACACTGGCCATTGGCTGGGCTATGATTCTACAGTTCACAATTAACCGAACTTGGATAGAATTTCAATTGCTGGTAGGGCTGTGTTGAAAGCTAAATTATGCAGCAAATTCTAGCCAAGTTTTGTGAATTGTGAACTGTAGACAACACATCTTTTAATTGTGAAGTACTGTATATATAAAGCTACTCTCCTTGAATATGAAAATATTTACATGCCCAAGCCATTCCCACGTTGACCTTGCTACAACTGAAATTTCCCAGGGTATTATTTGAAGTTAGGTATTGTTTTAAAAGCTCTACTGCATTAGAAGCACATGACTTTTTTTCCTGGAGTGTAAATAATTTAACCTAATTACACTTGAACATTTAAACTGTTGCATGCTTTCCTAGCATGTTTAGTAATCATCATGCTAGGCACCAGCAGATTGAATTATTTCCTTTTAAAAATGCATGCAATTAGTCTAAATTATTTTATACAGTAGATGTTTGTACTCACGACACGAATGCATTAATTTTGTTTTTATGAACAGTCCAATTATTATAATACAGGGTGTTCTAAAATGTGTGTAATTATTTCAGATGTACATAACTGATTAACTGAAATCTTTAGGCATATGAAAATAAACAGTCCCAAGTGCGTACTCTTCACAATGGGGGTAAATAAACTATTTCCAAATCTACGTTAGTGCTGTTGCTTTTGCTATGAACTTCTACTGTAGCAGTCAGAGTCTTGTTTTTGATCAGAGACAGCCTTTCTCCAGCGTGCCATATTTCAAACAATCTACCATGATGAAGGTGTGAAAAAGGTTGAATTGAAAGACAGGTTTGATTTACAAAGTTTGTAACGTGTTGAAAAATGTTTATTGTATTTTTTTAAAGCATCAGTGCTTCATAATAAATACATCTCATTTCAGTTAAAGCCTGCAATTAGGGCTTTCTGCACAGCATGCATTCCAAAACTTTAAAAAGTCAAGTGAAGAAAAACTTGGTAAGCAATGAATTGAAGCCGATGTTGTATATTTGCCTTGGAGTAAAAAGAACCTTAACGCTTTTGCTGCTGAACAACATAGATCAATGTGATTAGTTAACACCTTGGGCTCCACACTTTATCGTGGATTTTCACCTGATCAGCGCCTCTTTTATGTATCATTATCACATTGTTAGTTCTATGCATGGTAAAGTTGTCAATGCAGACCCAATTAACTCGAGGCGTTCTTGCTCAATTTAACTCAAATTTTCAGGTAAGATGCATAGGTACAGGAAGAACATTTGTATAAGATTTGGTAGCAAATGTCCATGCACAAGAAAAGTTATTGTGTCTCATACAAAAACGAACTGAACTGAACTTATACGCGATAGCAACATGCAGCATTAGATGTGTGCCTGCTGTGACCAGCAGTCCGGTTGCTCAATTCACAAATTAATAACTCAAAAGGTTCTTATTGGAATGAGTTCAAATTTTCAGAAAAGATGCATAACAACAAGATCATTCTTCTAAATTTTGGTTGCAAAACAACTAGTTTCAGTAGGTTATGATGTGCTATGCATCACTATGACCCACTTCCTGGATCCAGTTGCATGTGGTTCACCACATGTAGCAAATGTTGTCGAAAGTGCTGTGAACAGAGTCCAGCTGCTCAATTCATAAATTAATAACTCGCAAAGTTCATGATTGATTGGACTCAAATTTTCAGGAAACACGCATGAAGTATCAGACAAAATTTCCTGTAAACGTTAGTCACAAAAGAACTAGTTTCAAAACGTTATGGTGCTTCATGAAACAACTTCTAAACCCTGCTCAATAGGACAAAGTTTTGTAGCCTAAGCCGTACCACAGTCATGACCTGAATGCACATAACTCCGAAGGTTTTCGTTATATTTGCTGCAAATTGTTAGGGTGGTGTGCATAGGTATGCAGAGCATTTGCAAAAATTTTCTTTACTAAGACACAAGCACAAAAATAGTTATCCTGCTATACACAACAACTGTCAGGACTTAAGTGTTTTGCAAAAAGTGCTGTAGGCTAGGCCTTGTAAAATGTTGCTGTATACCAGACCACATAACTAAAAAATTTCTTGCTCATATCATATGAAAGTTTCAGGGGTTGTGCACATTATCATAACTTTTCATTGCAAATAAACGAGTATGAAAAAAGTTGTGGTGTTACATGAAGCAATTGCCTAGACCTACCATATTTTTCAGACCATTAGGCGCACCAGATTATAAGGCACAGTATCAACTCTTTCACAATAACACTCAAGTGCAGGAGTCGCCACTGGGAATTTAATCTGTCATTGCATACAAGGGAGTTTAATCTGTCACACATGCCTAATCCGCTGGACACTAACAGAATAAAATAAAAGTTGTGCGTGTGTTTGATTTGGTGTGCACCAAAATAGTCAGGAGCTTAGATGAGTAATATGCTCTGTGGTATCTGCTAGCTACTCTCAGAACCATATATGCTGTTCATTGCAATTGTTCTTGATTTATTACATAACATGATGGTTTGTTTACAAAAAATTTGTAACTAACAATTAAATAAATAGCACCTTTTACCGCATACAATTGGTTCTAGGTGAGAAAGCACAACCAGACTCATACATTAGGCACAGCGCATTATAAGGCGCACTTCGCATTTTTGAGAAAATTAAAGGACTTTAAGTGGGCCTTATGGTCCAAAAAAATACAGTAAGAGTTTTCGAAAAAGTGTTGTAGCCTAGGCCTAGCATGGTGGTTGGATATACAACGCCATAACACCAAGAGTTTGATAGAATGACTTAAAATTTCAGAACTGATGCAGGAAGGTATTGGGAACATTTTTGTAAATCTTAAGTGGAAACGAGGTATGCAACAACTCACAACAAATGCTTGCACCTTACTCGTTTGAAAAAAATGTTGTAGCCTGTGCCTAGCATAGGATGTTTGACAGATAATGGCATAACTCAAAAGTTCTTGCTCGATTTGCCTGAAATTTTCAGTGATGATGCCTGGAGGTATGAAGAACATTAACACTTTGCAAGTCATCTGGTTTCGGCGATTTTCGCAAAAAAAAAAGCAGTTTTCGGTTACCTTACTAACGCCCTAGCTCCTCCGCCCATTGCGCTAGAGAGCTGTTCACCGTCTCAAACGGATCGGCCAGTCTAGTAGATTGCACTCGAAAAAAATTTTTTGCTTGGGGAGTGTGGTTTTTTGTGAGTGACGTCATAAGTGGAGGACTTTTTGACCACCTTGGCCCACTTTGCCTGGCCCTGGGTGCCAACCGTTAGGTGGTAGTATTTCGCTGAAGTTTTACTGGAAACTAGGCTACAATCCGAGTCTTTTGATACTTTGGATGACCTGCTGGGGTT
>JGI24021J15306_10009378_pt1 | contig 12113 bp, 4 predicted proteins | sample Ectturendosymbi1_FD_15306 | JGI IMG/M metagenome (IMG submission 15306)
TTGCATTAAGTCGACAAATTAACAAGCAAAAAGTATGCGAAAACATTTAATCTCCTTGCGAAGGTAATAAAGTTTTTGTAAAATATCAAGCTCAAGGGGGGTGTTTTAACCCCAACCCTCCCCCCCTTGCCTACGCCCTTGGCTAGAATGCTAGATGAAAGGCTTGATACTCAGTAAATCACAGCAAAACTTTAAGCGTGACATACGTTGGGACATAATTCATAACATCACGGTTACACAAGTAGCACGGCACAAGGGGCAGTAGCGTTGCAAAAGTTTTTGCCGCTGTGTGAAAACTTCATTTATGCCCACTTCGCTTTTCCACTGTTTTTTCTTTTTGCAAGGGAAGTACAACATCAAGCAAAGCGAACAATTTGCAATCAAAAGGTTTGGTGAATGAATTGGAAAAGTTTGGCTAAAGTGATGTTGATGTCACTGGTTTTGTTCCTTTTTTATTGAATTTAAGCTCGTATAGAAATAAAATAGGCTGAAGACAATAATGAAAGAAGACATACTAGAAGGGGAAATAGATGTTCAACCAAACAAGGATATTAATTTTTGTTTTAAAAAAGACAAAACCTTTCATTCAAACTCTTCCCTTCAGCATTTATCTTACCTTATTTTCGGAAAGGTTGCAGGAGTAGAACCTACTTAGAAATTTAATTTCGTGAATTTTTTGAAGTAGGAACAACAACGGCCAACACAACACGCAGGGCTTCTGATAGAAATTTTACCAGGGGTACGAAGACCAATACCGGGGCCCCTAGGTTCTGGAGCCCTCGTCGCAATTTGTATAGCTTATTTGTATAGAAATCAGCACATAGATGAAACAGCTACCATGCTAAGATTTAGAAATAGATTAATTGTACTGGCAACTGGCTTACACTAGTAATTTTTTGCTTGATTACAGAAAAACTTGGCGTTCGTACTCAGGCCGGCCTTAGCAAGTGCGCGGCCCGATTGAAAGCACTTTTGCAGGGCCCCATCTTTCCACCTTTTTAAACTTTTTGCAACTTCCAATTTGTTGACTAAATTTCAGAAATTAAGACGTGAATCTGTGTGAGACTGATGCCATAATCCTTGATTCGGTAGTACGTCATTACGCAACTCTCACCCTAAGAACATTGATGAGCCTTACTACGTAAAACTGTCACTCTTGTTGCCTTACAAATGTTTTTTCTGTAAACATTTATTTTTAAAAAATGTATGTTAGTTTTTAAGAAACCGGCTATTTTTTGCGCGCCTGTAATATTCATTCTGTTCACATAATTAAAACTAGGTATATTTCAAATGTTTTAGTCAAATGCAGGTTGCGTTGTCAGATTTCTACGAGAGGGAAATTGAATAAGACTGACTTAGCAGCACACATTTGCAATTAAGAACTAAACTTTCAGAAGGCAATGGAGCAGTAATTGTTGAAACAGCAATAACCATCCAACCATATTGGACCGTATTTTCCAGCAACTAATGAACTATTGAAACTTGACCTGCCAAATACGAACGATTATAACCGCAACGGTAAACAACTTCCAGCTTCAAAACTTAAGCCCTCTCTCTCTTAATTAGCTGCTATTGAAAAAACTAGACTATATTATTGAAAAACAGAGATAATGAATTATGAAGAACGAAATGTGATCATTAAGAGCGTTAAAAATCGCGCAGTTCACTATGATATACGTTGGCAATAGGCCCCACGCTTAAAAAACCTGTGGACCCCGCGCCGGCACTACGCAAGCAGCTTCAATAGAAAGCGTAAGGCTAGTGGTAAACGTAGCGCGGGGCCCCCTTTGGCGCGGGTCCCGATTGGAAGCAATGGGTCCAATCGGCTAAAGGCCCGCCCTGTTCGTACTTTCATCCTCCCAGACCGAAGTACTTACCGGGTGCGGGCCCGTGTACAATGTACTTCTTGTACCCTCCTCTCGTAGGATCTACCAGTGCCAACACGACATTGTTGTCTTACGAGAGTGAAGCGCTCACATGAGTCAATGCGCAACACAACGGGGGCCATGCACTAAATCGCCTCGACACCAAACATCCAGGGTTTGCTAAGGGGGCAGGGCACACACACATAAACTGAAGAACAGTTAGTATTGAAAATCTTTGGTATATTGCCGAAAAAGATCTAATTTGCCCCTTATTTTGTATCTATGGCGCTTCTCTCAAAGTATTGCTGCTGTCGTTTGAGATACAATCGGCGCGAGCACATGAATGCTCTCATGCGGATTTGGGAAACTCCCTGCTTTCTACTAATTTTAAATAATCGCGCAGCTCCTTTGCCTTTAGATATCTTTGTTTTTTGTTTGGATCTCCACTGAGCTCAAATCTGGTTCGGCGTTTTCAATCATTGTACAGAAATAAGCTTGATGATTGGCCTTGTTCAAAAGCAGAAGTACTTTTCCGGTTAAATTAAAGAAACACCTCTTTCTCTCCTTGTCCTCTAAGACCGCTATGGGGACAGATCTGCATCTGAGTTTAGTCGTTGCAGCAAAAAGGTTTGTTGTTTGACTCCTCATAAGTAATTTAGTAACGAATGATTAGCGCAAGTTGAGTCACTGAAACATGTGGCGCAACTTCGAATCGATCAGAGTTACTCTTGCTGGTTCGAGTAGTCCAAACTCTGACTGCAGTGGAAAGCATTCCCGGCAAAAGAATATCTACTTTTTATACTGCTGCATTTAAATAAAGAACCTTCCATCTTGAGCTCTCAGATTAAAAGAAATACATTATACTTGTGCATCTGAAGCCAAAGACTGAATTTTGTAGCAGTTTCAAGGAACAAAACTCAAAGTGCATTGTTTTAAAAAAACAACCAATTTCTTACTAAAATTATCCGAGATAGGCTGCAATTGTTACTTAGCATCCTGCTGGGGATTAATCATGATCGTTGTCAAAAGTTAACCCAGTTCTGCAAATAGCTAAGTCAATGAGTCCAATCAAATCAAGCTTGTTAACTTCTGGAAGCGATTTACTCACTGTTTCTCTTTAGCAATGCTTCCACCAGAGCACATAAAACAAAATTCAGAGAGAATCCTTTGCTTGAGTACAAGATGGGCTTTTCATCAGAATCCTAACCTGGACATGCAGTGCTAGACTGGAAATATTCGTAGCAAATTAATTATTTTTGGAACCTTCAAGCAATGCAGCTAAATATCAAGAGGACATTACAGGCCCGTATCAGGGAGGGCTTCGCTCCCCCCGGAAAAAATGTGTTGGACATACAGTTTAAAATTATTGGGCATAGTTTAAAAATTTGGTCCCCTCTCAGAAAATCCTTCGCCCCCCAGGTGTTCCAAGCTGGTTACGGGCCTGAGGACATATACTCGTGCGGTTATTTGGTTAATACTTGGATGACGGCAATTGGCGGCAAACAGAAACCTGCGGGTTGGTTGAAGTGAGCTTTCTTCCCATGGAGCGATCAGCCGACCGTCCGATCTACCACTGAGCTATTTTCTTGCGGTTCTTGTGTTGTCACCAGTATGGTCAGCACCAGGCCTGCAGCCAGGTTTTAAGGTTTGGGAGAGCAAAATACATTTTAAGGGGGCAACGATTTTTTTAAATTATACGTTTAAAATACATTTTTCTGGGCATAAAACACATGTCCCAGAATGCCTCCCCCCGTGNCTAAGGGCTTGGTCAGCCCGCTGTTACCTACTGAATAATAAAAAAAACAGACAAACATTCGTTTCGTTTCAAGCAAGAAATCGGATGTATTTTCGGATGCTNCAGAAATGTTTAATGCATGATCTTTGCAACGTTTTAAAATTTCCCGTTAAATGATCGTAATGCTTAAGCTAGATTTTTTGCAATATTAAGGACTCGTAATATGCTATAAGTCTGTCTGTGATGCGTAGCAATTGTATGAAGCGCTAACAAAATCTTTATTCAGTAACACAGCCGTGCCTTGAAGAACTTTATTTGCTAACAACCACTGTTTATCATGTCAGAACAGAGGCATTCAATTCATTTAAAATACTTGGATTATGAAAGGAACAGTTCAAGTAAAACATGTATTTTTCGGTAAATAGCTTAAAAATATTGTGACTAAAGCATGCCATACAATACTTTCAAAATATTTTCGCAAGTTTTCATTCAGCAATATCAAATGGAGGAACATAACTTAGGCTGCATATGTCACGCTGAGCTGACGTAATTTATCAGAGGCTGTCAATCTTTATTCTGCCTTGCAGCAAACTCACCGCCTTGACCGGCTGTGCGCAAGGGAGTAATGCCGAAGCGACACCATGCGTTGGCCACATACATCCGGTGAAGTAATTTCACAAAAAGTAAAACTCTATTTTTGCTTAAACGTGGCACCTCTACACACCATTGGAAAAGCTGTCAACGTTTCAGCAGCAAGTTATTTCTGATGTTTTCAACATACGCGTTTTGTCCATTTTCAGATAATATAAGGCGATAATGGACTAAACTGAAATCAATGTCAGAAGAACGTCTCAGAGATGAACAATCGGCGTGAAACGAAATTTCTTGTGTTGTGAGTGAGTGACCGGCAAGTACAACGTGGTACACCCACGAAAACATACTTTACGCCAAAACGGAAACAACATTTGTAACATGTTGTCAGCATGTATGTGGGATCTACATGTCGTCTGCTTCCGTTACAGGCGTCGGAAGGATTTTTCCGGGGTGGGCAGGAATTTTTAAGTTTAATTTTACCCGCTCGAAACAAAGAGAACAACCTTTTTATGCTAAAAATTTAATACGAAAATGTCAAATTTTAAAGCCAAGTTCACCCCTGCCTCTTTCCGACACAGCCCATAGTTGCAGGCTTATTTGTGGTGGCCGTTTCACAAGACCTATTTTTAATTTTTTTTATTCATGCACGCCCTCGCACCTGAGTTTCTTGCACTAACGTAACATCTTGTTTCAGAGCAACTAACTTAATTTTTGACTAAAGAAGAGTACTTTATCGAATCTTTGCTCCGAGGGCTGTAGCGTGTTCGAGGCAACTGCTGCTGGAAGATCCACTGCTTCGGGCAATGTGCAGATACAAACGATTCTTTGATCTAAGATTCAGGTTAACTTTGTCGTCAGTTGTCAAAGAAAACTTTCCGTAATTGTACGCTTGATAGTGTAACAGCATCCTAAAAATTTTTCGTTTCAAACATTTATTTTATTTTAATTTCAGTTTCATCTGCTCGAGTTAGAACCTCTCACTTGGTCAACACTTTCCTCGCGGCAACATGTGATGTAATAACTAGATCAAGAAGGTTTTTCTTACAAATGAAACTATTTATGCTTCATGACTATTTGACAATACCACTGAATGTGTTGTTTTCTGCATGCCTGGCACTGCCTGTTCACATCTCTTTGCTTGTGTTATGTTTTGATGCATAATGCTATGCAGCATCAAAACTTCCGTCATGCCTTTAATCAATGAATTCATTTATGGATTCATATTTGACATATTTGAGCTGCGTAGAAATTTCTTTTCATTTCATTCGCTGGTCCAATAGAAAGATTTTGTCTGTTTTACACGTTTGGTCCAAATTTGTATTGAATGTCATAAAAATTTGAAAATGTGTATTGTTAGTATTTTTGAAAAATGTGTTGTTTTTTATAAGCGTTCTTTTGTCATTGGAAGATGTTGATGTCATCACAAAGTGGAGAAATTGTGCAAGAGCAATAGAGATGCAAACTTTAGCCCTTGACCTTTGACCTTTCATTCCCCTGTATAACAAAATGCTTCGGCATTTGGTGTTCAAAAGTCAAATAAAGCTACAAAAATATCTGTATAAGTTTCCTTTCAATAGTATTTTCTCTTCTCGTTGTTTGCTTTAATTCTAATCTCCTCAAATTAATTGAGCAATGCCATTTTATTTTGCATTGATGTATGTCCTGTTTATTGCGACTCTTATGACCATTCCATTCCATACACAACACTTTTCGCAACCATCCATATGCCATAAACGTTACGCGGCAGCTATACTCAAGCTTGTGTAGATTTTCCACCACCCTTTTCGTCGGGTACGTGCTGTACAGGCAAAGTCTTGGGTCCAGTGATTGCAGCTTTCTTTATCGGGGCTTCGACGGTCAAGAATCCATCGTGTGAAAGCGATGAGACGACTGTCAGGGGATCAACGTCTGCACAAGGATGCAGGCTGATTTAAGCAAAGAAAATGTGTAAAAAACGGCGTAGAGTTTAGGATAAAACTGGCGAATGGGATGGGTTTTCTTGCACATAAAAATAGCATGAAATTGCTGCATCAGTAAGTAGCAAATGTCACAGCCACTCTATATTCCTTCATCACCATTTATTTACAACACAAGCTGATACCCACTGTGCAAATCCTCTTGGCAAATGTAAAAGGAAAATTTATTTTAACTTTATTTGATATATTCTGTTAGATCGAACTTGCGTATATCAACTCTGTTTAAATTACAGATTCTGTTTAATTTCCACCAGCCACACGGCTTTTTCTCTCAATGCACATTTCAGTGGCGAGGACTTGCCTGAAGCTTGGGCCTCAAGGATAAAACTTGATATAAACGATCCATTAATGTCGTAGGTTTCACAGCAGACATTGGAGAAGAATAAAGATAAACTGTTTAGCAATTGAGTTCAAACCATGGCAATGCAATTTGCCTGGGAGTGCAAAACTTTCACACGTTGAACAAGACGATGTGTAAAATAGTTTGACAAACAGATTTTTAGTGAGTGCTGCCGGTTGCAACGGTGTTTTATTTTTTATTTCTAATTAACGGTTGTGTGTCAACAGCCTTAAAAATCTGCTTTTCAGGGCGGATCTTTCGTGTCTCACTTGAGAACAATCGACTTACACTTTTTGGACAATTCGAATTTGCCAATTGTTCTGCGTAGGGTTCGAATTGATTCTGTTGACTGAAATGAATACTCTTTTTTCTCCACTAACCAAGCACAGTTTTGGAGAAACGTGAAAATAAGCGATGGAATAGTTTGCCGTTTGTCGAAAACTACTGTATGTGCAAAGTCGGAGTAAGGAAAATTAATGATAATTGAGCCTCAATAGATCTTTTGCCTATGTTATCAAAACAACATTCGTTGTTTTGCCACGTACAGGTACAGCGAAGGGTAAGCTTGCCCTTGAGGTGAAAAAATACATGGAAATATATGACTGGATGATGCGCAAAGAGAACCAGATTATCACAAAGACCCAACGCATTCTGGGAGCCCACTTTTAATTGATCTGCAAATTTTCCTTGCTTTACGAACAGCCGTGTTTAGGTCTGCGGCCACGGGGGGTATTCGGGGCCAGTGCTCTCCCAAATTTTTGTGCCTNCCCNAATGTTTTGTGCCCAGAAACCTTTTTATAAATCTTGTTTCAAACATATAATAAAAACAAACGCCTTCCCCCTAAAAATGTGTTTTTCTTCCCCCAAACTTTTAAACCTGGCTACTGACCTGGTCGTGTTACTGCAAAATCTTTTATGTAGAATTTCATATGCGCCGATCAACGTATCACAAGAAAACTGGCGGCCCACTTATAATAATAGCACTTTTACTTACGAGCTACCGACATGGCAGTGCTTACCTGCTGAAAACTTTTTCGAAAAAAAAACGCTTGGATAAAATAAATAAAACAAAGAAATTGGTAAAAAAAGACACTGCAAAACACTACGAAAAATAAATGACTAAAACATAGGAACTTTGCGCAGTTTTCGACAAACAAGTGGTACACGCCAGGGGTGTCCTAACTTGTTTCAAAGGGGAACAAATTTATTCATGTGATAGCGCCTGCGAACCAGCGCTGCCAGGTGAGCGCTAGCAGGTTGGCATAGTCCAAGCATTTGGTACAGGGTTCAAAGCAGAAACACTCCTTTGCGACGAGTTTCGTTCTTCATATTCGCTCTCACCACAACACAAGGGGAAACATTTCAAACAGCGAGAAACCGCCGTCGCTCAAACACAGAAGCGTAATCTAGGCTGAAGCGTTCCGTATACAAGACTAGTTGAAAACAAAGCCGTGGGCCATATTTGGCCCGGGGGGGCGCACTTTGGACACCATGCTATACCACGTGATATACTTTCCAAACGCTTGACTAAAACACCACTTTCTAAAATTCAGCTCGATTAGATTCATATCTACCTCATTCAGTGGTTCTTAACCGGGGGAAACGCCTCCCCAGGGAGGAGTCGATAAATTTCCAAGGGGGAGCGAGCCCTTACGCGCTCTATAACATGGAATTTGATCAATGAATTTACTAATAAATACATTTGTTTTTACAACTTCTTTAACGTCAGGGGGGGCTTGAAACAAAGGACAATTACTAAGGAGGCGTGGTAGAGAAAAGGTCAAGAACCACTGACCTAATTTAATATTAGGGCCACAGCCGCAATAATCGGATACTGTGCGTATATACCTTCCAAAGAGTTATGTTGACATCCCTGATAATACACCAGCAATCAGGAGCTTGTGGTGTATAGCTTCATAAGACTTTCGGATTATACCAGCTCTGCTACAGCAGTTTATCGTAGACAATTTTTGACGATATTCCCACAAGGCTGGAGTGTGCAGATTAAATTTTAGAATGGAAATATTTATGTGACTTGGCATCGAGTGCATTTCCCTTTGTGCGACGTTTGTTGCAAGAACCGATGTGATTTATTCTGAAACGAAATCACGTTGACCACTTCGAAGATCACTCTTTCGTCCAGGCCCGTAACCACAGGAGGCATACGGGGCAGTGCCCCACAAATAGTTTTTGTGTCCCCAAATTTGTGTTGTGTACAGAAAAATTTGCTTTAAACATATAATAAAAGCAAAAGTCTTGTCCCCCTAAAAACGTAATTTGCTTCCCCAAACCTTAAAACCTGGCTACGGGCCTGCTTTCGTCTTCAACAAATGTCAGCGAATATAGCGCGGAAGGCCACACAACGGGAGGCCTGGTGTTATGGTGTATTAAAAGAGGCAAGCAATCACTATTTATCAGTCAAAATCGAAGAGACATTCTGCAAGATCAGAAATCTCTCGTGACTGCTTCGAACGTTCAGTAAAACCGTTGAGATAGACGTCGTGTGGATATTCAAAGAATTTTTTTCTGAACTAACAGTGCTTTTTTATGAATTGAAAGTGATTCCAAAATTTCCAAACGTTTCCAATCACTAACGGAAATTTAAAAAATCTGTTTTGTAAAAATTCACAGCACGCTCAGCAAGCTGCTTGGTATACTTATGTTCTTCTGAGTCTATAAGCACTTCTTTGTTCATTTGAACTGTTTGAAAACATAGGGTGGATCTGAAAAAAATCCGCCTCCCCATGCAAAAATGTCAATTTAAGTATGCACCTTAAACGTTTTGAAAGATATTGTGAATCCTTAACCAGAAGTTTAGCTTTGAGCTAAAATACGTCATGATTCGGGACAAACTTGCTGAATTTTAAACAACGGAGGCCGTTTTTCAATTCGCTGAGCAATAGTGAACCTAGAAAGAAAGAGTGTTTTAAGAACCACATACATCCTCGTCACGATGATCTTGAGCTCAAATTTCTTCTTGTTTTGCTGCTCAGATCATTGTATGCACAAAAGTTTATGAACGTTAATATTACAAAATAGAAGCTGTTAATGAGAAGGGTATTTTCAATCTTTTCCAAAGCTTCATACACCATGTGGTGAGAGCCTGAAATTAAAAAAACCCAAAATAAAAAGGAATTAAACAAATTTGTTTTGTACTGGTGTACAAAAAAGCTCCAGTAGACCATTTACTAGTCAATCCTGAGCGTGTGGATTTTTGAGAGGTGTAGTGTGCTTAAAGTAATGTGCTAAAACACGATTCAGCTCTATAGATTGAAACGTGAAAAAGCGCAATGCAGCCATTGGCCTCTAATTCTTTTGTAAAAAAACAACAAATTTTGATGCCGTTCATGTACGTGAGAAACCCGTCGACAGCAATTGAGGAAAATGTAAAACAAGCTGTCAACGTATCATCAAAAAAGTTAACGTCATTGATAATGAAGCAAACTTCATCATGTGAAAAAACAGTGGTCCAANCCCTTTTACTGTAAAGTAAAATCAATCAAAAGTTTATGAACCTTCACAAATTGCTACATAGCTTCNTTTAAAACAGTTTTTCGGGAGTTAAAAGATCTTTCCGGGGAAGTAACTCGGCAAACCTCAATCTTTCACTGCATACCAACTGGACCATAGCGCAAAAAGCTTTGATTTCTCACTTGGAGGAATGGTGTACTTTCTGGTGAAGTCGCGCGAGATCACTCCGTGGTCGTCTTTCTTCTCCTCGTGCTTTCCTCGCACTTCTATCGAGTCCCCGATCGTCTTCACAGTGATCTCCTCCGGTGTGAAGTGCTTTAAATCCAGGGTTATTTTGAACTTTTCGTCATCCGTCGTCACCTGCAAAATGGATGCGACGTTTGTGGCAAGTTTTTCCGGAATGCCAGGCAATGACCGAATATTTAAGGCTGTATTAAACTTATCTTTGAAAGGACCACTTGAAACATTAATCTGGAGAGAGGCTGGACAACATGGCAGATGACATTGTTGCTCCATGTAATGTGGTCATTTGCGCAGTTTTTGAAATGCTTCCCTCAAAGCGATTAAGAGCGGAATCGACTGATAAGCATTTTCAACATATGTAAGCAATACGTCATCAATCAATCACTCAACCGTAACAAATTATCAACATGAAACTCAAACAAACCAGGTTGTGTGGCACATAGAGTCCTATATGCAGTGGTGTGTTTAAGTGGAGGCGAGCGAGGCACTTGCATCGGGTCCCCCCTTTTTGGGGGCCCCCTTGAGGTGTTACACGCGTAAATTTTCCTTATTTTTGATGAAAAATGTATTATTCACTCATATAATGTACTACAAAGCAGATCATAAGTAAGTACTCTGCTTTCAAAGAGGTGCCCTACAGAAACTGTAATGTGCAGGTACTTTGCTTTCAAAGGCGCCCCAACAGCGACTGCAATTTGAAAGTAATTTGCTTTCAGAGGGGCCCCCAACAGTCACTGAAATTTGTAAGCACTCGGCTTTTAAACTTCATTGAAGGGGCCTCTACAAGAAAATATAATGTGTAAGTGCCCTGCTTTCAAAGGGGCCCCATAGAGAAACTGTAATGTGCAGGTACTTTGCTTTCAAAGGGGCCCCCAACAGCCACTTAAATGTGTAAGTAAGACTACTCTGCTTTTAAACTTCATTGAAGGGGCCTTAAAGAAACTGTAATGTGTAAGTACTCTGCTTTCAAAGGGGCCCACAACAGCAACTGTAATGTCTGTGTAAGCACCTTGCTTTCAAAGGGGCTCCCAACAGCAATTATAATATAAAATTCCATGCTTTCAAAGAGGCCCCAACAGCAATTGTAATATGTAAGTACCTTACTTTCAAAGGGTCCCCCAACAGCAATTGTAATGTTTAAGTACCTTGGTTTCAAAGGCCCCCCAACGGCAACTTTAATGTGTAAGTACCTTGCTTTCAAAGTGGCCCCCAGCAGCAACTTTAATGTGTAAGCACATTGCTTTCAAAGGGGCCCCCAACAGCAATTATAATGTAAAATTCTATGCTTTCAAAGAGGCCCCAACAGCAATTGTAATGTGTAAGTGCCTTACTTTCAAAGGGTCCCCCAACAGCAATTGTAATGTTTGAGTACCTTGCTTTCAAAGGGCCCCCAACGGCAACTTTAATGTGTAAGTACCTTGCTTTCAAAGAGGCCACAACAGCAATTATAATGTGTAAGTACCTTGCTTTCAACGGGGCCCCCAGCGGCAACTTATGTGCGAGTACTGTACCTTGCTTTCAGAGTGGCCACCAACAGCAACTGTAATATGCAAGTGATATGCTTTAAAAGGGGACCCAAACAGCAATTGTAATGTGCAAGTACTGTCTTTTCAAAGCGACCCCACCACCATCTCCAATGAGCAAATAAAGAAACGCCTCAAACCAACTTCTATACCTAAAAAAATTGTGGGTTAAAATTTCCTCCAAAAAGTTCTGAAAAGTTCCTATCAAATACTCTAAGAGCATATAGGCGTACTTATGATGATTTTTAGAGATTGAAATATTTGCTATATTGGTGGTAATTTTATGAAAATGCCACAGATGAACAAAAAGTAGTCTTTTTTATGTCTCTGAGTTGAAAAGGTTAGACAAATTTCTCATTTCTTGTG
>JGI24021J15306_10009380_pt1 | contig 12112 bp, 10 predicted proteins | sample Ectturendosymbi1_FD_15306 | JGI IMG/M metagenome (IMG submission 15306)
GCGGTTGTTGATCGTGGCGATAATGGCGGGCGTCGCTACGAATGAGGATGTTCTGCTCTGTTTGCGTTGCAAAGCTTTGAAGTCGTTGATTTTAGGAAGGTGGTGTTGAAAAGTGGCACAGTGGATCGCTCTGACGTTACACGAGTAATATTTTCACTGTGATCCGAGCAGTTGCCGCTTCTGTTTTCAGGTGAAAATCTTGAACCCTTACCAGCAACACCTGCCATGGCATCCGCTTCAGATTTCGAAGAACGGCTCATTCAACTCTGCTACAAAATCAACGACGCGTGTCGGACCAATCAGCAACCAGAAGTGAAGGTAGTGAGCTGGCAAACGANGGCAGTGCATTTTGGCCTTTTGCCAGTAGCAGCAAGTAGCCGGCGAGCAGATAATTAGTGAAACTCTGTTAAACGTTTTGCACTTACACTTTTAAAATAGCAGCTCATCTTCCGTCACTGCAGACGTGATAGGACACATCAAATGAATGCTAAATTCGTTTGCTTGACTAAATTTCCCAGGATTTGCTGTCGAAATTTAATGAGAATTTCGTGATGCTGAACAGCTCGCGTTTCGCCTACTTTTCGATTAGTTGTTTCAAATAACGCTCTATACCGTTTGGGGAAGTTTTCTTATGAAGTGAATTCCCTGTCAGTGTTGATTTTCCCCGGATGCCTTTTTATAAAGTGAAAGGTCAGTCTTTGATCTCCGTTTCGTATTTCTGGCGCCAGTGCTGTAATTAACGCGTTCGTCTCATTGAAGAGGAATCTCGCCATCGTGAGCAACTAATGGTGTGTTGCAGGAGAGAGACGGCAAAGCATTGACCGTGCTGCATTACTCCGCTGCGCTTGGCTACTCGCGACTCGTCAACGCGATGCACTCGTTAAGGTATTTTTGAGAGAAACGCTTTTGGTCTGTTTTACGCTTTCGCTGCACTCAGCCTCACCATCTTTATCTGATGGGTTGCAACTGGCAGTTCGTACTTACTAGATAACGTTTGATTTGAAAAACAAAGTTTTTAGTGATCTACGTCGAAAGCCAAATGTTCCCAAAACGACAAGTGAAAAAAATCAGTTGTGAACTTGACTAAGGTTAAATTGAAAAGAAGCGAAAGATGGAAAATTTTCCTCAGTCTTTTTTGCGGCGTAACCTGATCTTACGATAAATTCAAACGACTTGACGTGTCTGAAAGTTCTGATCTTAACGATGGTTAAACCATAAAAACACATAATCGCAAGATGTTCTGACTACAATGCCAAAGCTGTCGTAGCCCTGTCGAGAAAACCGTCCTGCACATGATGCAGTGCATTTATTACAGTTGTTTCTGTGCGTGTATTTGCCAGGCTGCAATCCGACAACGTCTTCCTGCAATCCGAGTGTGATCCTCAAAATGTCGACAAGTTCGACTGCACACCATTGGTCAGTGGATGCGCTGTTCGCTCGTTGGTCGCGAGCTTCTTTCTGTTCAATGTTAATGCGTTTTGGTCGCGATGTCCGAGTGTTAAGCGCCGACCGAAAGTTCGACAAGATGTTCGTTTCAGTGTTGACTGTGATTCCCGATCCATACCGTTTGCTTTCCTGTTAAATCCATCGCAGTTGCCTCGCCTCCCACCGCCAGACCTTCTTCGCAACTGCAAAAACAGAAAGTCCGAACCATCGCCGAGTGTAATTTGCATAGTCGCGGATTTTCGACAGACTTTTGACAGCGTATTTTCCTGAGCTCCGCTTTTAAATTCTTTGGCGCAGATGTGGGCGAGCGCGTGTGGACAGCTGGACTGCGCGGAGTCGCTCTGCAATTGGAGCGCGACAGAGCTGCGCAGCCTCGACGTGTTGGGGAGATCCCCGGCAGCTGTCGCCCGGCAACGAGGTCACATGCGGATATATAACAGGTCGGACTGAAAGCCTGGCAGTGATCTTCAATGAAATCTTTTAATGCCTGTGTGTGCGACTCATCGCTTCCGTGCTGGCAAGCGCGCAAGGACCCAATGACCGGATCTCGGTTTGTTTGCCTAACGTGTGCTTTACAGCCGTGCACGTCCGCGAGGCAAGATTTTTGCTTGTTATTCTTCGCTAGATCCAATATATGGGATGCGGTGTTGGTAAATATTTGTCCGGGTCACCAATGCCCGTCAAAACAGGGTGGAACCATTTGTGCTTTTCTCTCGTGGCAAAGTAATTCAGTTTCCGCGTGTTCAAGAAAATCTTTAAATTTTATTGGAATAAAATTTTTGCCGCTTCGATTTCTTTGCTGTCTGTTGAATGCAGGGATTTTATTTTGCGTCATGTTCGAGTTCAGTGGGCAACGTTTGGATTCAGTAAAAAAGCACTCACGCACGGTTCACTTTTGTGTACAGGTTGGAAGAATTGATCGAGAGCAGAAGCAACTTGCGCGATGATGACGCTTGCGAAGAAGATGACGTCGACAATAGTTCAATCGGTCAGTCGTGTCTGTTTCATTTCAGACCTGGATAGCGATTTGTCGAAACGCATCGAACAGTCGCAGTGTTTTACAATCTGACCTTTTTATTGATTAGCCTGTTGTGCTATTCATCCACTTTGCTGCGCACAATTAGGGCGGTGTGAAAACTTCGAATGTTAAGCCATAGGCGTAGCCATGGGAGGCTAAGCGGGCATGCCCCCCAAGATATAATTTCTAGCAGATCTTGTCATTTTGTTTTTCGAGAGGCGGTGTCCCAAAGCAAATACTGTTACTCGCTTAAAGTCGAAAGATTTCCCCCTCCCAAAATTTTGGGCTGGCTACGCCATTGTGTTCAGCGCGTTTCAACACCGTTAACAAATGAAGCGACTGTGTACCAGAGATTTTATGAGATCGCTTCGTCAGTTGTCATTTCATCCGACACCATAAACAAGTCGCGCTGCTGTTGCGAACGATCGGGTGTTGACTGGAATGATCAACTCGTGCAAATTAACATCACAGGCGACACGACTGCATCGGGGACGCTTGATAGCCTTGATTCAGGAGAAGACTCCATGGAGACCGACGACAACTTTTCTTCCGACTGCCTCCCCCCCACTCCCCGGTTTGACATGCATCTCTTTCCTGAGCTAATCGCGGACAACCCCCAAGACGGCAGCGTAAGTTGCTTTATGTTATATAGCCACACTAAAGTCTCCTCCACAGTGCTTTTAATTACTGTTTATTTAAGCAACGCTTCGCTGTCGCGCCCTGCAACCACAGCTTCTCCAACGATGAACTAATACCGCTCCCAACGTCAGGAAGATTGATGTGAATAGTTACGGGGCGTTGCTGTACTTGTCTCTTTGTGTCTTCAAAGGACATCACAAAATTCTTTCGGCCGACGGTTTTTAACATAACATCAAAACATACAGTAACATCACAATGTGAGCAGAACATTGAGGGAAGCTTTCTGCGCAGCATTCTCAATCGGTATCGTGCCCATTATGGTCTATCGGCTAATTCAGGAGTGTTATAACAACAGCATCCATCTCAAAAATGTGTTTGATGATATACTCCGATAGTTACAGCAGATTGTAGCCTCGCTGCAATGTAGTAATGTCGTTCTTATGAGACCCCACGTAAACTATTTGAGTCTGATGTTGCAACTGATCGTTATGCAACGCTACATCAAGTTTAAAATGATCGAACCGACAGCAGTACTTTTGAGTATTCCAAGCTTTGACGTGGACCTTTGGACACAAGCTTCTTCAGGGCCCGTATGTGAAGCAGCTGGCCGCTAACCATAGGTCTGCAAAGGCGGCTTTTCACAAAATATGAAGACTTCGTTATGTTCAATTCAAATAAGGTAATTTGTTTTTGAAATACGCAGGTCAACTCCGAAAGTTCTGCTGACAACATGAGCTCACTGTTACCTGGCAACGGCGCTAGTGGATTTGTAGCATGCGGAGATTTTTTTGGTAGGTACTAGTTTTTTTTACATTCCGACCTTTTTATTGATTAACTCAGCACTTCCGTAGAAGCTGCTTACGCCGGTGACTGATTACGTTTGAACTCTCTCCCGCCTGAAACTCTCTTTACTGTCGCTCATCGCAAGCGTTGTGTGTGACTATCCGTGTCGTAGATTATAGTTCAACGATTTTTTTTGAATCATTGAGAACAGAGTAGGTTGCTCGCGAACTTTCTATCGGTCGCTGTAACTTTGTCAATATTTTCCAACCTTCGCAAACAGCGAGACTGCAACGCAACTTTCACTGGTGCGCAGCAAGTTCAGCTGCTAAACGCCTGACTGTAAACTCTGCCCGCTCCCGCAGTGCGCTTCACGTGCTTCGCTGTCTTTCTTCTCTGCAAGCCGTGAAACTTTACTTGGCAACAATGAAAGGATTCGTTCAGCCCGGGGTAGACGTATTATTGTTTAAAACACTTTCCTATCTATAAATTAGGTCTGTATTGTTTTTGAAATGCAGAAAACCGGGACAGCGTCGCGTCACTCGCAGAAAAGGTGGTTCAATGCGCTCCGAATTACGTCAAAGGAAAGGTCCACAGTCGCGCAGGTCCTGACAGCTCCGCTGCCGAAGGTGCGCTCGATAGTGTTAGTGCTTTATGCTGCTGCGTTTGTGACGCTCTGGCAACAGAAGAAACGGAATGGCGGCGATGTCATGGGTGTTGACAATGCTTCGTTGCCGGGCGGAAAGTTTTACGCAAGAACTGATGCGATAACCTGTTTACATTTGAATGTTGGGCGCGCGTCTCGTCCGACAAAGTTCTGGTGGTTTGTGCAGAAACGAATAAAACGCCAGGGCAGTCGGTCTACTACGGTATTTCAACCTGGCGTGTGTTGGATTTTCGCATATTGCGCAAGAACGCAAGACTCGATTTTTACAACTTGCCAACGCAATTGTAGGCCGCATATATAGACAATGCGGGCGGCAAATGCTAATTACAGGTGTGGCATGATTTTCTCAGATTGCTTCGCTACAGCTTCGTTCGTTCACACAGTATGTCCCTTGTCATTTCAGACCTGACCCTGCGCAGCCTTCCTCAGTTTGTCACTTCCCACTGCGAACGGAGTTACTTTGGCAACAGTGATTCCAATCAGCAGGTAACGTCTTCCTTTGCTTTTGGTCGTGAGAGAGTTCTTGGAATCACGCTTGTTGTGACGGTAAAAGCGTGCGTCGCTATCAGCGTGCGTCTTGAAATAAAGACAAACAGTTTGGAAACTGTCGTATCGCCGGTAACGGTGATGTTTGCGATCGACAACCTACTTGAGTCGAACAGAGAGGAAGGCAGCATCCTGGTGCTCATGTAATGGACATGATTCCTCTGTGACCGATCGAAGCTTATTGACGTTTTCTGCGTCACTCTTCGAACATCACCGACAAAGCGAAACACGGACAACACCGAATACGTTTTCGGCGTTGATTTTTCCGCCGAACAAGAAATTCTAAAAATGGCTAGTTTCGCCCGCATCGACCGCCTCGCGCAAAGCATGATTGTTTGCCACCCGAGAGGCCTTCTGTGGATCAGTAAGAGTGGTTTGAAATGCGAAAAGCTTGTAGCGATCACTGAAACCACTTATTGCGCACCGTACCCGTGTCAGTCGACCTTGAGCATTGCGCATTTGGAACCATTCGAATGACTGACGTCCACGGATGGGGATTATCTCTCAGCACGCGCTTTCTGCGCCTGGTGGATTAGAACCAGTCGACATTTCGATCTCAAATTAAAATTGCGAAGTGCAAAGAATTTTCGCCGCTGCGTGTCGTCCTCGTATCGAGTGCTTTGAATTGCGTCATAAAATAGCGAGGTGTTGACAACGATAAGCACCCTGAGCATCAGCTTGCTCTGGGCTTTAGGTGAGGTTGTCAGCCTTTGTTACAGTAAGATTTCGAAGACTTCGTGTGAAAACTTCAAGTATAACGGCAGATTGATATCACGGCCAACAAGAACCTGACAAGTCTTTGGTCGGCGTATGTTTGTCGCAAAGATAGTTTTGATTACCCTGTTTTGCACAGTGCGTGTTCTTGTCGAGAGTGCAAACTGAGGCTTTCGATAAGTTTCTTGTATCTGACCTCGCCTTGCCCCGCAGAAAAGCGAAAACGCGTTGCACAAGGAACAGATACACGACACGACGTGGAGCTCCCCGAAAACTGAACCGCCTACTTAACATCTCACACACCATCTCCTAGTGCTCGGGGCAGACTTAGCCGTGATCTCATTGCGTGTGAAAGTGCTTGGGCATGCGTCTGGCCATTCTTTTAGTGTTTTCACTCCCCAGCTGTTTTGACCTTTTAACATGGCCGCTGCAGCGCAAAATAAATGGGATAGTTTCCCTTTACAGTGTTCAGAGTTCGGATCGTTGTTGGATTGGAGCGACTTCCTCCGTCAGCCTCCGCGAAAAATGGCGCCCTCCAGCGGCTACCGTAACGCAGTTGAGCTGCAACTCGACTCGTTGCGGTTGACCGAACACGAGTACTGTCAGCTGTTCGTGGCTGCGAATACGATATTAAACGCTTATCACTGCGAGGTCAGTCATATGCTGCTGGCCTTGGTGAGACGTATGTATGTCACTGTGTCGACGTGTTTGTGATTTTCTAAGTTTTTTGCTCGTTTTGATCTTTCTGTTGCACTTTTTAACGTTTTTCCTTTTGATTTAACATTCAGTAAACCTTAAGAATTAGAGAGCTATGGAGATGCGGTCATTGCCACACAAAACTTCCAAAGTCAGGCGTACTTTTCGTAATTCCAGTCGTGTTTGATCAAACTTGTTCCTCTCGTTTTTCTTTTTAGCTTCTCACGTTTTATCCCAACTGTTTTCCTTTTCATTATTCGTTTGTGCAGATATTTTCCTGATTCATTTTCTGGTTCTACAACAGAAGTGCTTTTCTAATCATGCACGAGGATAAACGGACTGAACAAACCGCAGCCATGTTTGCCCGTAAAAATTTGTATGCCCATTTTCCGATTTCAAGATCAAACATAACGCCATCTGCTTTACTTCAGGGCTCGACGCTCAGCAACGAAGTGCTGCGAGCCTATCTGCTCATACAACACTGCTACGCTAAATACGAGAAGGTGAGAGATGCCGGTTCACCAATCTGGTAATAGATTCGTCGGTGTAGGCGCGCACGTTTAATTCTAGCGTTTTGTTCGCAAGCAGGCTGGGGATTGGCAGCACGTAAGTAGGAGTATGAGTATGTTGTCGTGGCAGACGCGTGCGCTATATACTGCAATGCTTGTCGAAGTTGGTGATCACGTTCGCGGAGATATGAAATGAGCCGGCGGGTGGGTTTGGCTTAAAGACTAGCGTCAGGAAATATTTTGTATCGATGTTTGTGAGGTTGAATGCAAACGTCTCGTTCCCTGACATATTTTACTGCGTTGTACCCATGACAACGGCACAGCATTCATACCGGTCGAAGTTAGTTCACTGCCCCGCCCTGAAACAAAACTTTGCAATAAATCGTTGCCTTGCACCGTTTTATTTGAAATCCTACTCCAACTGGTGGAGAGACACGCACAGACCGCTACATTTCATCGCATTTCAGTTCGCGCTGAGCAAGAAGATGAACGAGGCGGCGGTTTTGATCCAGAGCAAGTTTCGTTCCTACCAGGAGCAGAAAAGATTCCAGCGCAGTCGCCATGCCGCCATCTTGATTCAGTCATTCTACAGAAGTTACAAGTGCGCTCGGGCGTGCAAACCTGGTGGTAGCCGATCGTCCAAGCACACAGTTAAACTGATCGAAGACGCGCTCAGGTTGGTTCGACCTTCCTCGCATGTTTTGAATTTGCATGGACCCTAAAACTTGTTGCCATTCAAACAAGCAAGTCGTCAAAGTTTTTTGCGCTCGTTAAGTCACGCCGGTTGCTTAAGGAACGTTCTTTCACTACCTTTGCAGTTGCCATAAACGGGATCAGACACTTCACAAGTGTCTTGACCACTTCTTGGTGACTGCATTGAAATGCAACGGCTTAGTTTTTAATCCCAAACACTTCCGCATCGCAGCCGTTGTTTTTCAAGCGCTACGTTAAACACGGAAGGTTGATTTTTTGAAGTTATCGAGGGTGCTTGTAACAAACGTACTGGGAAGCTACAGGAGCAGGGGCGGGTCCAGGGGGAGCGATTGGGGCGATTTCCCCCCCTAAAACCTTCGAAAGTAATTTCATTCACCATGATTTTGTGCAATTCGGAAAACAGCATTAACGATATAAGGCATTTTTGCTGTCCGTTCTTTTTTCACAGCAGTGTTGTGAAGTGTACTTATCACTCTTACAATAGTGAACCCGTAACGATTCTTTACTACCGAATTTTACGAAAATCGTCCCCCCACCCTAAGGTAACTGGCTGGATCCGCCCCCTGTACAGGAGGTCCACGCTATGCTCATCTCGTATGTGAAAACTGCGTACACGTCATTACAGTTCGAAAACGACCAGCAACAATGCGAAATGGGCTCGTATTTTCAGGGGTCACATGACCAAGAAGAAGCAGCATCAGGCCGCACGGAAGATCCAAAGGTTTCTCCGCCGTTGTCAGCTGAGGTGAGTTCTGTCAAGTCCGCGGTTCGGCGCTTGCGTTCGGTGCATGTCATTCAAAACCGGACCGCGTACCGTTGGTTGCCCGCACTTTTTCCGTTTTTGAACCGGAGCGCGCCTCAGTTTTGCATCTGTGCCTCGTTGCATGCAGGTTACGTCGGCAAGACATGGACGACGGCACGGACAACATTTCGTCATGCATGAGTGGTTTTTACGCTTGCTGAAAAAGATCCAGACCTGAGTTTGTGTTTGGCTCGCACTGTTGATTCACTCGGTTGGCGGGCAGCCGTCGCGTGTGTGTATGAATCGTTGTGATCGTGTTTGAACCTTCGTCGTGCGCCTAGGTTTGCACTCATCAAGCTAGCACGTAGTTAAACCCTGTTGTGTTTTGCACCGTTTTATATCATAGTGAGCTGAAAACTGTCGCCGTCTTAGCGGTTTGGCAGAGACGGGCAAGTCTGTCCCCCATATTACTTGTGTAGCGTGAATTTCGAAAATACTGCCTTCGATGTTGCGTAGTTGATTGTGAATATGTTTGTTTACCACAACGCTGTTGCAAATGGCTCAATACCACAACGCTGTTGCAAATTGGCAGAATTTATCCCTTTGTTGACCGCTTGTGCAGAAACTGTAATACGTGGTTGTAGCAAAACACTAAATATTTCTGCTTCTCGGTGATTCGGTCGCGATTTGGACGAAGACAATTACTTTTTCAAACAAAATTGTCCCAGTATGTCGCAGGAACATTGCAGAGGTAGAAAACAGTCATCCAGCCGCCATTCCTGTACTTTAAAAACCGTTTCATGCAGTCGTTTCGAACAGAGTGGCTGGTTTCAGTAAATTCTTTTTTTTTATTTAGAAACGTACACGTACGTAACTTTAGACGTTTGCTTAGTATTTTTGACACGTCAATATTTAATCAAGTGAACATACCCTTTACGTGCTGGTCTTCTCGTTGTTGCACCCGCCTCTGCGGTGGGAGCAACTATTGATTGATGAGCTCAACAAGCACTTGATTTTACCACCCGATTCGTCGGAGGCATCTGCGCACGTCATAATTGCGTTTAAAAACACGTCATTAAAGCTTTTCTGATGCGTTCGTGTTGCAGCAGCACTCCTGGTTGCCCCGGCGGCGTGTGCAAAAACAGAACTGAAAGCAACTGCGCAAAACTGTAAAGCACCAAATGAGCCAACGATCCGCAACTTTTGCTTGGCGTTTGACCGAGGTGCACTCATGCGGAACGATCCCCTGGCGCCGTTCTGTCTCCGTACATGCCCTGTTGCCGGCGCGACATCTTTTGCTTTCTGCTTCGGCAAATGTTTTTACACTGTGTTGCTTTTGCACTATGATTAACGTTCATCAGGTGTGGTTGTTTCCCTGCTAAGCACTNTCCCATACTGACCAGATACGAGCGACTGCAAGCAGGAGTTGAAAGAATTGACGGTACCGCATACGTTTGGTTGTAATCNNCCATTTGCCCAATAACATGCGAGTCAGTCTGCGCAATGAAGTTATTCTAAGAACNCATGCAAAAATTTCTGCATACGTTAAATGTTTTGGGCTTTGGTATTGTTTTATTCAGTGACATTTTTGACATTTGTAANCGTGCGGTGCGAAAAAAACTTGGCGATGTCAGACGTANAACCCAGTTGAACGTAAGACGACGTGGACAAACACAAACACTGCTGATTTATACTTTCTCGAGCTCCTGGCGTGATTGCCACTGGTCACCCTGTTGGATTGTGCTCAACGTCCACCCTCTCACGAAAGTTCATTATTGCTTTAGAACGAACTGTTACGTCACAAATCACTCGTGCATGCTTGAGTCGTATCCAGTCTGTTCTGTATACACGTCGTACCTTAGCAGCAAACGCTGTTTTTGGCTTTGCGCAACCCATTTTTATAATTATTTCTATCTTAAATCGGAGCTATATTCATTTATTACAGAGACTTTCCCGTGACCTATTTTTGTTTCTCTAATTTTTTCGCGTAAGATTTCCGACCTTGATGTGAGTTGTTTTGTTTTCTTTGGTGCCTCGCTTGAAAGATACCCGTTCCTTCGGTTTCGGAAGCAAGGACTTTCATAAGTATCGCGCCGTGGTGCTGGTCGAGCCGAGATTGAACACGTTGTCGTTGCTGAAACTGTATATAGACCAAGACATTTTCTAACTTTTGGAAGGTCCCACCTCTCTTGCCCACATGAGAGTTACGTTGAATCGATCGCAGTACACTGGTGACTTGCTCGCACTTAAAATATTCCAACACATTTCCTTTGACTGTTGGTTGTGATTTCGTAAAAGTAGCTTTTTCTACTCCTTGTGATATTGTTTGCGTTGAAAGCAGAACAATTCACTGTGTACAACACTATTATGAAGAAGCTTATTTAGTACGTTAGTTCCCTTCTATGTTGGAAAGCAGCAACTTAAAAAAAACAAAGAAATTCTGTTCCTTTTCTCAAATATTTGTTTCTATGACTAAATTCTTCTGCATACGCCATTCAAACGAGTTCCTGCAAATTTAGATTTCCGCTTTCGCAAAATCTCTCTTCAAAACTTTGGTTCGATAACACGTTATGGCGCCTTAGCAACCAACTTCTCTCCAACTGACGTTGCTATCGCCAAACCAGCAATATTATTTCCCGGCTCTCGTTCTACACACAACCAGCGGCGACTGACAGGTGTGGCTAAGGAGTGTGATCGTTGTGGTCGCGAATGTTTTTGTGCTTTCTTACAGGTCAAAGCTGGCCAAGGCATCGGAGACGTCATATACATGAAGTGAAACGAACGACCGCGTTCCTCGCCCATGCTTTCGATTGCTGACAATAATTTGTCGCCGTCTGTAACGTTTTAAAAACGCTGAATATTGAATAAAAGATGTTGCTTCATGTTCGTCCCTTCGTAGTCCAGCAGACACGAACGTGCGTGTGAGTGGCCGGCTACAAATTGGCAAAGCATTGTGAGAGCTTGCCTGCGAGGCATTCCGAAGAAAACGTTGACATAGCTTACCTCCCTCAAATCTCCTCTTCCGAAGAATGTAGGAAAGATGAAAAAGGCATCAATTTATGACAAAATGTGATTAAAAATTCTGCATGTTCGTGGAATGCCCCAGCGGGGTCCCGTTGTAGCGGTCATGCTGAAACAACATCAGTTAGCTCGATGTGAACAGCTGGTTCCTGCCAATTGGATTCCGAAGCGGCGAAATAAGTGATAAAAGCAGTTACTACCGGCGGAAGCGTAATAAGAACCACGTTTGACAGACGTTCCAGTCTTGTAATTGAAGAAAACGATAAAAGTGGAAGAATTGATTATACAAAGAAAGTTGGTTCAACGTACAAGCCTACATCAGAGGTATGGCTGAAACGACTGTATCCGATGTGTTCGTCACAGGCACTTAGCATGTAAGCCATACGCTTAAACTTTGCGGTTCTACTCACGTGAGTGATGGCAAGGTGTGGGGAAGGTGAATGGAATCTTGGGTGAAACCAAAACAAACGCCTGATTGTGTCAAAACCCCTGCGGAAGAGGATGATCGCTTTAAAAAAGCGAGCGCGAGAAAGGGTCACTGAGTTCCCCAGTGATCAGTAGACCTCAAGAAAAAACTTGACCAATACGTTGGGTCTAGGTTTAGCTGTCAGAGTTGAGAA
>JGI24021J15306_10009382_pt1 | contig 12111 bp, 7 predicted proteins | sample Ectturendosymbi1_FD_15306 | JGI IMG/M metagenome (IMG submission 15306)
TTAAAATCACCGACACTTGTGGACATTATCACACACGTACTGAATGGGTTTGCACTTTCTAAAATTGCTTTTCTTCGCGAACAATTTTGCACGCAGCAAACTTCTTGCAACTACAACAGAATTACAGGAACGATAAGGACAGCACCATAAAATTCAAGATCAAAGAAAAGTTACTTCTGCGAGAGCTTCCTCGTTTATAATGTTGGTGTCCAGACCGGCATCATCAGGAAACAAATACCCGGGCAAGTCAACCTTGAACCAATCGTACTGACGTATATCGGTGATCGTGGCTCTTTTCAAGGGATTCACCTAAAATAGATGTGAACGGGTGAACAGGAGCGAAGTTTTCGCTGGTCTTTCGCGCAATGACTGCGGGAAATCGCCATCGGCTGAATGACGTGTACAGAAAACATGACCAAGCTACGCGTACTTGTTATATGGATCCTTATGAACAGGCCCGCAACCAGGTGGGCGCCAACCGGGCAACTGTTCCCCCGAAATTTCAACATGTTTAGTTGTTAGGTATATACAACAAGCTACAATCATTTTGCCCTGACCCCCGAAAATATCAGCTGGTTGCGGCCCTGCTTTCTAATATTGACAAAATTAAGTATGTACTTTCCACGTCGGGTGTAAGCAAGGAATCGATCAGCAGATTTTTAATAGGAAATCGATTTCACGTAAAATTACGCATCCTCAGTCCTTATTCAAATATGATTCTATTTGAATAAGGACTGAGGATGCGTAATTTTACGTGAAATCGATTTACTATTAAAAAGGTGCTGATCGATTCCTTGCTTACACCCATCGTGGAAAGTACATACTTGAATAGAGATATGTGTAAGTTTGAATCATCGCAAAAAGACGAAAGCAGATGGCAATCGACTGATTCCTCGAAAGTATACAGAAACACTAGTGCTTCTAAGTGTTGACAAAATTAACTAGGACAATTTCGGACAATTACTGTGCTTTCAAAAATACCAGCAGAAATGTTACTAAAAGAAAAAATTGAACACCATTGCAATACAATAGTCTAGTATTACTGGTCGCGAGGCGTGCCACGCTTTAGTTGCATCTTCAGAATTTAAGGTCAGAGGGCAAAACCGCCCTTTCAGTGACAGGAGAGACTTCAAACTAAACCATTCTTTTCGCAAGTTTAGACACTGCACGTGCAAAGCGCGAGCAGCGCTGAACGATTGCGCAAAAGCTATCGTAGCGTACGAGCCTGCACAAAAGTATCTCGTCTGACCTTCAGCATGTGCTGTATAAGTTTGGCAGCGTTGCGATCCAGATACTGGGGAATTTCAAACACTCCGCTGCTGATCTTCCGAAAAAGAGTCGGTATGTGCTCGTCATCGAACGGGAGAGTCCCGCACAAGAGAGCGTACAAGATGACGCCACAGCTCCAGACGTCAACTTCAGGCCCGGCGTAAAGCTTGCCTGGGTCGAAATAAACATTTCTTTTCGCGTGCGCACCCGCAAAAAGGAGGATGTTTGCATTTAGAGCACCCATCGCAAATTTGCAAAAATGGGGCTTGAACAGATAGATGTCTTTTTCGAAACAACAATGGGTAACCTGACATTTGTCAGGTCTGTAGAAATGAATTAAAAAGGAGCAACTTAATCGAAGTTTGTAATTCACCTGAAACAACTTCGGGAGCTGCATAATTCGGTGAACCACAGCTGGTCTTCAGGAATTCCCCATCCGACATCATGTTTGACAGACCAAAATCTGCGATTCTGACATTGTTTCTTGCATCAAGGAGAAGATTTTCAGGTTTTAAATCTCGATGCACAACCTTGTGTCGATGGCAGTAATCCACCCCTGCACAGGTGGTAAACACACGAATTAATAAAATGGAGTGGCGGGTTTCGACATATGATTGTTGCATTTAAGCGCTCTGCAATACGAAGGTCAACTCGGAATGGATAGGGAAGCACCTAATGATAAGATGATAACTACCACTAGAACAACATTATAGCCTGTGATTCTAAGTAAGAATATGAATTTTAATTTCTTGAACGAAACTCTTTATGCTGTTGTCAATTCAACAGAATCAAATGTAAATGAAAGTGTGAAATTGTTATAAACCTACAATAATAACTCCAAATTTCTTCATGATAAATTTGTGCTCTTTAAGACACGCATGCACCATTTTTTTTGCAAAGGTTTGCAACGCTATGGCTTGCCAGCCCACTGAGCTAGAGAGTTGTTAATACCATCTACGGATTCAGCAAGTCTTCTAGTTGAGATTGAAAAAAAAAAATTTTGTTGAGGGTTTGGGGTTCTCTGGGGGGGACGCCACAAGTGGGGGAGGTTTTGCGGTTATTTTTGTCCAACTTTACCCGGTGCCAATCCAATGAGCCAGTTGGTTGCCTCAAAGTTTTTTGGAAACTAGACTACCATCCGAGTCTTTAGAGCCCTTGGTTGTCTTTCTAGCATATCTGGAACCAAAATTATGGCCCCCAAAGCAAAAAGTGGTAAAAATCTCTACCCCACAAACGCTAAGGGTGCATTACACCCAGATTATATATGGCCATAACTCGCCTCCAGAATATGCTAGAGAGCTGTTCAAGCCCTCTGAAGACTCGTGAAGTCTTGTAGTTTAGACTGAAATAAAATTTTAAGCTGGGATGTTTACATAATGAGAGGATGTTCATGCATATTTGTTTACATTTGGATGACGTCATCACCCCTGGGAGTCCAGCAATTGAGCCGATTTTGTAGCTCAAAGTCTTTTTTGGATTCTAGGCTATAATACGAGTCTTTAGAGCCTTTGATCAACTTTCTAGCGTTCCTGGTTACAAAATAAGGGCCAAAAAACTGCAAATGAATTAAGGAAATCCCTGAAAATTATTCAGCAAATTCCTGAAATATTTGGAATTTTCTGGCATAACTTTGGAACCAGAAATGCCACAAAGTCAATCATTGGCTTAAAAGACTCGTATTGTAGCCTAGAATCAAAAAAAACTTTGAGCCACAATACTGGTTCGTTGGATCAGCCGATGACATCATCAAAATAACTGCAAAAACATACCCCAATCATGACCCCATGGACCCAAAACCCCAAATAAAAAACTTAAATTTTTTTTGGAATTCTAAACTACACAACTTCACGAGTTTTTAGAGGGTTTGAACAGCTCTCTAACTCAATCTGCTGCTGAGTTAGGGCTGGTCAAAGTTAGGCCAGAAATGGCTAATGCTACCTTTTTTGAAACTTTTTAATTTTGGTCAAAAACTAGATTTTTGGGCCATGTTTTTGGCTCCAGATATGCTTACAAGTCAATCAAGGGCTCTAAAGATGCGGATTACAGCCTAGCTCCCAAAAAAAGTTTGAGTAAAAAAATGGCTCATTGGGTTGGTGTTCAGGGTCAGATAAAGTTGGCCAAAAACATCCCCCCATTGTGACCTCCCCCCAGAGAACCCCAAATCCAAAATGAAAAAATTTTGTTTTCAATTTCAACTAGAAGACTTGCTGAATCCGTAAGTGGTTTGAACAGCTTTCTAGATAAATCATCTGGTGAGTTATAGCGTTGCAAACCTTTGCAAAAAAGTGGTGCATGCAGGACTTAAAGGGATTCATTAATGTCAGTTATGCTGATGCACTTACAACTAATTTTCATGAATCACCTTCGTTTAGTTACTGAGCAACTTTACAAGCAACATGATTTACACCATCTTCAGATGATATCATGCCTGGACATACCCATTCATAATGCATGCCTCATGCACCAATGCCACACATGAAGCTCACTCCCAAAAAATTTCTACCATTGCACCTTGGCATACTCAGGTATTTCTACATTTCATGATCAGCCGAACAGTTTTGTATCTGATGACAGCGCTCCATCAAGTGCAACTCAGATATAAATAAAGAAGTATTTGGCTTGTAATAAGTAGTTTAAAATATGATAAAGATGCTGAATGCGACAGCTGAAATGCATTTTCAATGTCAAGCAACCACGAGGTACATTGAAAGAAGACCATAAATATGATAATATAAACTGTTACAATTAATTTTCTGATTGTAAATTTTTCTTTTACATAATACCCTATTTTGGATTTTAGATGGTAATACTAAGGTGACAACATTAGATGGTAATACTAAGGTGACAACATTACTTACGACAGCTACACGGTACACTTCTTGTGTTTTTGACAAAATGCCAACTGCAGTGACAAAAAAAATGATCAACTAACTCATTTTGTGAACTTTTAGCAGTATAAACATTATANGCAACTAAAGAAGGTCCACTGTGCTTATCCACATCCTTGAAAACATATCATTAAAAACCATTGCTGTGCAAAGCTAGTACATCAACCGTTAGTTCTGATCAATAGGGCAACCAAAAGTCACGTCAAAAATTTTCTGTCTTTTTTAAAACTCATGAAATGTCCACAAACCAACTTTCACGCTCATACCATGAGGGAATCCAAAGTTATTAGGTCAAAAAAAGTCAAAATTTATCATTAGGTCAAAATTTATCGTTGGGTCAAACTTTTCTTGCAACACGGTTTTCTTCTCTTTATCAATGTTTTATTGAAACTACAACAGCAGATACTGATATGCTTTTGCAAGTTTATTTGCACTTCGGTAATAATGATGGGTTTGTTGCGATTTCTGACATAACAATGTTGTTTTGCCCACTACTGGACAATTGAATGTTATGTAGGATAGGCGTGGTAAGGCAAGAACAATAAACCATGCTCAAAGTTAAACAACCAAATTTTTTAAAATTTCGAAGCATGGAGTGCATGATTATACTTCTGGGTTAACCTCTACACTTAAGACTGAATTATTTTGCTATTGCAAACGCAGAAAATTTATAGGTCAAAATAAAGTCAAAAAATTTAAATCATAAAGGCAAAATTTGAAGTTTTATGGTCAAAAAATTGGTTGCCCTTACACTCACGTGGTTTCGTCAGTGCTCACCAACAAATTTGTGCAGACAATGAAAGCCTATGAGTCATGTTAACCAAAGATAAGATGTGTGGTGTTCTACATACAAGGCTTGCACACCACTGTTTGGATACAACTTTGAACATATCTTATGAAGTTGTTACTGAACTGGAATCAATGTTTAACAGGTGTACAGGGTTTAGGGTAGAGGCTGCAGGCTTGGTGCATGGGCCTGTGGTTTGGCATGTCATTCATCTGCAATGCGCTTTAGTGACTGAGCAGGCCTCCCATTGATGCACTTTGGTGATTGAATGTGCCTCCCATTGAAGGCATTTTGTGAGAGTATTCAGTTAAAAACCTTGAAGGGCTTGTTTCATGGACAGAGACGATGTAGCAAGCAAGCGAACATCAGAAAATGTGATAAGAGTTTTCCTGTGTTTTTTTGTATCGTTTCCACTGAAACTGTGGCATACAAAGGGCTGCAGCAAAGAATAAAACCGTGTTACAAAAACCTGAGAAGTTTTTTGTTAAATCAAGCCCTCTAGCAAAGATATATAGACAGTTGAAATTGGTTTCCCAGATTGGGAGGCCCCACAAGGGATTTGTATTTTATATTATTATCAGAAACAACTTCATAAAAGCATCATTACAATATGCTAGTGGCCTCTCAATTGGAAGATTGGGTGTTTGACCCACAACCACTGAGTTATTTGCCGTAGAGTTCCTTGGGCAAAAGCGTTCACCTCAACCACCCTGGCAAGAAGCAAATTTCAGGCTTTGGCCTACCACCAATAGCCATCACCCAAAATCAAATTTAAAAAAATAATCACGCAATGTTATCAAACGAAGCTGATTTAGAGGCTTATCTTGACTAACTGTCTGAATATCTGCATATCATGGAGTTTCGTTTTGGCACGATGTTGTGTTGTAACTTAGGCAATAAATTTTGACCTGGGCCATTTTAAACGTTCACACAGGCTGCAGGTTCTCCAGCCCAGAAATAGATGGTCATTATCACCTTCACACTGCATCCACACTTAAAAAAAGGAAATTACTTAATTGCTTTCTTGAATTGGTGAGAAGCACAGAAAATATTTACATTGGGACTACTTTTTAGATAATGGTGAAGGTATAAGCTCAGTCACATGTCAGCACAGATGAAGTGTAGTAGCAGTGACAAAGTAACATAAGTGATGATGATGATCATTACATATTTCAACAATTTAACAATTGCAGTATTGCTCTTTGTACAATGCAAAGCTAATATTCAGGTGAGAAGCTGAATTCCTCATTATCTGATATCAGCATATTGAGAACACTATTTCTACCATAGTCCATGTGAACTGAATGCAGATTACCTTGTGTGCTATTTGGAGATCGACCAATATGGCTTTTTTGGGGCCGATACTGATATTTCCAAAATTTGTAAATCTTGTTTACTGATTCATTATCAAAAATATAATGAATTCTATGCCTTATGTTGTTTCAAAAACTTACAAAATCAGGATTTATGAGCTAAAATTTTTAAAATTGAGGCAATTTCAATAAGTTGTATTGATTTTTAATTAATCTGATTAATGATGATGCTTTTGTTTTGACTACGATGGCCAACACATGCTCCATGTTCATCTTGTCTGCTTGTTTATGAAAAACAACTGTTAGCGTTACTGCAAGATAATTGTCTTGACATGGTTCATTGTGCTTTCTTGCGCAAGTTGTCTGCATGTGTGAGGCATATAACAGTATTCTGTCAAAACCTACTGAGGCTGATAAAATCAGCCGTTTTGGCCGATACCAATATATCAGTAAAACCCAAATATTGGCCGAATATATCGGTGTATCTCTAATGCTTTTATCATAAATTGTGTCATGGAAAATTATAAGTCTTGTGGAAATTACAAGAACTGTACTTAGTGCACTACTGACATACTAACACATTTTACTGCATAGCAATGCATAAAATTAGCTTCATCCATACTCTCAACAGCACAACACAACAAATGTACAAAAATGTGTGTGAAGTAAAACAGAACACCTGATATGATTTGCTGGAAAAACTTGCGTGCTTCACTTTCTCTTAGCTTTCCATGCTTGACAATGTAATCAAATAGTTCTCCTCCAGGAACATACTCCATAACCATAAAGATGTCTGTTGGAGTGCAAATCACTTGGTAGAGCTTTATTATGTGAGGATGTCGAAACAACTTGAGGTTCTGGATCTCTCTTTTCAACTTGCTAACAACATCAAGTGATTTCAACTTCTGTCGATTTAGCACCTTGACAGCCACTCGATAACCAGTGATTTGATGAGTGGCCATCTTGACTTTTCCAAATGTACCAACACCCAAGGTTTCACCAAGCACATAATGCCCAATTTTTATAGCACCTGTTTGAACCACTCTGCCATCACCTGACTGGTACGACATTTCTGTAATAAAAATTTAAAATCAATCCATTCATAGTGAAACATATCATGCTCAATTACATTCTGATGTTAGTATATTCCATTTTCACAGATTTTCATTGGCACTAAGTATATATAACAATAATGCAATTGTGAATGCATACAACACAGTTAATGCATACTTTTCTTTACAATTCAAGTGATCAGCACATTTCTTAAACTAGGCTATTAACAAAAATGAAAACATAGTGAACTTTGCAGCAGAAGGAGAAAAATTAAGGTTTGTGGTTAGAAATTGGTCTATGCAACATAAAGTTAAAGTTTTGCATATTGAAAGAATCCTGAGCATATAGCTTATTTGCAATCCACTCAAGAACTACCTTGAAACAATCATGAAAACGCTTAAAAATTGTTTGTCAATAATATTTGCTCATCGATTTCCAAAAACAGTACCCTAAAATGGATAAAGATAAAATGTAAACTTTGAATTGATGAAAAAAATACATTGCAATGACTCTGGTTCATATCTTGAAGTTTTACTTGACACACATTTTTTTAATTTGCAATTATGGGCAAACAATTGAAGATGCCCTGAATAATAAACCACTCATAACAACCATACAACATTCTATAAACTACAACAATTACAATTATTTACAACCATCCACAACATATTATTTTAAACAAACCAGTACATTGCATAGTTACTTTACCATCTTACCTGCAAGAGAGCAAAGCAACTACATGCAGTGTGACAACAGAAAGCAGAGCACACAATGGGTCTTCAAAAGTCCTACAATGTATAAAAGCCTGGAGCATGAAACCTGTATTATAAATAATCAGTCAAATATTTACCAAACGTAAAAAACTTATCACAAGCACAACATAAACTGTGGGGCGGCACTAGCTCAGTGGTAAAGTGTCTGCCTCTCAATTGGAAGGTCGGGTGTTCGATCCACGGCCACTGAGTGAACTGCCATAGCACTCCTTGGGCAAGAGTGTTCACCCAAAATCACCCCCGCAGGGGGCAAATTTCAGGCTTCAGCCTGCCGCTAACTGCTGTCACCAAAATTCGAATTAGAAAAAACAACAAAAATTGTGATTTATTGGTCAGTGCAGCATAACTTGTATAAATAGCTCATGATTGTGAATAAACCTGCTTAATATATGCTGCTTATGCTGCCCTGCAAAACAGTTGATTATACAAAATATGTCTGAAGTTGATACCAAGCTCAAAAACACACAGCATGAATTTTCTGGACCAGTTATTTAAAATTTTTAACAAACAGGATATTCATGCAAACATTTTGGTAACACATGTAGAGGAATCAATTTCCACTCACAAACATTCAAATAAATAATGTGCTTCTTTAAAGAGTAACATTTGGTGATAAACACTGATAAAGTCTAATTGTGTGATCAAATTCCCAGGTTTTCACAATCCCTGCTGTGAAGTTCTGTTGAATAAGTTCTGTTCGCTTTTTTAGCCCAGAGCACAAAGACTGTCTACTAATAAAAAAACATTTGAATTTTTTTATTGTTTCAATTAGGGAGAATAAAGCTAAAAAAAATAATTTTTGTATTCATTAAAGACTAACACACTGAAGGTCATTAATAAAGGTTCAATTATACATGCATAAATAGTGTTGCTTAACACCTTCGCTGCCAAAACAGTTTGTATGAACCTTGGTTTCTAGCATCATTTCGCAACTCTATTAACTCACTAGGCAAATGAGCTAGAGAGCTGTTCAAACCCTTAAAAGATGCGGTGAGTCTTCAAGTTGGGAATTTTAACACTTTCACACCCAGGTTAATTCAAGCGGTTCGCGCAAAAACACTTGGATCGCATGTGGCTTTGCGCAGGAAATTCTTTGGTCCGGTAAGCGCTACAGACCCATTCAAAAGCTTAAAAGACTCGGCAAGTCTTGTAGCTTGCACTCGAACAAAAATTTTTTGGTTGGGGATGCAGATTTTTTTGAGTAACTTCATAAGTGGAGGACTTTTAGGCCACCTTGGCCCACTTCACCTGGCCCTGGGCCCAAACTGTTAGATGGTAGTATTTTGCTGAAGTTTTTATTGGAAACTAGGCTACAACCCAAGTCTTTCGATACTTTGGATGAACTGCTTCATGTTCAAAAGTTATGATCTAAAGTAATAAAAATACTTGACTAATTAGTCAATTAGATAATTACTTAATTTGTTTATTTTAGATCATAACTTTTGAACCAGAAACGCTATAAAGTCGATCAAAGGCTCAAAAGACTTGGACTCGAGCCAAGTTTCTCATGAAAACTTCAGCAAAATACGTTGGCCTGGCGGTTGGGCCCTAGGCCATGTAACATGAGCCAAAATGGCTCAAAAACTACTTCACTTATGACGTCACTCACAAAAAATCCGCAACCCCCAACCAAAAAAAATTTTTTCGAGTGCAGACTAGAAGACTAGCCGATCCGTTTCGGGGTTTGAACAGCTCTATAGTGCAATTGGCAAAGGAGCTATGGCTTTGGTAAGGCAACTGACAACTGCGGGTTTTGGGCTGATTTCAAAGTACGAATATATCATACACCGGTTCCCAAAGTGTTAAAAAATTGGGAAGTTTTAGATTTGGGGTTTTGTGTGGGTGACGTCATAAGTGGGAAGGTTTCAGGCTATTTTGGCTCAGGTTAGCTGGCCTAGGGCCCCAACCACTAGATGGAATTTTTTGACTCAAATTTTTATTGGAAAATAGGCTATAATCTTAGTTTTTTCAGCCTTTGATAGGTTTTCTAGCATTTCTGGTTCAAAACTTATGGTCTGAAAAAAACAAAATAATTAATCCCTAATCAAATAATTAATATCGCAGCTGTAGGGTTTCTGATTCAAGAGTTATGGCTAAAAAGCCATAAAATTGGCCATTTTACCAAACATTAGTAATTTTACCCTGAACTCTTGAACCAGAAACCCTAAAAAGCCAATCAAAAGCTCAAAAGACTCAAAGTTTTAGCCTAGTTTCCATTAAAAACTTGAGCAAAATATTTCACTCTTGGGTTTGGGGCATACGGCCAGAAACCTTGGCCAAAAAGGCTTTCAAAACCTACTCCATTTCTGACGTCACCCACAAAAAAACGCAACCCAAATCTTTAAATTTTTTTTATTGCAAACTAGAAGACTCACTGAGTTTTCAGCTTTTCCTATTACGGAAACAGCTTTCTTAACACCTTTCCTACCGATTCATGAAGTGGCTTGACAAACGTTCTCTACCGGCATGTTTTTTGGCAATTGTCCTCAAAATTTTCACACGTTCACAGGTCACATTTGAAAAGCCACCAAAGTGCAAAAATTTGCACTACCGTCATCTGAGATGCGTGTGAGCACAAGAGTCAGTTTAGCGCTTGTTGCAGAGCAAACGTCGGCTTGCCGATTTGCCTATACCCTTCCCTTATGCAATCTTCAGGGTTTGAAAGTTTTAAATCTGACATTCTTTCCAATTATGTTATATTCAATGCGATTCATGATGCATACAAAAACTAAACCTAACAACGGTCTCAATGGAGCTGCGTTTTGGTGAGCTTTTTTTCTTTCGCTTTGTATCCTGCTAACCACTTCAATTTAGCTAAATTTCATGCGCAAACAAGCAAAAGTTGAAAACTTTAAATAATTGATGCATTGTTCATTGCTTGCGAAGCTTTCAACACATCGACACCTTGGTTGATGCTGCATTTACTGCAATTTTTGTTCCTTTCGAAAATCAAGCTTACTAATGTTTTCAATGGAGCTGCTTTTTCGTGAGATGGTTTTTCTTTGGAATTTGTAGCCTATCAACTGCTTCAAGGTTGCCAAATTTCATGCACAAACAATCAAGTTGAAACAAATAAAAAGAGTGGTGCAAAGTTCATTGCTTGGAAAGATATAAACACATCAATGCCTTGGTTGATGCTGTAATTTCTGCAACTTTTGTTCCTTGTGAAAATCAAACCTAACAATGTTCTCAATGGAGCTGCTTTTTTGTGAGATTTTTTTTGAGAATTTCTGATCTAGCCATATGCTCAATGATGCAGTGTTTCATGTGTAACCAAACACGAAATTGAAAAAACCTAATTTTTAGATGAATGCTTGTTGCTTTCAACTTTGTAAGCTTACCCACGGTGTCATCTTTGCTCAACTATTGTGGGAAAACTCTCACTGTTGACATTCTTGGCCAAAGTGGTCAATAACGTATCCGTGGCCAAAACTTTCACCATTGGTAACCTTGGCCATTATGAGCAAGAAAAATTGTCAGATGTACATAGAAAAATTTACTTACAGTCAAATGCCTTGTAGGCTTTTTCTATGGATGTCTAACATTTTTTCTTTGCCTTTTTGGCCAGGTAACCAACAGTGAAAGTTTTGGTTTTCCAAGGTTACCAATGGTGAAAGTTTTGGTTTCTCTTACCCATATTGGCCAAAGTTACCAATGGTGAAAGTTTTGGTCATTTTGGCCACAGTTGCTTTTATTGGCCACTTTGGCTATGAATAGCAATGGTGAAAGGTATGTGATTTAGACTTTGCCTTTGAGCAACCTCTGGCATCGCTCTCTACCAAACGCGAGTTCATGTTTGCTAAAGGCAATCTCTGGCACCCCGCTGTGCAAACAAGAGTTTGTACTACAGAAGTCAACTCATGGCAAAAAAGTAGAAATATATTCGTACCACAGTAGGAGAGGTGTTAATTTCAGATTTACCATTGCTGGTGAAAATATCGATCACAAGGATATTGCTGTTGAAACCTTTCCGCTGGCGTTGCACTGAATGCACGGTTCACCACAAATGGAATGTGTGCAAAGAACAA
>JGI24021J15306_10009383_pt1 | contig 12111 bp, 10 predicted proteins | sample Ectturendosymbi1_FD_15306 | JGI IMG/M metagenome (IMG submission 15306)
GCTATCAACCAACCCACCTATCAGTGACGTATCTAAGTGCTTCCAGCATGAGACGTCGAGCACGAAGGCGGTGTCGTCATCGCTTTCGGTCAACGAGAAGTCGACTTTGGCTTCGTTCACGTTCAACGGGTTTCCGTCGTCGTTGAACAGACGACGCGGCCGCCTGCGAAAGTAACGTAAAAATATAAACAACACGACAGTCACAGGACACGGGCGCAACGACGGAGGGTAAGGGGGAACAATGCGCCGGTGGCGTCGAATCACCGGCAGCGCCGAACAGACTCAACTATGTCGCAAGTACTTTCTTCAACAAAGTGCTCCCAAAAGACCTTAGGTTCGAACACGGGGTCCGCAAGCTCGTTTCTGGTCCCGGGCGCCATCTGACCTCGGTATATCCCGGGCACAGGAAACGAAAAATGTCTTGCAGTAAAGTGAAACAGGCCCAATCGAGCAATGCTGAGTTGAAAAGTTTGCCGAAACAGTTGAAGACGTCATCACCGTTGAACGCTATCCACTGATTTTGTTATGAATTACCAGAATGCTCAGTTTTCCAGTCAACGCAGAAAAAACATCACGCCAAACACATTCTGAAATCGGTAAGCTTGACGGCCCATGACGCCAAAAAAACTACAGGCCAAAAAATTCTTAACACCAAAAAAACTTCTTGCCAAAAAAATACATCACGCCAGCACTTGACGAATGTTGACCATTCTGAAATCGAACACGGAACTCCAGACGCTAACTGCTGTTTTAAGGTTAATGATGCCAGCAATCAGTAAATCTAGAAGCTGCAGAAAGTAAAGCGGCAACCTACTTTTCTTTCGTCGGTTCGTTGGACCTGCTCTTGTCTGCTTTCTCGCGCGTCTCATGAAGCTTGTTTTGGATCAGTGTCCTGGTTTCTGGAGTGTAACCGACTTTCTCTTTCCAAAATTCCTCGTCGTTTGATTGTTGATCGTCGTCGTGACTTTCTTTGTCTTCAAACGAACACAAAAGACGATGTGGAAATTAATGTCGTGCACAAGAAAGACTTCCAGGGATCAGATTTAATGCTAAAAGAGTGAACTTTTTGGAGGATAACCTTTGCTAGGCTGAAACTGGTTTCTTTTTTCGCTGAAACATTTCGGTGATCCTTTGCTGAGACATTTTGGTCATTGAGGCAGTTCGGTCATTTGTCTCGCAGTTGTATTAAAACTCGTTGTAACAGTGTTCATTAGCAAATATTTTCAGACATTCTGACCGAAATAACTACATTTTTTTTGGTCATTTCAAAAATATGTTGGTCTATGACCATACAAAAACAGAGCTGAAATTGCAGTCAAAAATATAAACAGCACATGAATGAATCACGATAGCTGGTGACTATTAATCATTTGAAACAAGTTTCTTCGTGTGACTTGGATACGAAGCAAACTTGCTGAAATTGAAAACAATTTCATGTTATAGGATTCTTTTGTTACGGAATCGATTAGTTTCATAAACTCGGAGGTAAAATGGTCTACTCCGACTCCTAGCTTCCAAAATTTTCCGACTCCGACCTTTCCAAATATCCGACTCCTTCACTTAACGTGAATGAAGTTTGGGCATCAACAATTTTGTAGCAATAATTGTTAAGTCACAGCAGTGGCGCACACAAGCGAATCATATCGCAATTTATTTGCACAAGAAAACTAGTTTCGTGTAATTCCACACATCTTCAGTCCTCTGCAAGCAGTGTAAACTTTACTAGCGAATGTTGGCATGGAAACAATCGTAGAAAAAACACATAGCAAAAGTGGAATAATTTAGCCATTTACCTGCTGCCGCGTCTGAAGACTCAGTTTTAGCAGCTTGTTCCGCTTCGGCTTTTTGCAAATCTCTTTTTGCGCGGTGAGCAATCTCTTGTTCAACAATGCGTTTGCTGCATATAAATGCGATTGGGTCGGATATGACCTCATAAAACAAATTTTAAACTCGAGTCAAAAGGGTCTCCAAAATTTTTTGGCTGAGGGCCACATAAGCTGCTACACAACAGCTTGAGGGTCAGACATCTTGCGTAAAGTGATTGCTGCGGGGTATGTTACATGCTAACAAATCAGCAAATTTTTCGTAAATATATTATTTTTTCATTATTTACAAAATGCCTTCGCGCGCCGAATTTGGTTCGCGGGGTTGGAGATAAGATTATTGACGAAAGGATTGCCAGTTGCTGAATAAACAAAAATTATATCACTAAAGAAACGGTTAGAGTCTCTGTTGGTGCATTGTTGGAAGCTACTCATTTTTCACAACAGACATAAAAGACTCAGAAAGGACTCTTTGCTTGCACATGAGTCGCAAAAAACAGTTTTATGGTAAGTTCGCAACGACCCCAAGGTTACGCACTAACGTGTTGGTGAGTTCGCAACGACCCCAAGGTTACGCACTTACGTGTTCGTGAGTTCGAAACGACCCCAAGGTTACGCACTTACGTGTTGGTGAGTTCGGAACGACCCCAAGGTTACGCACTTACGTGTTGGTGAGTTCGGAACGACCCCAAGGTTACGCACTTACGTGTTGGTGAGTTCGAAACGACCCCAAGGTTACGCACTTACGTGTTGGTGAGTTCGCAACGACCCCAAGGTTACGCACTAACGTGTTGGTGAGTTCGAAACGACCCCAAGGTTACGCACTTACGTGGCGCGGTGTCAATTATCATGAAGCTAGAGTGGGATAAAATCAGAAATCGAAACTTACCTGGTAAGACATTATAGACGTGTGGAGCCGATTTGCCGCATACAAATGTGGTTTTAATTAACTGAAAACTTTGGTAAACGTAACCATCCGCAGACACAACATAAATCACGCATCAACTGAGAGCATTAAGAGTGACCAATAGTCACCAAGCTGCATAACGACCAGTATTTGAATCAACGCGGAACAATCGCACGGCGTTGAAGTGCAATCAACCATAATACACACGTTGCCTTCTGCAGAGAGACATCAATCGTACGCAACTCAAAGTCACAAAATAACTCCAAATTACCACAACCAGGAAACAAACTATACGCGATAGAATAAAACTATGTGAAAAATAACGTGATGAGAAGTATCGTACTGACCGTACTGCTCCCAGTACTTGGGTTGCTTGAATTCGTTCGGATTTCTCAATGTCTTTTCCATCCAACTGCTTCAACTGTGGCAGGGTCGCAATAACATATTCCTTATACCCTAAACATAGAAAATCATTTGTGCAGGATCATTTACCAACAGTTCATGAAGGAATCCCAAGCCCTCCAGTGAACTAGACACAGTTTTTGATACAGTCAGTTGCATGCAAAAACGCTTTACTGAAATTTTGTTGCCTCCTAACCTAATGTTCCAAAGACTGGAATCCAATGAAAAATTAAATGGCTGTTTTTTTGCAGGAACCACCTGCTTTTTCTATGACATATGAAGTCATCTTCTATTAAAATAGAGGCTTAGATGAAGATGCATGGCTTCCCAGATAAAACAAAACCTTCAAGAATATCTTGAAATAGTGAAGAGGTGTTGCTTCACAAAATTTAGCAGTGAGATCTAGAACTGAAAGACCAAGAACCAACTTTTTGACCTTACTGGTTATCAGGTAAAGAAAAACAATTTTTCAGGCTACCGGCGAATTGTTGCTTTATAAACACACTTGATTTAATAACAACCACCACTGAATTCTGCTGTACAAAAAATAGTTCGAACCAGTGGCTTCCACTCAGCCAGGTGCCACCACGCTTGGTCAAGAATGCTGCAAGAATCACTGAGACAAGTCAGTAAACAACCTTGAGAACTTAAAAGCATACGAAGAGGCTGCCACCTTCCATCACTGGTTGATACTACTGCTAAAAATGCAAACAAGACAGGAAGCACAAAAGTGTAAAACACTGAATGTTTTTATGCAACCAGTTATCAATACCTTACCTTCAAACTGTGTACAAGGATTGCCAGTGAGAAACAGTTCTTCAAGAAAAAAGTTTTTCTGGAGACTTTCAATACTCGTCAGCTCCCCAACAAAGTTTACAGTCAAATCAAGCTTCTTCAATGATTCGCAGGCCTTTCGAAAACAAATGAATAAATATTGCACCAGGGACAACGAAACAACGCTTGAAAGCAATGCTGCAAATGCAAAATGGTTTCCAGCTGTTATTTGCCAGCTCTTTTAACTCCTCAAAATTGGTAAAACCACCACTTAGTGCAATGTGTGTTTGAAAAACAAGCCACTGAAAAATCATGTTAGCATGTATCGTGCAATTAGCAATGAATAACCACTTTAGGCGCAGTAATTGTGAGGATCTACCCATTGTTTCCCATACTAATAGTGGCTTTGCTTTCTGCTATTACAGCAATTCCAGCTACAAGCAGCATGTCTCCTGTGGCTTATTACACTAATCATGTAATTATAAGTTTCATATAGCTACTGTCTGATCAATATCTTATGATTTTGATCCTTTTGTCATACCAATAAACTGCAGAGCACCTTCAGCAAACTCATGTTGCACTGACCAAAATCAATTACTTGCAACCTAGTCCACTTCCAAACACAGCACATGCCAAATGCAAGCAAATAAAGACAACACTAACCACACACAAAACCTTAAGGGCTTGAATAAAGACACAACAACCCATGCAATGAATGGACTCTTGAAATGCTGTCTATCAAAAGAAATCCCTTCTCAGCAAAGAATCAGATATTAAGATCTTGCAGAGTATAAATTTTGCATACGAAGTATGCATCATCAGCTCTGGGCTGTTGAAAAGTAGACATGGGGAATGCTTCAATTAGTTTCAAGTGCAAGGTCATAAAAGCAATTATTTTTTTCCTTTGCAGCCAATTTCAACAAAAACAGAAATGTTGTATGATAAAGGTATCAAGAAATCACTTAAGCAAATAGTAGCATGAATAAAACCACGTCAAAAATGAAAAAAATTATGACAACATATGTCATGTCACATGAAGTCTCTCATTAACGCCATGCTGATTGATGAATAACCAATGGTATGCAAATTTGCAAAAACTGTCTTCACCAGCTGACATTCAATGCTAATATTTGTACTTGCAAATTCGAAAAATGAAGAGTTAAAAAATGAAAGCTACCACACATTGTAGGTTTGCTAGACATTTACCAAATTTGTGTAGATATAACATGCATATACAATTGTTTTTTTTTATTGGTTTTTATTAAAAAGGTTCAAAATGCTTGATTTTGTTACCAGATGGAACATTTTCCCAGGATTTTTTGAACAAGCAAAACACAAAGCTATTGAGAAATTTGAAAGTGAGCTATGATCAACAATCACTTCACAAGTTACTACATTATCTATATAATTGATTCACATTGTACATGGTCCCCAAATGTTGAAAACTAATACCCTTTAGGGATGTAGGAAAATATAATTCTGGATGGAAATCAGGATTTATTTCTGAAACCACTGAAACTGTCCATTTCTACATTTTTACCTTCACTACAATCAGATCACTTTTGGTAATTGCTATTGCTTGTTCTTTTGTAACCTTGACAAAGTTGTTCTGCACATAAATATCGTTTCATTCCTCTTTCCATTTTGGTTTGACAATGTATAGAAGTAACTGATTATATAAAGTTTCAAGAATAATAACTATCACAAAGAGTACAGTCAGAAAACAACAATGTAAAAACTTTTACATTCACCAGTAACAATCCTCTCACATAAACAGTTTAAGGTTTGGTTATGCATGAGGTAAAGCTACACGGATATTTTGTTCACCATGATTCTCTCAGAAGTGTCATGTGTTTTGAAGTATTTGCGCTTTTTTTATATTGAAGTATGTGCTTTTTATTTTGACAACCTGTTTCAAATGTTTTTTCGGTGTCCCAGCACTTCGACTTTAATTTGACTGCAATTGTCTAATGTTTGCGCCAATAAACTGATTGAATTAAGTCTGTTATCATCACCTATTTATCACACTACCAAGACTCAATTATATTCTGCACATGCAAAATTTTAAATAGTATGTTTTTATTAAAATAGAAATATTCCACTTGAATAAAATTTTAAGACTGAAGATGTGTAGTGTTACATGAAATCGATTTCCTGTTTCAATAAGTTTGCTTGATAGATGCTTATCAATTTGTTTTGCTTATCAACTTTGTGGAGACAAGTTACTTGTATAAAGATATGTGCAAGTCTGAACAATCACAACAAGATGAAAGCAGACCTCAGTTGGCTGATTTATCAAAAGCTTGTACAGCAAAACCTAGAGCATTTAATTCCATTTCCAGTCACAATTCTGGGAAACCCATGTTGCTGTGGCAAAAAAAATTGAATATACATTTAAACTGTTTAATATACACTTAAACATTAAATACCAGAAATTCATAATTGCAAATTGGAGAACAACTTTGTCAATCACAACAAAAAATTTGAGAAACTTTGTCACTAGGGAATACAGAAAAATTATTACAGAAACAAACAACCTTACCTGCAAATTTTCTACTCGCTCAATGTTGTTCAAGGCCAAATTAAGATACTCCAGCTTCTTAAGACGATTAACATTTTCAATTTTTGCTGCAATAAGATTGGAAAAATAAGGTTGAAGTTTCATTCCTTACATGTCAAACAATCACGTTTCAATAAAAAAAATTTAAAAAATGTGAGAACAAAACCTTTACCAAAAAAATTGCTAAAAATATTACTGGTTAAAAAGAGCACTGAAAGCCATAGCATTTTAAAAACTTCAAATAAGTGTAATCCTTTTCTCTGGAAAGTTCATACATAAGAAAACTCAAAATATCAGAAATAGTAGATTTAGCACTTGTTTGGGCTTCAATTGCAAAGTTTTTTTTGAGAAGCTGGCATAAATGCGGCAATCTTTCTGCCTGGTACCCAACATGACTACTCAGGAAAACACTCTACTGAATATTTCCATTGGGTATGATGTGCATTTCAAACAACCTTCTTGATGATACTAAGTTTGGTGCCTAGGTTTTTTAGTCATTTTTCAGTCAGAGACCAAAATTTTTTTCATGAAAAAAATTAAGTCAATTCAGTCAGAATAATAGACTAGTGAAAAGCGTTTTAGCGCGTTTCAATAGTACTATGGCACAAATGACCAAAATGTCTCAGGTACCAAACACTAACAGTCTCAGTGAAAAAATTACTGAAATGTCTCAGCGAAAAAAACAATAATGGCACAACTATGGCACCAAGAAGCTTTTCACATCATATGCTCATCCTCACAAGCACAGTTTAGCATCAAGAAAATCAAGCATTAATGAAGAACAGCAAGTACAATAAAGATGCAAAATTACACTATAACTTGGTTGATCACAAAATATGCACAATTCTATGTACACTTTTCAAGATTACCATATTTTTTGGACCATAAGGTGGCAGGCACACTTAAAACTGCTTTCTCATCTAAAACCAATTTATGTGGTAAACGGTGTCATATATTTAACTGCAAGTTATAATTTTTTTGTAAACAGACCATTATGTTATGTAATAAACCAACAACCATTGCAANGAGCAGTGTATGTGGTTCCAAGAATAACCACAGATCATATTACTCTACAAGGCTTCTGACTGCATTGGCNCACCGAATCAAACACGCATACAACTTTCATTTTANTCTATTATTGTCTAGCAGATAGGCATGTGTGACAGATTAAACTCACTTGTATGTATGGTAATCCAAGGGAGTTTAATCTGTCCGATTATAATCCATCGTATGTTATCTGAGTTTTGCTTTACTTAATGCGCTTTATAATCTGGTGCACCTTGTGTTTGAAATAAGAACAGGTAGCATTAAATTTTTGATACCGCACCTTACAATCCAGAACACCTTATGGCCCAAAAAATACGGTAGTGTGCTTCTTAATTTGTATTTCCCTATTGATCTAAGGTAATAATTGAGTTTACAATAGCAGTAAGCTTTAGATCAGACAAGGTACAAACATTCACAATGCAAATCAGACCTAGAATATAGAAGGTTCAACTTAGGAACATGTACGGTATAAATTTTAAGACATAAAACTTAAAGTCATAGAAAGAACCTTTAATTACTTTCATCAAAATACAAAAATGTAAATTCTGTGATTTACAAATCAAGGCATAGCATTAAACATCACGAAAAGATGAATTAACATATTGCAAAATAGCAAGCAATCATATTTGTCCGACACAATTTAATGAGACCATGCCATGACAAATAATGTCATACACACTATAAGGAAGGTTTCCATGATGAGTTGTGTCCTCAAAATATGCTTATAACTGGTTACATGACATGGCAACGTAAGATATATAAGTTTATTAAGGAAAAATTATGAGCGTCTTTTACCTATTGCAGTCAGTTTGAACAAAAATGCTTGAAACTAGTTGCAGGTCATGAACCAGAAACAGCCTAATTCTAAATACCTAACCATAGCTGCATACCTAGATACGATACACAAGACATATTCAAACAAGTCTGACTAGAAACAAAAGCTTTTTTATAAACTACTTACATGTATGATAAAAATTAATATGCAACAGCAATAACCATTTTTTGGAACCACACACAAATGCATAGTATTCCAAACACAAAACATATATGAAATTATGAATACAGCAAAAAGCATTTAGATTATGTCAAAACAGTAACTCCACAAAGAAAAATGTAGGTGCTTTAAAGTTAAACAAGTAGATTTTATTGTTGTTCCACAATTAATTAAAATTACTCTTACTGTAATTTAAAATCAGAGTTTGACATGCACTAACTCAGTCATAGTGGTCAGCCAGAGGTAGAAACTGCACTCTACACTACAGTATAAAGTAACTTGGAAAACAAAGTCACGTACCAATCAAATTGTTTTGCAAGTACAGAATCTTCAAATCTCTACACCACCGGTCCAAATGTTCTATTTTTTCAAGATCTTGTTGATGAAGAGAAAGTTCTTCAAGAGAAAAAATCTCACAGTCGTTATGCTCTGCTCGTTTGCGAACAAGATCTTCCGAAATTCTAACCATTTTATTGATAACCAACACTAACAAACAAGAACACTTCCCTGTCTTTACATCAGCGCAGGCAGTTTATTCAAACTCATGCTAATGGAAATGGCAAAACTGCGATCCATCCGCACCATCCACCAAAGGCATTTCGTTGACAACCCCCAAAAAAGTCACTCCAATGACTTCAAGACTCCAAGACAGCTAACACCTGCAGTAAAACATCTTTAAAAAAACGAAAAGCAAACAAAAAAATAAAAAAATAAACTGAAACAACAAACTATCAACCAGATGGAAACAAAATAATCCAAACGCTTGAAAAATAAACTAGATTTGGTTTTAAAAAGACTAAAATGCCAGCACTGCGTTGGTGCATTTTGTTTTAACAACGACTCATGATTACGATCAGTTTAAGCAGCTTTGAGCAGACATCGATCAAGAACGTCAAAAAATTAAATGAATACCCCAGGTATGGAACACTCTGCTTACCTCTTGGGAATTAACTGACACGAGACGAGATCAAAACAACGACTATTTTCGATCCAAAATTTCCAAACTTAACACACTCGATTAGATTTACATTTATCTTAAACAAGTACAAAAGACAAAAATTTTCAACTTACTACCATATCGCACTCAAAAACTCCAGTATGGCTGGCAATTAAAGCAGCCTACACCAAATTTAATGAAAAAAATATCTCTGGCAATAATCATCTGACACATCAATCACAAGTATATTTCTCGAGTGAGAGCAGNCTCAGGGTCACAATCTCTTCGAGTTTGAGTCATCTGCATTAAAAAATTCGAGACGAGTCAGATTCGAGTCATGATTGCGACGGGTCACAGCTGAGTCACAAGAACTACCGTGTCATTTCGAGTGATTGGTTTGAAAGTTCGAGTCAATGTTGAGTAAAATAAANTTATTTTTTTCTTTTTTTGTTACAAAATGGCGTCGAAGGAACTAAAGTAGGATTGCCAAATAAGATTTGTAAAAATAGCGGTCAATTTTTAAACAGCGACAGATCCGAGCTGTGTCATAATTCATAAGGCAGAGGTTGGCAAATAGCAGTCCGCGGGTCAAATATGGCCCGCCACAGTGTTTTCAGTGGCACGCAGAAGCATTCATGAAAAATCATCAAATCTGAAATTTGCTCCAACTTACCACAGTGATTGTTAGTACTGAATGCTGAGGCAAGCCTAACCGAGACTTGCTTCTATTTCCCTGAGGTACGGCCCTCCACTAAACGCGGGCTTCCCAAAATGGCCCATGAGCTAAATTAATTGCCCACCCCTGTCATAAAAGCATCAAAAATTATTGGATAATGTTCTTTTGCTATCCGATCCTATCCTCTTTTTGAAAAGTGATATCCGTGTCCGACCCCAATCCTGTTTTGGTTTAAATCATACTATCCGCATACGAAAACTATACAAATATGTATTATGATGCAAACCATACTATTTTGTGTAGTGTCTGTATTGCTTTGCGCGGCAAAATAAGTGCTGTAGTTATTTTGCCGTTACCTGAACACGATTGGCTAAAGTAGTTGCATCACAAGTTTGTAACGCAGGTCTCACTTTGTTGATCGTGACATCTATAACAGCTCAATCCCACTGGCATGGACAAGTGTAGCAATGATTTCAAAGCTGGCAAACAATCAACTGCTTCTTGTTTGAGTTACATGAACTGTAACCCTAAAGGTCGGCTTACACTACAGCAGTGATGTGTCCGAGTCATTTTTGACGAGTCAGAGTCGAGTCAAAGTCACAAGCCCTTCGAAGCAGAGTCGAGTCAGAGTCATCTAAAATTTTTTCGAATCGAGTCAGAATCGAGTCATGACTTGGTCGAGTCGAGTCAGAGTCGAGTCACAAGAATTGTCGAGTGACTTCAAGTCATTGGTTTGCAAGCTCGAGTAAATGTCGAATCACACGATATTTCACATTTTTTCTACGACATTGTTTTGCAATGAAATGGCGCCCAAAATGGTATCCAATATCACCCGATAAGCTAGATAATAGTGCCCAACATGCTATGAAATGGCGCCCAATATGTTGGAAAATGGTTTCCAGTGTTGCTTTAGCATGTTTGACTGCAGATTATTCATATTTAAATTTTTTCAGTTTGCATTTTACTTGTATATTTCATTCTCAATCATTTCAAAAATCTAGCCCAAATTTGCTGCAAGTGTTGCAGCCTCTCAGTTAGCGTTGTGGTGAATGTGGAATTCACCCCGAACGGGATGTGTGTAAAGAACAACACACATGTGGTGTTAACAAGAAGATATTAATTGAGCACGACGTGGGATATTTATTGTTGCTTGGCAGAGGTGTACGGAGTCTGAAATTTTTGACTCCGACTCCGAAACTTTTCAACGTTTTTGACTCCGACTCCTGCTTAAACTCCAAAGTGAATTATCTAAAGGCAGTGGCTATAGATACGCCTGTGGATCCTGAAATTTGAAAACTTATTCATACGCCACTTGTGACGTAACAGTAACGCACGACGAGTGTACAGTAGGCTTGGTCGAAACAGAGCTGGGCAGTAGCGAGCTACTGTAGCGAGCTGATTTTCCAGTAGCGTCAGCGGAAGCGCCGCTCATTTCTCAAAGAAATATTGGATGCGGTAGCGAGGGGGGACAACGTCAACATTTTGTTAATCATTTTCAAATTGTTGATGATCAGTGTTTGCTCTAACATAATTTTATACTGAGAAAATATTTGTTTGAGTCAGCATGATTATTTTCAATGAATTACAAACTTTGTGAATTATATAATATATATATACAATCTTATAAAACTATGAACAAAATACACATTTCATTCAAATAGTTTCTTGTTTACCTTCTGTTCCATTGCTTTGGAATGTTGCAAGTGCGCGAAAATGAGATTTCACTGCGCAACGGTTCTCGAGGTCCTGTGTATTTGCGCACCTTAGAGGGAACATTGCTGACGGTGCAATAAAAATAGACTTTCACAAAACGCTTTTATCCTTTCTACACTACAAAGAAAATGCCCCGTGTTACGGTAACAATCACAAAAAAACGCTTTGTTAGCAGCAATACCCAGGTATATTAGTATTACGACAATTTACACAGTAGGATATCTGCAGATTTTCAACGCAGGGCATTTCTTTTCAAGTAAGCATTGCTATGATCTGTA
>JGI24021J15306_10009386_pt1 | contig 12110 bp, 8 predicted proteins | sample Ectturendosymbi1_FD_15306 | JGI IMG/M metagenome (IMG submission 15306)
TCAGTGGAAAATTGAACATCAATTAAGTACCGTTTTTCTTTTTCATTCTTTTTTTGTAACCACTTTCATAAAGACGGCCTGCATCTCTCTCACGCCCAGATGCATAATATTTTTGTGTTGCTACTGTACAATACTCATAAAGGTGTAGAGTAGACATGTGAATTTCCGCTCCTTTCAAGGTAAATTGTAAAGTTATGCCTCTGCGCAGTTTCGCAAATTTTAGTTACTATTGAGTCGTCATAAGAAAGAATTGCGCTGGGCCCAAAAAAGCGCGGGGCCCTAGGCCATGGCCTATTTGGCCTATGCGTAAATCTTTCCCTGATTACAAGCGCAGTGACCAGTGGTTTAAGCTCTTAATTATCAGGTTTGGGACGACGTTCCACCGATATATATCTCTGAGCTGGGTCAATTTCTTAGCCTCGTTTACGTTGCTGCGGCCGGCTTGAGTGGGCAAAGCGTCAGATAAGGCAGACACATTGTACCACTCTTTATCAACTGTTGCAACGAAAAGATTAAATCGGATTTGGATTCCTACACAAATCATGACGTTTTTGCATCCCGGACCGCATCAGCCACTGCGACGAGGTAGCTTTAGTTGGCCTTGCATTTTTTAGTTGGAGTAGTTCTCGGCAAACTTGTTAATTTTGAAAGTAAAACCAAATTCCGCATTTTTCTAGTATCACTGTGATTACGGAATTGGATGCATACGAGGTAGATTCGGAAGATTGGACTGCTCCTGCACTTATCACGTGTTGCATGGTGATACAGTTTGCATTGAAGAGCGAGGTATGCTGTCCTGTTTTGATTTCTGCGCGTTCACTGTCTGTTTTTAGACTGATACGTCTTGGCTGTTCAGTTTTTGAAGACTATATTTGGCACATAAATGATAAAAGTCTGTTTTGTTCCTTCAACGAAATCTGCTTGAACTAATGTTTTAATGGAATAAGTCATTCAATACATTCTTTGTTTTTACAGTTTTTGCGGTAATATAACGATTTATGATGAAAATCAAATATAAAACGTTTCTGTAGATGTCAAGGTTCTCCAATACTCCACCCGTGTTGCGCATGTCAAAAAACATCAACTCCTGTTTTTCACACAGATGTTTCTTGAGTAGAAAACCTTTCACGAAAAATTGTTACATTTTATGTATTCGGGAAACAAAAATTGAACAATAAAACGTATTGACAGCATCTCAGTCACACTTGACAGAAAAGCAGCATACAAACTTATTTGTAGATTTAAGTGCACTAAAAGTAGTTTAGACGTACTAATAGTTATTGGAGTTTCCCCTCTGTTCCGTGGTTTTAGAAACAGCATAACTTTTGTGTACCAGTTCATATTTCTTTCGTCAAGGAGTAAAATATTTTGTCCTGTTTGATTTGCTGAAGCTACTGTTATTGAAACGTTGATGCTGTGCAGATATTGAAGACGAATGCAGAAAATGGACGAATCCTTGCAATGGTGGACGTTGCACAAACAACAAATATGGCTTTTCTTGCAATAATTGCCCAAAAGGAAAGAGTGGCACACGCTGCGAACGTGTAGACTGGTGTTATTCGTCGGTGAGGCCGTACTGCAATTCCATCTCGTTTTTTTTTATTGTTTCCAGTAAAACGTTTGTCAAAATTTAATACCTTGCGTTTTAAGGGTGCTACAGTGCGGTTCAGCGTATGAACGTAGATGTCTTCGTGTCTTTCTATAGCAGCGGTGTATAGATGGACATACAACTGGTTTGCAAATATTAGTTTTCACCGGGGTTCCTCAAAAATGCCCATGGTTGAATCTAGTTAAACTCGCCAGGGCAGCACAAGTCAAGTTCTCAAACTCTGTTCGATCTTTTGTTGGATGTACAGCTGTTTCGATCTTTTGTCGGATGTGAGCGATGCATCGGTCGCAGCACATAACGCGAGACCAGATTGTTTCCTCCGCTCACAAACCTTATTTATTCGGTTGTTTTTGCGCAGCCGTGCATGAACGGAGGAAGTTGTTCGTCGGCAAACGGCACCTACACGTGCGCTTGCCAGAAGCCATACGAAGGCAAGCACTGCGAACTTAACCCGGGTGAGCAGTGTTCGAGCGGACTCTTAGGGCAATGATGGTTCTTAACCGGTGGGAACGCCTTCCCAGGGGGACGCGAGCCCTTACGCACTCTGCAACATAGAAAGTTTGATCAATAAATCTACCAATGAACAAAATTATTTTACAACTTAATTAAAGTCAGGGGCCTTAAACAAAGGACAATTACTTAAGGGAAGCGTGGTAGATAAGGACCACTGCTTTAGGCTTTTCTGAAAACGCCTGAATCGGCAAATAAATCACATATTTTCATTTGCAGAACCATGCACAGTGCAGTGCAGCGTGTCGTCGTTCTCCGTCAGCTGCCGCGCTCAGGACCTTCCTGTCAAAGTCCGAGCGGCGACACTGTGGTCCAGAAATCCTGAACCTTCAGATAAATGCACCTGTCAGTTTTCGGTAGACCAAGATGGCGACGCATCGTCCCAACCGTGCGTTCTGAAATTTAACTCCTGTGGCACTCGTTCGCACGTGAGTGAAAGTTGTGGCGTGAGCAAGTGTCGCACCGATACGCCTTTACTAAGACGCCAAGCCGAAATTTTGAACACCACGTAGTTAAAATACCCCTCATCTCGCTTGTGTGTACCTTTGAGAGGAAAAAAGTTAGGCTGAAATATCTCACTTCGTACCAACAATGTTGCATCAGTCTGATGTGAGGTAAGCTTGAACCGTACTAGGGACATAACAAAAAGTTGTAACTTTGGATGTTCTGTAGTAACTTTGGTCTTTCTGTAGGCATATAACAAAAAGTAGTAACTTTGGACGTTCTGTTTTTCCCTCCATGCCAGTGGTTTTAAACCTTTTATGCACCGCGACCCATTATAGCAACCAACTATAAGACAGCGACACCAATCTAAAACTCGAATAAAGCAAATTTAATGTACAGCTTTATACAAAAAATATCTACTCTTGACCTCCAAAAATGGTCCTCGACCCCTCTGGGGTTCGAGACCCCAGGTTGAAAAGCAGGCTCTATGCAGTTTAAAAGAATTGAACCGAACAGCATCAGGCTTTACCGGGTCCCGTTTAGTGATTTCAAATAAAACCAGATTGCACATTAAATTGTGTAAGAAAAACTAAGCATGTGGTCTCTAATGAGCATGGAACATGAGATTCTTGGAGATACGGGCCTGGAGACAATCATCAATGATTTCGCGTGCAAAACAATGCGATGTCATGAAACTTTTCGTACCTGACTTTTTTTCAAAAAGCACATATTCAAAGAGTGACAGATACGATGATCACTTCAATAAGGTCCTTACTAAGTATTATTCGCAATCTAACGCCTTTGAAATTACCGTATAATGCGCTGACGTAGCAATTAGTTGCGAAGTGCTTGTCGTGATCGTGACTCTTGTGGGTATTAGTCTAGTAAAGTGGTTCTCAAACGGGAGCCACTTGGCTCACTAAGGGAGGAATTTTTAATTGCTTGGAGGAAATTTGTTCCAGGGAGGAATTGGGGATGAAAAGCTGTGGATGAAAAAAACTTAAGTTTTGATTATTTGTTCATTCGACATATATGAAAATTGCACAGCGAGGTTGGTTTAGATGGGAATGTCTAGAGTAGGCAAGTACAAGCTGCTTTATTATCATCGTCATTTGGGCCAGTTCTTTCAGTCCACTTCTTGGCTACACTAGATATCTGGGCAGGTGTTGAGCAGCCAATCGATTGTCTTTTCACCCAGAACCGTCAGGCCAAGCCGGGCCCGCAACGTGCAATCCATGGGGAGGTCGATGGATTGGAAATTGGAAGACAACATTGTCAGCGGTTTGATCTTTTTCGCCCCACTCACAACTCATAGAAGCAGCCATGTCCCATTTGTGCAAACAAAAGAGGGACCCACGCTTTTCTTAGCTGGGCTATTCCAGGGTGGGTGGGTAGGGGGTGAAAGTGCGGAGTCTCGCAGTGCTCTCCAATCTATCCGCATTCCATCGGTGATCCGCCCAGAGGGCCGCACTTCTGCCATTGTCGTCAGATGAACTGATGACTTGTTGTGCAGCGGGCACAAATGAGTGTCTCGATTTGAAATTCCCACTGAGATGTCCAGGCTTCATCGGACGTCGCGCTAGAGCCACTGTGGCTCCTTTGCAACGAAGCTCAGCAGGTTGGATGCCTGCAAGCATAGGAAGATTGTCCGTTGGTATAGGACGCAGTCATCCAGTCACAGTTCGCAGAGCGTCGTTGGTTACAGGGTCAATGAGACGCGTGTGAGTACTGCGGCACCAGACAGGAGGGCAGTACTCCGCTGTTGAATTTTGAAAGGACCAGGGATAAGGTGGCTGTTCGCAACGTTGTTGATGCAGCACCCTAACCGGAGCCAGCAAGCCGCCTCAAGAGTGCAACGCGTGATGTCAGCTTCTTGCGAAGTGACTCAAGGTGTCGGTGATTCGTGAGCGACCTGTCCACGTTACTCTGAGGAATGTTGGCTCGGAGCAGATGGGCAGGGTTTCGTTGTTGTGGTTGACTTTCAGCTCACGTTTAGCGTCTTTGCTGTTGAGGTGGAAGACAGCCAACGCTACTTTTATAGTACTGAGCTATAAGTTCCAGGCCTGAAGGTATTCACCTACTGTTGCCATGTTTTTGCTCAGCACCCCTTCAACTGTTTGTCAACCTCCATCAGCATGCATGATTGCTAAATCAACAGCTTCAGCATACTTTCCGGAGGCGGTGGTTGGCAAGTCAGAAGTGTAGATGTTGAAGAGAAGGGGCGCCAGGACGGATCTCTGAGGGACGCTATTCTTGAGGCGCGGTAACCTGCTCCGTTTGCCGTTAGCGTGATACGAGTGGAGCTGTGATTACCATCCAGGCCAGCACCATGATCAATAAGACCATGCAACCTGTCAGGTAGCGATCGCAGTAACTTGCATGTACAAGCTGCAGTGACTGATGTTATGAAAGAGTCTGTTTGGTTCATAGTTGTCTATTGTTTCTTCACAGTAGCTAGTATGGAATTTTTGCGATTATCATTTGTGATCTTAGTTGGGGAGGAATTGACAGTGTTTGGGTTTGTAAGGGAGGAATGTGAAAAAACTTTGAGAACCACTGGTCTAGCAGATCAAACAAAGCGATGTTGTGTACGAGATCACGGAACAGTTAATAGGTGTAACTGTTGTAAAGCTCCCATCGAAAAACGTTAGTCAAGTAATACAGTTATAATTGTTTTTGCGTGATATTTCGTTGATAACATTTAGTTTCTAAACGGAGTACGTTTTGATCTGCCAGAGAGCGTACATATCTTTCGTCAATACATATTGGAATGGACGATTTATGCTGTGAAGCTGGTCAGAGAGTCTATGACAAAAAAGGTTGTTGCGTAGTTTCACAAAAAGATCGTTTTTTGTGATACAACTTTCTGTTTAAACAAATTAACCACAGAGGCAATTGGGATTGATCATGTACGGCGGTTCGTAAAATAACCACATTCGAACAGCCAGACATGCTCAATCCCAGTTGTTTCTGAAGTGCAGGAAATACTAGCAGTTTTGACATTTTTGACCAGTGCTTCTGCAAAGTTGAAACGAGGGCATGTGAATCGCTACGCAGTTTCACTAAGCGTTTAGGGGGTCTCGTGGCCACAACGTTGCCCGGGACCTCGCGTTCACGTAATCCGGCCCTGGGGCAAGTGCTAAATTTGTCTGGGAACAGTTTCTCAAAATTGGGTTTCGTGACAGTAAATAGAGAACACTGCAGATTGCACTACACTGTTTTATTTATTTCTTTGTTTTGTGAAACAATTCATCTGTTGATCAAACCCTTCGTCCATCTGCTGCAACAGTTCAACCGTTTGACAGGTCGTCAACGATTCACTAATTTACGAAAATTTCCTTCGATTCGACAAAGACGACAAACGAAGGGTCGACGAACTATCGGATGATGTGGTCACAAGGAATAGCGGTGATTTTAAGGTTGCTTTTCTTCTCATATACGTTGAATGTGTGAACCGTCATCAACTGCTGTAAAAATAGAAGATTTTACCCAATTTGATGCCCAGAGTTATTAGCACTTTTTGGCCGTTGTGTTGTTGCACTATTTACAATAGTTGTGTTTTTCTAGGATTTGGAATTGTTTTAGTGCTTGGCTTGTGCTGGCAAAATGCATTTAGGAAAAAAGCGCGACAAGAAATTGGCTTTCGTTTTTTTGTTTAACAGGATTTGGAAGTTTGGGTATAAAACAGAGTCTGCGCTTTTTGTAAAAATTGTGTGAAAAGAAATAAGTTGAAAACCAGGGACAAACCAAACGAACGTCGAGATCAACCTGACAAACATTCAATAATGATATTCGAATGGGTCGATTGGAAGAATTCAACGCGCAAACTAATAAGGTTATCTGAGACTTACCAAACAGATATTTATGACTGGCGCGGTGAATCCGTCTACCGCGTGGAACGCTACGCAAATCTACTGTTGTTGGGCGGGCTTTACGTAAGTAAAAACCTGCTCAAATCTGAAAAATAAAATTGCACAGAAACGAACAATGGAAGCGCTTTCAGGTCTTCAGCTGCCTGTTCCAGCTGAACAACGCATTATTTTGGCCTGAAATGCACAAAACAGTTAACAGCACGAGTGACTGCCACACGAACGGCGGAGACGCCATTGTGGCAAACAGCGTGAGGTGGAATAATTGAGAGGCAATTACAAAAAACAAAATATAACTGATAGTGTTGTTACCACAACTGGCGAAACTACATTTCATTTTACGAAATCGCAATGCGCTTTGCAAAAGAAAATATTCTTAAAAACAAATATCAGATAAATAAAGTGATGCTTCTGAAGCTTGTTTTGAAAAAGCGTCTGCAAGTACCTTTAAGGGCGGTGTGTAAAGCAACTAATGCAATTATTTGATAAATGGTTCTTTTTGCTTGTACTGCGGAGGAAAAAACCACGCCACTTGCAAAAAGAACCACTTATCAAATAAAAGGTGCTTTATACCTGTTTACTAAGAATTTTCCTTGATGCGATTTCCAGTGTCATTACGTGAAGTGTCAAGGGATCACAAACCGCAACGTATCAATCTAGTTTGGTCTGGTATCACGAAGTTGAGATCTAACTTGCTTGGAGCATCTAAAAACTGCCAAACGAATAATGCAGGTTCAAAGTGAACTTTGCAGAGTATAGTTTGAAAATAGAGTTTTGTCGGAGTCCAAAGTATCAAATCTATGAAAGTGACGTTCATGTATGGAACGTTATGGCTTTCTGCAGTTTAGATAAAAAATTTGAAACGAAAAAAATTACCTAAAACACATGCAAAAAAGAGTACAAATTAAATATGATCTAACCACCATATCAATCCGGTGAACTTCTGCCTTCATGCGATCTACTGGTATTTACAGATAAAATTAGAATGCGAAGTTCCACTCGAAATCACAGGAGACGGATCGAGATTACCCGGAATTGATCTTGACGCGAGGCAGCAACACCTGTTGAAAGTCGCTTCAAGTCTTCCCAAGAAAGCTCTTTCCATAAAATATTACGGGTTTGTCCGATGTTTGCTTTAAAATCTTTCCATAAATTCTTTAACCATCAACAGGATCTCAGTCACTGTGCAACTAAACAGATAGCCGGAGACAAGGAACTTCAACATGAAAGTGTAATTGACAAAGCAACTATAGCCTGATAGAATGCCTTGTTCGAGAGCAGGAGCACCAAACGTTTTTTTCACAAAATCCCGGGTAAGTGTGGGCATCGAAGCCGTTGGCCGGATGCCCACTTTGTTTAAATACAGTAAAGTCATTCAAACTGAAAGAGGAAAGGAAACAATGACCAGCTATCAGCCGAATTTATTTACCCGATCCTTTCCGGGTGCCAGGCCTGTCAGGATTTCTGGAATCGGGTAAAAAAATTTGACAGTCCCACATTGTTCGACCTCATATGCCCCACAGTATGGCGGACTGGAAAAACCAACTTCCAGGACAAGATGTGCCGCTGTTTGGTGATCGTTTTGCTAGAGTTAAAATACGAAGACGCCATTCGATCAGCAAGTAATTTATTTTGTTTTTTAATTTTATGTATATCAATTGTTATTCATTTGTTCCTGTTGAAGTGTTTGCTTTCTACCATGAATACAAAAATTTTGCCTCGTTCAAATCAAAAGTGTTTTACTCACTTTAGTTGATTGCACTTCACGTTGCTGACCAATTCAAAATGGAATCCTGTAGGAGCTAATCATTCAGTTGTTCTAACTTATCGGTCGAACCGTCATCTGAGCCTTCACTGCTTTCCGCAAACGTTGCGTAAAAACATTGAAAATTGAAGAAAAATTTTAGTTTAAATTATCTTCAAGGATTATTTCCAGCAACCAACTGGCTTGTAGCAATTCAATGAGTCATCAAAAAAATGGCTATTACAACAAACGTTAGGTACAAAACTGCACAGAATCAGCGAAAAAATGGACAATCAGTTGAAGACTATTGTTTGATCTGTTGATGAGCAACAACATCACTTTTTCCTTGAAGATCTACAGTATAGCGAGTAATTGTTTTGGTAAAAAATAAAGCGTTGTTTGTCTGAAGAGCTCGCAGCTGTTTTCGCTGCATGGCATCCACACGGGAAAGAACTTCGCTGTGGTGCGCCATCGTGCGCTGAAAATTGCCTGAGTGGATCTGAACTGGAGCACACAGGAAGAAGACTTGACGTTTGTGCCACTCTCGTTTTAGGTTATCTTCAGGAAATAATGGCACTCTAGAGGAGATCAGCAAATTTCAACTAAAAGGTCGTCTGTATATTTTGGTAAGTGTGGCGCTTTCCAAAATGACTATTTTGCATACAGTGCAGCAACGTACACATTTGTAGTGCAACATGGTCTTCAACAGCGAAATGGCGGTGGTGCTGGAACATCGTTTTAACTATTGGTTCAGCCCATTTGTTGTTAAGTGGCTTTATGTAACAATTCTTGGCCACACTCGTTGAGATCGGTCGGGTGTCGGGGTGAGAAAAAAACAAGGAAGAATATAAGCAAAGGTTACCAAGACAGGAGCAATCTTTTTACTGGAACTGCTGATCACCGTTTTTTAGTCATTCAGGAAAAGTAGGAGGATACAAAAACGTTGGTAGAACGATCAGTTTTTATTTTTTTACTGCGTTTAGAATCGACGATGCTCTTTTGTTTGCAATTAATATTTCCGTTTTAAGCAAAATGCGATTCGATATTTGTGTAAGGCACCATAATTGTGAGACAAACTGTGCAACATTGGATGGAACGTCGTCATGTTTGCCTCTCCTAAAACTGCTGTCTCACTGCTGGAGTTGGGTTGCCTCTCTGGAATGGCTCTTTCATGTGATGTTTGACCAACCCAAGTACAAAAATGTGGGCTGCGATCCAGGTTGCTAACTCTGACCAACATGAAATTCATTGTCTGACTTGGTTTTGAGCCTAAGGATAAAGTGGCCTTGCCGCTTCGCGGAGTTTCACATTTGGTGAGATATTTCTCTGTCATTCAGTTTACTCTAGCATTTTAACAGGTTTTCAACAATAACAATTACGCAAATATCCCGGATGTCGCTGGTACGTCACTTTTTTTATCCAACTGCTATGCAACACCCACTCCTCAATCCCAAATCCGTTATTATCTTCTGGAAAAAGGGTGAGCTACATTTCAGATGATAACAAAACAGCGTTTGTTGCAACTGCTGTAAGTNGTATGTTTCACTTTACTGACTGTCACCGCGTTTGGTGNAGTGTGGCTTTAGCAAAGCATTATCAAGCAAGGTTTAGTTTCTGAGGTGAAAATGTTTACAGGCAGTAGATCAATTGAAAAAGCACACGATGGCAGTAAAAACATCACAACGCATCAAGTTTGAAATCACTTTCTTCATATATTTCTCGCGTTTTTGCTTTGCCATGTTCTGCTGCTCATTTTTTTGATATAAGTTTTGTTCACTCCCTTGAGCAAAGGTACTCAACTGAACTTATACACAGATGTCCTCGGGATAAGTCATTCAAGTACGAGACGGCATTACTTGACAACCTAGTGAACTCTGGAGTTCTGCAAGCAAATTTTCAGACCCTTTTCAGCATCAAGCCGTTTCTTTTCAAATCAGGACAGGATGACGTAAGTAATTTGAATGACGACACAAGCTAGACAAAACGGAACCGCTTCTGACATTTAAAGCAATCTCGATCTTGGTCTAAGATGTGAGCATCAAAAAAACATTAATCAGATATATCTTGCCATTCAGTGCAAGAGTGCCTTCCAAGCTGCTTACCACAATGCAGCAGAGCGCANGAAGTTGATTTTGTGTTATCAAGCGTCGCAATATAATGCAACGAAAAAGTTGTTTAACAATGCCTTGGCGAATGGTGGTGTTCCTCATTTATTAACCTTAACGGAAATGCCAAAATATTTTTTCAAAAAAAACTTGCAACCATTTGAATTTCTGTGCAAATGTGAGTTTACTGCAAACTGACTGGAGCAATAAAAACAACAAATTTTTGAAATTAAATTCTTTAGTTTAATAATTATTGCCTAAACTAGCTCGATGGTTATAACTTTAGGATGGCATCAAGTACTAACTTTTCATATCGACATATCACATTGATGGAAATCAAATTGACAAGTTTGCTTGCTGACTGTGATCAAATCCGTTCAACAAATTTTTTAACACTTGTAATGCATAGGAAGCTACCTGACAGTTAAACAAATATATGATTTAAAGCATTTGAGTGTACTGCCATCGTGATATGAAAATATATTTGATCATTCATATTTTGGTGAAAACTTGTGGGTTCCTTCTGCCAAAGCAATTTCCTTCTAGTAAAAAGATATGTGGAGCAGAGTAAAAACTGATGTCGTTTTAAACCCGTGGCATCACGTATGCCAGAAATATGACCGAAATGCTGCTGTTTTCCGAAAACAAACAAACAAAGCAAAAAGACTAGAGCTGTTGAAATTTCAATTCTGCAAATATATGAAATGTATGTTTTGAATTACTGTTCACAGATCGTGGAACCTGTCAGAAAGAATAGCAAACGTGAAAATTTTTTATCAAGTAAAAATTATTTGAAGCGATTGTTAGTTCTTCAAAATGTTGCGTGCGTTTTGAAAGGTACTGAATCGTACGTTATTTACTCTACCTGTGTCCATAGGCGTAGCCAGGAGAGGCAAGGGGACCATGACCCACGCAAATTTCTAACATATCTTGTCGTTTTGTGTTTTGAGAGACTTTGTCCCAAACAAAATATATCCTTCAAAGTCAAACGTTTTTCCCCCCTAAAGGTTTTGGCCTGGCTACCTCACTGTCTTTGGCAAGTCTCACGTTCGCAAAATCTCATCTTGTTGCCAAATAGGACTCAGCTTTGTGATGCTTCTGTAGAATTGTTTCAGTAGCTTCAAACCTTTGAAAACCTTTATCAATTTTATCCACTGTCCAATGTGGTAATGCAAGCATGTATGGGACGTTCTCAAACAAAAAAGGCGGATGTCTGTGATATACTTTGGAGCTAATCATTGTCTACTGTTCGTGGTTCCTCAGAAAAATATGTGTTTGTCCTTTTCCTGTCCAATTCAGGCTTTTGCGAATCGAGCATGAAAAACAATGGTCTTTCCCACCATCACGCAAAATCAAAGGCAGAGTTTAGATGTTTGCTTACCTGCTAATGAATGCGATGGTGTGAAATGCGAACTTTGCGTAGTTGCAACAAAAAAATCAAAACAGTCTCGGGTGTAAGATTTTGTGTTTTGCACTTCATTGATGAGACCAAAAAGTCGAAACGGTGAGCCGTAGGTGAGCAAAGCAAAAGTTATTCAAGAAGGTGCTCTTAAGCTCTTGTAAATATTCGTCAAGGTCGCACAAGTTTTCCTGTTCTAACAGAAAACGCACTAAATTTTTTTTGGCTACATTTGAAGCTTTTGTGCATTAAACAAGAAACTTTAAAAAATGTTTTAATGTGTACAACCTTGCAAGAAAATGTTGTCAGTTTATTTATCTAAAAGTGAAAACCGCTTTGCTTTAATGCAATCCTCATGCAGATTTACGTCCACTGCAAGGGAGACTTGTGCTTTACCAAGGACTGCAATGTCTGTCGTGACAACATCTCT
>JGI24021J15306_10009389_pt1 | contig 12109 bp, 8 predicted proteins | sample Ectturendosymbi1_FD_15306 | JGI IMG/M metagenome (IMG submission 15306)
AAGTAAATAATTTCTCAACTCGAGTTGATGGCACTCCTCCATAAATAGAGCAAATTGGGCCATTACATCATCCTCGGTACCAATCAACTGCATAATTTGATGTCATTTCCGACACGCTTTACCTGACGAAGAACTTGAAGAACAACTCGATGAACAAAACATGACCAAAAAACGAACTGATGTTTTAACTGTGTCAAAATATCTCAAGCAAAACGAAACAATTGTGATGTGTTATATTTTGCGACGATTATAACCAACTCAACTAAATGTTCACAATGAAGTGTAACAACATGTATCTGCAAACATGGAACTTAGACAGTATGCTGAAGGTATGAAAAGGAAGTGACCAATGAAATGCCCAGCAACCTAAAAGATAAAGCAGATCTTCTTAACTAGGTATATCATGCATGGTTCATGCCATTGTGAATGAACGTTTTGCAATAGTGAATGAAAGAAGAGATGTAAACGAGGTGTGAATGAAATTTCTCTTCGTAATTTTTGTGTCCTCTGTGTTGCAGTTGACTGCATCGCCTTGAACTACTGAGGCAAGCACAAGAGAAAAATGGTAATTCGGGGCATTAACTAACAGGAAAGCAACCTTTCACATTTAAACACGTGATTTGTCTATAAGCGATAACAAAATGTTTTGGATCGTTTCATAAATTTCTCCGCAGCAGTGAAATTTTTTTGTTTGATGTGAAAATCTTCATAGACTTTGTACCGCTGCTTTTTTGCAAGTTTCTTCAATGCGAAACGACAGAAACTTTTACAAATTGTAAAAATTGAGTGGCGATAAACTTTGAAGAAAAATGAAAACAAGGCAAAAATTGAAAAGTATACAAAAAGATAAAAGTGACACACCCATTAAAATTGACAAAATATCAGGATCCGTCATGACCATTATGCCAATAAGGGCTCCTGCTTATGCGTCTATATGTCAAGAAGTACACGCGCTTATTGCTATTTATGTGAAAGCACGTTTTATAATTTTCTTGATAAAGTAAATCCGGATTTGAGTAAAAATACCGTACATCTGAAGTCCCAACCCTGTTTGGGATGTAATGCAAAATTTAATATTTGTTATTTTAAGCATTTAATTTTACACTATGCGTATATTGAGTTATCCACAAAGCAGATTGCTAAAAGTCATAAAACCTTGGGATGGCCTGTTTCACAGACCAAGAATCAGGTCAAACACTGGGTTTTTGCACCCAAAGTTTCTCTCTAAGATTGAAGCAACAACAACAAAATCACTGGAATTACCTGAATACTGACAACTCAGTGATTTTGTACAAAACTAACCTGACTGTCGAGTTGGGCTTTTCCAGAATGGTCAAATCAGCAGTTTTTGTTTAAATATTTACCCTTTGGCACCATCTGGTGTTCGATTGCAGTCAGGTCAACAAGTCAAACAGATGAGGATTTGTTGCTCAGTTACATGCCAAAGGAATCTGACGAGCATGCTGCTGAGATTGTTTGCCGAACGACAAGAGTTCAAGGGATGCAAAATGGATGATTGAAACAACCACTGAACAATCGCTTTTTCGCAATTTCGACAACAATTTGCTAACGATTGTTCCTTGAAGCGAAGTTTGAAAATTCATGTCACAGCAGGTTGAACGGTAGCTATGGACGATTGCAAACAGACGGTAAAATCGTTGATGACTTGAGAGTTGACAACTTGTAACGAGATTTGTACGCCTTCGCCGTTTTTTTATTTGATTTAGTTTCCTCATTTTCTGTAATGTTTGATTGTCAAAATGTGGTTGTACGCAGACAGGAAAGATTGAATCACACGAAGGTTGAAATGCTTCGTTTAACCTTTGGATCGCACTTCGGTTATGTTCCGTGCGTCACGTGACTGATTTTAAAATCCAATCAAAAATTGCAAAGTCCGGATGCAAAGTAATAATCGCACATTTCCTGTAAGCACACATGCGCCATTGAGAAACGTTCGAGTAGAAAACAAGTGTCGGGCGTTCGATCAAAACTACAGATTCATAGCAATGCCACGTGGGACTTTGGTTTTGCGGAATGCCTCGGGTGACTTTGCAAGTAATGCATCATCGTAATACAGAAGAATGAACAGGGTGCAGATCTATCGTAGCACGACATGCAGCAGCTGACCTAAACTGTGGTGGGACTAAGCTCAGAAAAGAACTTGGCTGCTGCAACAAACACGCAGGACAAAAGGGCTTGGTATTAATGTGCATTAAAGTAATAAGTAAGCACACGAATGAATCAAATCCCATTTGGCTGTCACCAGAAACAAACGAACATGAACTTTGAACCTGGCAGTAAACTGTGCTTGTGACGTCACAGAGTTTCTCCGTGCATTCAACCGTAGTGAAGAACGTAGAGTGCCGAAGGGTTGCGTTGATGAGCTGGCCAGTGGCCATCAGACCGAGGCCACCGTGATGGACAGGCGGCCTTGCTTCAACTCATGGACGTGGTAATGCGTGACCTGCGGTTTCTCCTCCTCTATCATGACGTAGAACCCTGAATTGTTAGAGACGAAAATGTTGACATTAACATTCTTTTCACAGAGGCAGATCATACATTTGATCGCAATGTCACTCTTTTCTTGTCAGAACAATCGAATTTATTTGATTAATCGCCGAACACAAAGCAGCGACGAGCAAACGCTGTTTCATACGATTTTCCAACAGCAACTCACTACTCATCATAAGCACAACAAACTCGGGTAAGTAGTGTTTCAGTCTCTGCGTGTTTGCTTCAAACACCTGCACAGTCTTCGTCTTTCAACCATATTTTCACCGTGCGATGGATATAGTTGGTTCAGATGGAGATGGCGCCGTTCAGGTACGTATGACGACGTATACGCTGGTTGAAGCTGACAGGCATGAGCGTCGAAAAGGGGGGGAGGGATGTTGCACTCCCTGAATTTTGAAGTTTGGTATATTCTCATAAGCAATTTGATAAAAGCATGTTTTCAAAATATTTTAATCTTTCTTTCGAGCTGATAAAAGTAAATTTCCCTACTGTTGGCCCGCCCTTGGAAAAATCATTTTGGTTACTTTCTGGAACACACTTTTTTGTCCCCCCTTGCAAAAATTTTTTCCGATACCCGTGGTGACAAGCTAGAAGTAAATATTCTTTCAGAGCCACATTTTGCAAGCATTACATGCAGTTCTTGCAGTTGTCGCAAATGCTACATAAGTCTTGGACTATTTCCATTGCAGTAACAGCTGAGGTCGATTTACTGACATCAAAACACAAACGCTGTTTGTGACAGCTGAGGTTGTTTCACTGACATCAAAACACGAACGCTTTTTGTGAAGATACAAACTGACTTTATGCTGTGAAGCAGCTTTTTGTGATGAATAATGTTGTTGCAGGGGAAAATGTATTTCCGTCACGAAAAAAAACAGGAAAATTACAATTTAATTCTGATACTTTCAAACCATTTAACCTTAGGCAAAACCATCCGAGAATCGAAATCAGCGCAAGCGTTTATTTTCATCTGCATCAGTTTTGACCAACCGTCTTTGCCTTAAGACAAAGCTTTCTGCCCACACCATAGATAGGCGAAAAGTTCCTAACCGTTTAAGTCTTCAGTGATAAAATTTGTTTTGCGATTTGATGAGATTGTGTATTTAGTGGCTTATGGAAATGTGCGTTGGCTGGCGGACTTTTTCCAATATATTGTAAAGGGCATCCGAAGAACACGTAGACATTCTTTTGACTGTTCCAAAGTAAACATCTTGAATCCAACACAGTTACAGTTAAATTTTTTGGAAAGTTGCAAAATGCTTTGCGATTTCAAAGCGTGTGACAAATATTGAAATCAGATTCTAAACAAAAAGTTTGAATTGAATGCCGAAGTGAGACTAAAATCAAAGTCATCTTCTCACACAACGCCATTTCATATCTCACAGCACTGATGGTAGTAAAGAACGAAGCAAGAATATCACCGAAACTTCGAGGTTATGACCTTCACTTCGATCGTTTATATCTTCTGTTAGTTTTGATTGCAGGTTTATGATTGACCTCATGATTGTGATGTCATTTCCGACGCGCTTTGCCTAACGAAGAAAAAGTTGAAAAGCAACCTGATGAACAAAACATGACCAAAAACGAATTAATGTTTTAGCTGGTCCACTGGCATAGGAGCACAATCTGCCCCCCTGGCCCTAGTGAAAAATGCCGCCCCCTGGTGAGGGCAGTGGTGTTATATTTATGACGCCATCTTGGCTCAGTCAACCATGGTATGATAATTTATTTTTTAAAGCCTTTTTGCAAGCACTTCTGCCAAATTTAGATGAAATTATCGACTGCATAACCTCCCCAGACACCATGCTGTGGGACCCATTGCACAGCTGCAGCTGGTAATAGCTACAACATGATGACATCACCATATCAGAAGAGTATTCGGACAACTATATATCTAACAACTACTATAAACACAAAGCATCCTTAAGTTGGATTGTTTCCAAACCAAAAAAGTAGAATTACGAGGCTAACAACAAATTAAGAAACATGAACGTAAAAAACAAATACTTTGTTGCATTATTTTTGAACAAACAAAAGATTTCTAGTGGGCGGGAGTTGGTATGACCGAAGTCACCATTACTCGACGCCCTAGACCAGGGATCTCCAAACTACGGCCCGCGGGCTAAATCCGGCCCTTCAAGAGATTTTGTCAATAATGAAAAAATGATATATTTACGAAACACCTGTTGATTTGATAGAATGTAACTTACCCCGAAACACCCACATTACGTAAGGTGTTCGGCCTCCGAACCTTTGAGTAATATGTGGCCCTCGGACAAAAAATTTGGAGACACCTGCCCCAGACGATTAGCAACCAAATAAAAATTTTCAAAATGAATGACAGGAAACCGAAACGCACACGAAAAAGAAATCAACGAAGGGGAAATGCAACTACCAAGCGTGACTGGGAAGAAAATCATCGACAATAATTATTCTACACTGAGACAATTGACCGGCATACTTGACGACAACAACTGTGGTCCTGATCATTTTGCAAAAAAGAAAGTCTTTTCAAGTTTATGTCAATAGACAAGAATCGCAGGAGGCTTCGCCAGTCCTAGGTCAAACAAATTCTGCAGCATAAAGACAGCACATTCAACAAAAACATTACCAGAAACGCACTCTGCCAGGCAAAGGCCGGACAGTCACATCAACAGTGCTGATTTATCTTGTCTTGATATGCAGCCTACATCTGATTCCCTCCCTTGAATCATTTACTTAACAGTGGCGGGACACGATAGAACCACAACAACTGATGCTTTTGACCAGGGCTGTGGAGCCAGAACTCAAATTTCAGGCTCCGAGTCCAGCTCCAGGTATTTAACTTTTTGTCTCCGGCTGCAGCATCCAGATGTTTTTGGCTCCGGCTCCTGTAAAATATTTGTGAAACTCGCTTGCTTCACAAACTATATCTGTGGAACTGGAACCGAAATTTCAAGCTCCAGGTCCACCCTCTAAAAAGTTTTGGCTCCAGATCCAGCCATCCAGAATTGGTTGGGCTCCAGTCCCACAGCCCTGCATTTGACTTCTTAATAATTTCCACTTGCTCATTGAAAACAGCCACAAATGATTGCAAATGTCTTAATGTCTTAAACAGTCTTCGCACACAGCGTTTCCACAAAAACATTTCAAAACACCAATCGGCTTGTCGATGGACATGAAATGAGATTGTAAAGCTGGATACAATTGAATCATTCTTGACAAGTAAGAATAAACTGACAGCCACCTGTTTATGCTGTGAGAAAGTAGTTTTTGGTGTTTAGTAGTAAAGGAAGGCGATCAGGAGGGTTATTGTACGGTTTTTAGTTGTGTTCGGGTTCGGCTAAAGAGCCTGGGTTTTCCGTTAAAGATGCGCTGTCATGGGGGTTTCCCCACCCCCTACACCGACCTATATTTTTTTGTTTTTGATATTTTTCCAGTTTTTCACATTTTTTGCGTTTTGGTAATATTTTTCATATTTTCGCGATATGATAATTTTTTCAATTATTAATTTCGTATATTTTTGAAATAGCTTGAAGCTTATTTTTGATTACCACACCAACTGCGGCGACAAAGTGTGACAAGTTTTAAACAAATACACTACCTGTGCTCCAACCGGATGATGGAAATGTATGGCAAGTTTTAATCCAAGAAGCAAATACGCCACCAGCAACCCAACCTGTCACTGACTGTGTTGCAAAACACCCCCACAAGCATACAACAATGAATGTTTCCTGTTTTAACAAAATCAAACAAGAAATTTCCCATTACGACTGATTTGACGCAAAGCGTGAATCACATTTACAGTAAGAAGGAACCACCTGACTTTCTCCTACAGTATTTTAGACAAAACTTATACGACCCTATGATTTTGCGGCACATAGTATTCACAAAACTTGCCTGGTATTTCATGTCATCGTTAACATTTTGTTTTCTTACGATTTTTTACTCATTACGATTGCTTAAATCCAAAGCGCGAATTTCCTGACAGTAAGTAATCATTCAAATCTCCCTGTTCTGAACAAAACTTGTGCGATCGTAGGATTCCGCAGAAAACATTATTCACAAAACCCGCCTGTTTGTTTCATGTGATCGTCGTTTTCGTACGATTTGTTTATTCGAAAGTAGCAAACGTTTAAAAATCAAATGCTAGAATTGCATCATCTAACAGCAGATTAAATTCGCCAGTCACTATTTCTCGGCCAAGGGTGCAACTGTCGTTTGAACATCTTGAACTGTTGCATCTTAAATATTTTTTTCAAAAACTGGGAATGTTTCAGCGTCAGGTGCCACTGACCACTGCGCACGTCGATAAAAAACTGCACCTCTCCGACACCTCCTCGCTGTGCTGAAGCATCTTTTCAAAAACTGTATGCAAAGACACAGGACTAGGATCTATAAGTAACTTATGAAGCATTTCGCCAACGCACTATGCATCATTTTGCGAAAACACAAACCAGCTATAACAGTTGCAGCAAGCAATTACGTCCCTTTTGCAAGTTTTACGTTACAACAACTAACCCGCGGGAATTTTTCATTTGTTCAAAATACACTTACCACGAAAGTTCTGTGACGTTGCTTGAAAGTACAAAACATTTCAAAGTTCAAATGCTACATGAGCGATACTTTGATCCAAACTAGCCACACCATTGCTTCAACCTGTAACCGAGTGCATGGTGGAAATGCAAACCGAGTTTTAATCCGATAAGCAAATGTTCACGTCCGCTTCATTTGAACACCATTTAATGACCGTGCAAACCCTACTATCACAGCAAAACATATCCACAGATGACAACTTGCTAACTCATTCTGCTCTTCTGTGTACCATTCCCCTCTGACCTTTTATCCCGTTTTAACAAAACCAAACAAAAACAAGTATCCCAGCAGGTGCGCTTTCTCCAGTGAATATAGTAACAAGACGAGTTGAAACCGATAACAACGTACTCTTGCAGGTAAGAGACGAATCGTCATTTCACAGCGTCATGTTGCTTGTCATTCAATTCGAGTTGATCAGAAACGTAATATAATTTCTCTTTCAAAACAGTGCAACATTTCATCGCAGCATAAAACGAAGTGATCACTGATGGCTATCACACAACCAACCCGCGATTGTGCAGCAAATCGGTCAAGCTCATTGGTCGTTATGAACAAATTTTCTTGCTACCTGTAAAATTTTTTCGCAACGCAAGTGCTTTTGTGTTCGTTTGTTTCTTGAAAGTGCTTTCAAGTCTGTCGTTACATCACGATAGACAAACTACTGCTTCAAACCTGAGTAGTCCTGCTTCACCTGGTTTAAGTCAACACGATACAGTTTTTGTCGTTTACCTTGGTAATGAAATGTCGCTTACTGTGTATCTCAGCGTCACTGAATCCTTTTTCGTATGAGGATCACAACGCAAGTGTTTGATTTACGTAGACGCTATCTTTGTAACCGTAGTCGCACCGATGTTATATACTTTGAGCCTCTTGATTCGGTTTATTCCGACTAAACCGATGGCAGTTACACAACTTCTTTGTTCCATGAACCGACGAATGCCGTTTTTGAAACCACGAATGTCAATATTTGTCTTTTCTACAAATGACCATGGCGTTGTTTGTTATCATAACCGTTTTTGTTTTCGTAGACACTTTTTTCTTAAAAAGTGTCCACAAACCCTGCGACACAGTTTTGCAACCGTGCCAAACCAATGTTTGGCGCTCAAAAAATTTTGCGCATTTTACAGCGTGTGAGTTATGTCATGAAGTTTTTCTCCAACCAGTCCTTCTGGTGCGTTTGTAACACTTTTTAGTGTGACATCAACCAGGTGTAGATCCGATTATTATCCAATCTTTCGATAACTGTGTTCACAAAAAGCCACTCTAAAGGTTTTGCAGCCAACTCTTGCATCACTTTACCTTTGCACACACCCACGTCTAACCTTTATCATGCGTTCGGAGTGCAACTTGATTCTTTTTCGTTTTTTTTCCTAAAATAATTTGGGTAAGCAAAACGCACGGCAGTTAAAAAGATGCGTTAGTCAAGTTACGAACGGTAAGTTTTTCAACAACTTTTGTTCCAACCAATCCAAATATGCAAAACCTCCAACGTTGTTCCACTCCCACTCACATGTCCAATCAGAATCAATTTAACACAAACAAATAACTTCACTGTAAAATCTGTCGAAGGCGTGTTTCACAGTTTTAATTCGTTAATTGCATGCCAGTGCAACTCCTGTTTTGAAGCTATTTGCAATAGCACCTGTTGACAACTTAACTAGACTGCTGTGGCGCTGTCTCGACTTTTCAAAAAAACACACTCACCACCAACGGACTGTGCGTGGTCTTTTTCGAAAACAGGAAACGCAACATTCTAAAATTTGGCATAGCCGTTGTTCAGTTCTCTTCATCTTGTTGGAGAACCGGACCAAAGTTAATGCTGATACCTGTGTCAGCATGCGCTTAGAAAGATGGACGAACGTTTTCGTCACAAGTTACGTACGGTGCAACCCGTGCACTTACGATTTGATTCATTGTAAAGCAGGAAACATTTAAAAATTGGAATGCTACAGTCGCATCATCTCATCAACAACTAATCAGCAACACCATTTCTTGTTCACGAATCCGACCGAGAGTCAAAAAATCATAAGCAGTCCAACTGCGTCCCATGTATGCCGTTGACTTCACTCCATTAGAAAAACGTTACTGGTTTTCATTGCGACCTGCTGAGCAAGCAACACACGGCAACTAGTGATGCTTTGTAAAGACTGGAAATACATTTGCCCATCTCCGTTGCAGTACACAATCTTTTATGAAAAAAGTGCTATCTTTTCAGCTTGTTCTTAAACATCACCTTGATCCATATCGGATTGGTCGTGTGAAAAGAAAAGTCAAATTGTATGAAACCTTTGATCTGCGTTGGCGTGCATTTTGTTTAAGAAATATGGACGAACGTTTTCATCACCCATTCATGTGCGTTGTGGCAGGCACAACAAGTTGCGGAAAAAACGAGTTTGTGGCAAAATTTATCCAGCATGTGAAGCAAATGATGACACCTACACTGCAAAGAATCATTGGGCGTTACGGCGAGCGGCAGCAGTGTGCTGTACCCACTTGTCACTGATTGCAAAATGGTGTATCGATTATCAAATACGCTACCGGCGCTACGATTTCGGCACAGGAAATTTATCACAGAAGATAAAATATTTTACGTGATACTTATACTTTCATCCATTTTCGTATTTTATTCTTTTCATAATTTCGAGCTTCAGCAACGTTAGCCGTTTCATGTTTTAATCTGATAAACAAACTTCCACATCGTTGTCGCTGACTGACATCCGCCGGTCGCAGTTTCATCCCCTGGGGTGTAACAACAGAAGATGGTGGAACACTTTACGATGCAGCGATTCAATGTAAGGGAATGTCTGGGTGCTCTCCCAGATTAAACCGTACTGACAAAATACCGACCCGTGACGTTTAATCATGTATGCTACGCAAAAGAACAGAATGAGTCAGCAGTTTGCCGTCCGTGAATATGTTTTGCTTTGATACTTTCACGGGACGCGTCTGCCTAGCTCATAAATAAATGTAAAAAGTGCCGGAAGACAGAGCGCACCTGAAAATAGGTTAGCACGAATAGTTAATACTTTTTATCCGTCTCTAATCCTATGTCCGTTGCGTGTTACTGGTTCGCTTGACGAGGTCCCCTAAAGACTACAAGACACTGTCTGCAGTCAATACTGCTTGACCTTAGCTGCCAAACAGCAGGACCATAGACAAGGGTTTTTGGTCTGATCAAACTTTTAATCAATAAATACAAGTATTGCCGACTCTTATGTCCAACGAAAAACATACACTAAGTACAAATGTACAGAAAACATGTTACTACATACACACAGAAAATTTGGGCAGCATGTCCCCCCGTTTTTGAGTTAAAAATGTCCTATATTTTGTTAGAGTACAAATCTAAGAAAAATTTGGGCAGAGTTTCGTTTCCTTTTTAAGTTTAAAATTCCTGAAATTTTGTTAAAGTATAAAATCCTTGAAAATTTTGACAGAACTCTGTTACATGTTTAAATCTAGAGTTTCTAAAAAAGTTTAAGTACAAATTCATAATTTAATTTGACGGAGCTTCGCCCTTACCTTTGTACAAGTTCTCCCCAATAAATCCCATAAGGTCTGTTTAGCTAAGGACTGCAAGCAGATAACAGTTTCGCTGTAACCCCCTTGCACTACCAACGTCAGATGCTGAATGCTGAATCCTGAATGAATTGAGGCTTCATTCTAGGGCATATTTATAAGATTTTTGGTTACCTTGCTCCCATTGTAGTAGCCTTTTTCTTTTCCTAATTAGGTTTAGGTCACTTGTTACCCTTGTTTATTTAACCAGGTCACTTTGTGACCTTTGTTTCTTTAACTAGTTCACTTGTGACCTTTGTTTATTTAACTAAGTCACTTGTGACCTTTCTTTATTTAAATAAGTCACTTGTGACCTTTCTTTTCTCCTTGCTTTTCTAGTGACCTGGTTAGGAATACCCATACTTTGTACTGGCTTCTTGAATAAACACAGGTACACTGTTTTTTCAGTGTATATCTGAATAGATATTTTGTTTTTATAATTTTGTTCATGCCTCATGACTTTGTCATGACTTTATCTTGAATTTCTTTCAATGCAAGCCATTACTTTTGCTTCAAGTGCCTTTACTTTATGCACTTGCTTTCATTCTTCATGGCTCATTGATTTTGATTGCTGTCCAGCATTGTCTCGTGACACTGAGTTGACTTCACTGTCACATGAGTTGATCTCATTTTTATTTCAACAATTCTTGACTTGGTCTCTTTGCTTGGTATTTTTCTAACTTATTTACATTCCTATTCCTATAAATTTAGTTTTCTTTGCTGCCCGCATTTTCTAAAATACATCATATACACAATAATACACAATATTTCAACAATAAGTTGCAGTTGTTGTTGCTCTCATCATCTTATTGTCTCTTCATTCTATATGTAGGAGGAGTACTTTTTTTTCTCCTCTCTGTTTCAACACTGAATCAGTCCATTTTGCAGTTTAGCCGTGTAAGGGACCGAAGTGTCCCTTACAATACTAACATCCACACGGTCATCAAATGATGTTCAAGTGAAGCAAGTGTGAATGTTTGTTTATCGGATTAAAAACCCGAGTTGATCGGTACTTTTCACAACGTAATTAGTTACAGATTGAAGCAATGGTGTGGGTAGTGTGTGCAACATCGTCATTTATGCAAGGGCTGAGATAATTAGTTAATGAGCGAAGTAACACTACACAAAGGAACAGCAAAACTTACAGGCATTCGGAATAAAAGGAAATATAAACTGCTAATGAGGTATATGCATCTAGCACTTGAACTGTGCAATGGTTGCTACTTTCGTTGAAATAAGTCTTAAGATATGAAATGTTAACGATGATATTAAAAAAAACAGACAATTTTTTAAAAATATTGTTCTGTAAAAATGATACGGTTATATTAATTCTGTTATAGAACAGGGTTAACCAGATTAAGGACTAACTGTCGACCTTTTTTTCCCTTGCAAAAATACCGACCCGTGACGAGGTTTAATCAGGGAGCACGCACGGACTTGCTCCTTGCAATGAATCGCTGTA
>JGI24021J15306_10009390_pt1 | contig 12108 bp, 9 predicted proteins | sample Ectturendosymbi1_FD_15306 | JGI IMG/M metagenome (IMG submission 15306)
GGGGGGGGGGGCTGGGTGGGCCATGGCACCCCCAGATTTTTGGCTGGCCCCCCGCTTGCCCCCACACACAGTTTTTTGCTTAATTTCACGTTCAAGTTCGCTTGACTGACCCATACAGCAGATAACTTTCGGCCAGCAATATCTAACGTTTATGTTGGCCCCCCTACTTTTTTCCTTGGCCCCGCAGTGGTCCGCCCACTTTTTTCAATCTAGAATCGCAAATGGACCTGAACAAGGGTATTTTCAACTCTTAGTGAAAGGATCTTTTGCATAAATTTTATTAAAATCAGGAGGAGAGTTTAATATTTGCACGTGTATGTGTTACCGCGATCTCGCAAACAAGTTTAACACTATCACCACCAAACGACGCAAGAGAAAAGAGCAATGTTCCTTACTCATCAAATCAGTTAATTAACATGCTTCTTTTGGAACATAGTTTGATAAAAAGACCGAACAGATTTTGGTCGGTTTTCTGCCGTAGACACCGACTATACAATCTCAATCGTAAAGTACCGAGATAAGCGATAATTTCCAGATAATGCATGTTAGCAAGTGAAAGACCTCCGTTTAGGAGAACAATGTACAATGAACAATAGCAGAATGTATAATCGATCAGCAAAATTTGCATGATTTAATTTCTTTTTAGTTTTTTTCAAGTTCAGTATCATCTACCTTTGCTACATTTCCACTGTGACATTTCATGAACATCAAAACCAAACCCAGTAAAATTACAACAGCAACTAACACTATCCCCAATATGTACATAATTTTCTCCAAGTCCTTATGACGAGCATTTTTTTGTATGTTGCTCAGGCTTTTTGTCTTCGTCTTGTCAGTGAATTCATCATCTTCTGGTAAAGGTCGAAGTATTGGTGGTTGCTGAAATTTTTGCTGCTTTTCCAGGTAACTTTGCAAATTCTCAGCTGGTGGAGCCTTTATAAGAGGAGGACGCTCTTTGATTGCTTGTTCTTCAGTTGCTTTGGATGTTCCTCCAGAGATTAAAGACGAATCTGTTGCGGCTGATGCCGTCAACGTTGTTGCGGATGTTCGTGGTAAAGCTGGGTTGTTTTCAGTGGCTGCTTGGAAAGTTTCAGAGGGACGGTGTGCTGGAAGAAATGACTGATCGTCTTGAGCAAGGAAACCGTTGTGCACTGGATTTTCATCAGATGTAGAAATCTCATCATGGAGCGATTCTCTATCTCCTTTGGAACCGTCGTAACCGTGATAAGCTTGGACTTTGAAAGGACTACTTACTTGCATCACAGAGCTTCGAATCATTCTTCCCGGAAACAATGCTCGTCTCCTTCTACCCGGCGTAACTGTGCAATCCTGTAAAGTCAGCCACACAAGCGTTAGTCCAACGTCGTTCCATTCAGTTTTTGGCAATAAGCTTCTACGCGTGTTTTCATTTCACTGCAGAAGCAATACGTCTGAAAGATAGCCTGAAATGGCCAAGCGGAGTATCAGAAAGTTTTCTGCTGCATTTGAACGTTTGAACCAAGCCCGGTACCAAGCTTACTGTACATGTTAACATTTTGCAAGCTTTACACAAGGAAGAAAGTTTCACAGGTTTTATAATTGACATTGAAACTATTCTTGCTGCAGATGCTCCAAACTCGTTAAACCCAAGTAACGCCATTGCATTAAAAATCTCCAACATCATTTGGCGAAGTTCGTTCTAGTGGTTATACTGTCCTGTCGGAAGCAGAAATCATTCAATAAAATAACATTTATAGATTTCTTGCTTCCTTTAGTATTCTGCACTGATATGAGGTTAAAGAAGCCAAGATGTAAACGATGCATCATTTTCCAAGTTTCTTGCATTGGAAAGAGCAACATCTATTTTTCGAGCTGTTCCGAAGTTTGTAGTTTTCTTAGAAAAAAGTATTAGTGGGAAAGATTGACAAGCAAAACCATTTCCGAAATTTTGAATTTAAGGCTGACATTTTCTTTTCTATGTGGATTATTCGCTATTACATGTTGTTCTTGCAGCAGCAAAACTTCTTACCACGGACTGACTGCAATCTGTTTCTCTTCGCAAAAAATTATATTCACAGCCATAGTTCTTGCTTATTTGGTTGTCAATAAATACCTGAATTTTTGTTTACTTCCCTTGTTGTTTGTGAAAAATGGCCATTATAATTTCTCACAGCCATTTTGCTTATGTCGCTTTTGTGTCAGTTCTAGCTTTCTAAACTTGTGATCGGATGATATTTGGTAGATTGAGTTTTCCTAGAAAACGGTGGTACGTGGTGGCAGTACGGGACCCACAAATGGTACGCGATCGCAAAATGTTTGGGAACCACGTAACAGACCAATGCCACCACTTTGAATTTTAAACGCAAATCGAGGAGATGCCTATACTTATACAAGGAACAGGTCTTAAACTGNTACTTATTTGCGAACAGTCTTAACAGTTGAAGCGATAGTTTGCTAACATACATCCTGGTGATCGGTCACTGCTTCCGGTCGCTCNTATGAACGCTCACCCCTCTTGTCCACCGTTAGTCTACNTACCGAACCATGCACATCGGAAGGATAGTTGCCAGGGGTGGCAATAGTGGATTTTTCTAGAGGTAACCATGAAGCTGTTTCTAGGGGGACAAAAGTGGTGAAACTTCATTTTTCCTTCTCGAAACTAAGAAAACGACCTTTTTTGCTAAACATATAAAAAAATTAAAAATGTTAAATGTCAAAATTCAGGGGGGCCAAGGCCTCCCCCTGCCCCTCCTTCCGACGCCCATGCTCCGAACCGTTTAACGTTACGTTGTTACGTTGTTCGGACTTCACCTTCAAGTTTATTGAAGTGTTTGTTGTATACCTGAATATAAATCAACGGAACTAATCAAAGGTTGAGTGCTACTGGAGGGTTACAAAGTGGTGATAGCGATTATTTCGCTTTGCTTCGGCTTGGCAACGTCAAGTCATCAGGTCGCTTAGTTGGAAGATTGGCCCACGCTCCTGCAAAAACTAAGTTCATTTCTCAACTAGTAGGGATCTCCGTGGAATCGTAAGATACAACGATTTCCTCACAACAATGTAGTCGCTACAATAGCAACTCACCTCCACAAAACACGGTCACATGCGATTACTCAGGAAATAAGTTAGATGCACTTTAAGCTAGATAGAAATTGTTCTTATATTTCGTGCTTTTTAATCATCGCAGGCACAAAGCCCCTTCATCCTTACATCGTTGCACGTTGACACAGCAATCGGATCGCAGACTTCGGCCTCACAGATCACGTATTTTATCTGGTTCGAGTTTGCCGTCCCAGCAGATCGTGCTGGAAGGAACGAGAAGCGGAACGCTGGGCTCTGGTACTGGATGCGAGTGACGTTAGCGCCGACTGCGCACGCGTTTGTGATCAAAGTTCTTTCGCTGGCGTCGCCGAAGGTCGTTGTCAATGAGGAGACGCAGCGAAGAGGCTGCGTGAAACAACAGAAAGTTTAGTGGCCAGATATGCCTATGGGGTGGCCAAACTACGGCCTGCGGGCCGCATACCTTGCACATTTTTTCCAGGCACCATATTTTCGACTGTGGACAGCGGTGAAAAAGCATTGACTGTTGCCTGTCACGTAAATCGCACTGTATCCGGCCCTCCAGTGGCCAGGCAGTCGCGAATTTGGCCCTCGGGTCAAAACGTTTGGCAACCCCTGACCTACGCACAACAATGTGCAACCTCTCTTTTGTTTTGTTGTTCTACTTGTGTGACTGTGCAGGGAGTGAATGTGATCGGTTATCGTTATATAGATCAGGAGTCGGCAACCCTTTTTAACAAAAGGACCAATCTCCTTCATCTTCCAGAAGATATGGTCGGTGTGGAGCCACAAAACGTTGATATCGTTTCATTTTTCATGCGAATTCATAAGAACATAGGCTACATTTAAATTAGAATTTTTTTCAAATCTAGAGAGAGACAATTTAGAGGAGCTAAAGGGCCGCTTGCTGCTCCAGAGCCTCAGGTTGCCGGCCCCTGCATATACAATCTGTTCTGAAATGATTTGCTGTACAAGAGAGTTGACTAACAACTCCATGTCACACATTTTAACTAAAGTAACTTTGCTAAGACAGGAACACACTTATCTCACTACAGCAGAATGCGATTTGTGTTCAGTGCTATCAAATTAATGTTCGGCATAAATGCGATCTTTTAAAGACACCTGCAAAACCCAAATCACTGAAGATGTCAAGTTTCGTTTGAATGACCGAAACATTTTCTATGGTTTCACAGCTTTGTTTTAATTGTTCAGGTTTGTCATTTGTTCAATTTAAGCAGAGGATTGTGGTTTAAATGCCTTTCTCTGTGTTGTATTCAATCGAGTTGCGCAAACTTGAATAGCGTGGTGTCGAACAGTGTGAGGCTGATCTATCCGAAGTTGAGTTGGGTGCAGACTGAGCTAAGTGCATGTTGAGTTGCAGAGGTTGTGTTGAGTTGCCTCCTCAATAAAACTAGCCCCATACGTTTCACTCACGCAGCAAAAGTTTTACTTCACTCTCCGAGTTCACGCCCCTGGTTGAAAGCATGTTCTGTTAGCAGCGTTTCTTTAAGTGCATCATGCTTCATGAGCTGCCAATCAGGGGAAAATACCATCAATGCGTTCCAAGCCTTCTGAAATGCGGAAGCACTGGAAGTTGAGAAAGCTGCAAGTTGTGACAAAACCCTACTTGAAATACTTGGAGCATTAAACAAGTTCTATGGCTAGCCGGTGTGTGTCATGTGGCCTGGCGTTTTGGAAGAACACAGAAAGATTGGCTAAGAGGTACGTAATAACTCAATACTTCATAACCTGCATTATGTTCCAAAGTTTTTAATGCTTCTTTAATTTCGGCTGTTCTTCTATTGTACTTTTTGTTCCCAGCTGTCAAGCAAATTTTCTAGAAGTCTTTACAAAATGCCACAGACGCCTGCACATGTTTTATTGACCTCGTGAAAGCATACGACCGGGTCCTCGTGAAAAGCTTTGGGAATTGTTGCGAGAATGCGGTGTTAACGGCCGCCTGTTACTGGCCATCAAGTCACTGTATTCCTGATCAGAAGTTTGTGTCCGTGTTGGCGGAGTTAAGTCACAACTGTTCACCGTTTGTGTTGGACTCCGAAAAGTGTGTGTGCTGTCACCACCCCTCTTCATATAATCTGTGGTTTGGATAGACAATCACAGCCAAATGGGCGATGGCGGAACGGTTGAGAGCTGCAGTAACAATCGTTTGCTTTCTGTGGCTATTTGGTGCTGTGTGCACCTTCTTAACAGCACGTTCAACGTACACTTCACCGTTTTGCTGCTGCGTGCGATCAGAGGGAATGAAAATTGGCACTAAAAACATCGAGGTATTATGTCTCTCCAGAATACAAGGCAGTGTATGCCGCAAGTAAGCATAGATATACAATGCATCACGTTGAGAAGTTCAAGTACCTAGGATGCTATTCATGAGCAGCGAAAAGCAGAACAAGAAGGATCGCTAAAGCTAACACAGTATTGCGTGATGTTTGTCATTTGGTGGTCACAAAACGGGAGCACTCAAACACTGCAAAGGTTTCAGTTGTTAAACTAGTCTTTGTTCCGATCCTCACTTATGGTCATGAATCTTAGGTAATGACCGAATGAGTGGCATTTCAACTACAGGAGGTTATATCGGATTTTTGCAAAAGGTTCAAGGCGTGACATTGCGCGACAAAGTGCGATTTCGTCCCAATTTTCATTGTTAATGTTTCAAGATTTTTGATGATTTTTAGCAAACGTGGAAACATTCACAACAAAAATCATTATTTTCATGAATTTACTTCAAGGAAAAAAGCACAATCTTTTGCTTGTTTACACACCTTGAAGGTTATATCTCCTGGGCGGTTCACTGAGTCAGAAAACTTTATAGAAGGTCGAAAACCTTGACTTGAAACTGATCGTTAATTTGAAATTCGTTTTAAATTTTTTTTTTTTATTTCACATTCGCAAAATTGAGTTGATGTTACTTTATCTTGTCTTCAAGTACCCTTTTTCAAAATACTCTTTTTTAAAATAATGATGCAATTCCTCAATCGTCGGGTATATCAAACGGTTAAAGCACAGGAAACTAAGATTGGCTGGAAAGTTTCACTGCAGGTTATCTATGAACTTTTCTTTTGAAATATGAGTTTTCTGCTTTCAACCACGGGTGGCGAAACAGGTGGGAGGGCATGCAACTTTCACCATTTCCGGGATTTCGAGATATTAGAGACGTACTGTTTTGCTACATTTTCAATTTTTGTTACATGTAATCATCTCCCAAATTTTCCTGAGTGCCTGACCTTGTTGATAAGACAAGTCTATTTTTATCTCATGCTTGTTGCATCGTCATACCGCACACGTGTCGCACGATCTTCCACTGATTTTCACCTCTCACCCAAGGTTCTGACTGTAGTTTTCCACTCGCACCAGCTGCAGCACCGGCCTCAAAAATTTGTTCCTGAACATTGCTGAAAGAGACCTGCCACTATGGTGTAGGAAAATGTGCCTGATGGAGTATGTTGAAGGGTTTTTGTTGAAACATTGCGGGAACATCGCAACGTTCAACAGAGAGTTGAGAAATTGTCCTCTGGGCTGAAAGCGGTTTTGATGTTAAAATCGTGTAAAATCTCTAAGTTCTTTAAAAATTGCTACCAATCCTGTTTGAACAAATTGAGATTTTTCACCCAGAGTTTGCCACAGAAAACGTTGAGATAAGTAGAATTATTTATCAAATCATGAAAGTATCTGCGATAAACTCATAGCGAATCTAAGAGTGGTGAAGCATTTTAATATTTTTGAAATTGTGCAAAGAGATCATTCCATGCTTGAAAGGACACTGATGACGTTAATCAATCATGATGTAGGCTGTAGGCCTAGATTGTCCCCTAACCCCCACCAGAAAATTTGCTACACTATCCCGTCTTGTAGTTAAGCTAAGTTTAAATATTGTCTTTATATCAGTTTGTAGCATCCTTCTGCTGCAGGCCTAATCAAGTTTTCTGGTGATCTTTAGCATTTCTAGCAACATTAAATTTAATAGCTGGAATGGCCTACATTCGGGAGTATGACAGCCCGGAACATTTGTATAAGCAAGGATGTATTTGTTTGTTTGATAACTCTTCTGAAAACGTTGCCAAGCTTGTTGTATAGATGATGCAACTTTAATTGATTGCCAGTAGTTAGTCCCTGCGATTATGTCTTGCTTCTCTTCAACCGTTGAGTAACGCTGAAACAACTCAGGGTTTGCAAATGTTCAGGTGAACTGCGATAGTTACAGGGCCTTGGTAAAGACCACAGTTCAGTTCAGTTTATTTATGAATCCCGACCAAGCTCAAATTACTTTATCAGGAATACAGGGACAGGAAGCAGGAATACAGGGACAGGAAGTAAAGACCACATTTTGCGCATACAAGAGCTTAGCATTTTTCCCATCAAATAATGTGGCTTTGCGAATGCATAAAATCAACATACATTTTGAAAAAGTAGAACGTTTGGTTTTTAATGTTACGAAGGGGATTACGCCTGGCGAAAAACTCTCACCTTCAGTGTGAAGTTATTTCCTGAATTCAATTCGACATAAACCCTGTCTGTGACGGAGAATCCGGGTCCGGTTGGATTTAAAGTTTCGTTGAAGTCCGAGTTGCGGAAAAGACTGACAGTGAAGTTGAACTGCGACGAAGCCGTCTCTGTAGGCGTGAAATTGCTGCAGAAAAAACAAAGAAGATGTGCAGTGAAGCACAACGCAAGCATGTTTCTGGAATATTATTGAAGGCTACCGCTGCCTCCTGTGAGTAAGAAGAAGGATGCGAGATGACTTTTTCTGCATACCTTTGCACCACACAATTCACGTGGTGTGCGCTTCGGATATAACATGAAAATACCGCGCATCTCAACCAGTGACCCTGCACCCAGGGCCGGATTAAGGGGGTGGGGCAACAGGGGCAATTGCCCCGGGCCCTCCGCTGCAAGGGGGACCCCGTGGTGAAATTTTATTTGCTTCAAATAAAATACTCGTTTAACGTTTCGCGATTCAGAAGCGATGCAAGAATACAACTTTATATTATATTCCTATATTGCGTTAAGTATCAAGGGCCCCCAGCAACTGACTTCTCCACAAGTTTGACTGTCTGCAATTTCAGTAATCGTTACTGAATAGTCTATACGTATTCTCGGTTTTATTGAATGCAAATGTATTTGATTTGGCTGATAATTTCTTCCTAATAATCGTTCTTTTGGCATGGGTATGACTCTCTACTCGTGCATCACGCCTATTGAACAAATGTCGCGAAAACGTTACTATGTTCGTGCTAAAGCTAGTGGCTGCTGACTGCCAGGGCGGATTTACAATTAGGCTAAAAAGGCTTAAGCCTAGGGCTCCCGACTTTGGGGGGCCCCAAAACTTTGGTAGCAAGGACAATTTCCTGCATTTTTGTAAGCAATTATATTTGTATTTTTGTTTTGATTCATCGCACGTTTTTTTACAATGCCACCAATAAAAGATCTCTATAGAAGAATGAACGCCAAGGACTGAAATGAATGACGATGAGCATTATCTTTTTACGGCGTTGAGAATTGGTTAGTGTTGTGTACAATGTGTGGAACAAAACGCCTGAATTCATTTTTCAGATTACGCGAGGCCAGTGAGGTACTTTCGTTCAGCCCATGTCTCTCTCTTATTTTATGGGTAAGATACGGGGTAAAGACAATAAAGCTTTTTATGGGTAAGATACGGGGTAAAGACAAGACTAGCCTGCACTGTAGCCAAGGCTGCAGATATTCAATGAAGTAAAGTGTTAACTGCGTTTGCAATGACGCACATGTTCAGCTGGTATGTTCTTTGACGTCAATGTTTTGTAGCAGTCTTGGGCCATTCTTTCTACATCTCAATGAAAAATATTTTAACTGCCATTGAACTAGACACATATCTTGATGTATTAGTAAGGCCAATTTGTAGCTTGAGCTTATTACCTTAGTTAGCAAAGTGAGCTTCACGTGTAAGTTTTTTTATTTTTTTCAAAGTAATCAGGATAACGGTGGATCTACAGCATGCTTACCTGCATTAACTTGAGAATGCCGAAGCGTATGATGGGAGTGATTCTAGGAAGCGAAAGAAAGCCACTGCCAAAGCAGATGCACTACGAGCTGTTATTGAAAAGGCGAAAGCAACAACCCAGTTTTAGTGTGCCGGAAGGGTCTACACTAGCGGTCTCCAAACTTTTTTGTCCGAGGGCCAATTACACTATATGAGCTAAATGCTTCTATTAACAAACCTAACAAAGCGCGAGTACCCTCGTTAAATCCGAAACGGAGCGAAATATCGCCATTAAATGGAGAAGTTGTTTATAATTTACGTAAAATGTTAGTCTCAACGCAGCGAAGAGATCTTTAGTTTGAAACCCTAAGCAAGCACACATTAGGGTGAGAGGTTGATCAAAGGAACTTAAAAATGATGAATCTACCTTATTTTCGTCCTACAATGAGCGGAAATGTGGAAAAAAACAACCCAGTCAACATCAGACTTGTCGCCGAAACATCAGAGATCAGAATTTTATCTGAGAACATCACATCCGATGTCATGTTAAAATGTCAGAAGTGGCAACACTGGTATCAATGATCCTGAACTTCTGGTGCAGTCTGGTGGCCCCCGCAACCGAACTGCACCTTTGTTTCGTCATAAAGTGTAACGTGTGGTGGAACACTTTTCTTCTGATGGTTACCATCGCTGTAACATCACAAACATGTGAAGCTATTCAAACCATTTACACCACATGCTATTGCCTGGTCCGTCAGAAAAGGTTTTAATCAGTCGATTCGAATAACGAAAGAGCACAAACGAGATTGCAGTGTTTAGCTGGCACGATGCCGCAACCTGTCATGCCATCAGGATCAGGAGCTATGAAAAGCGCAAAGCTTCTATCTCTGGTTTCTGCTTATTGATTGGGTGAATGTTGTTTCTTGCCAAGTCAGTCTCTGGCCTGCGAAATATTATTTCTAAGTAAAAATACACTCTATTATTCATATCATAAATTATCTCCTCGAAGCTAACTGTATGTAAATTTGAGTAAGCACATTCTCGACTACCGGANAAAAACAAACGGGGACCTTGCGAATCAGGGAAAACATAACTTTTACAAACGATGACGTCATGAATTACGTCAGAGGTCCTTCCAGTAAAAATTGCCCCGGGCCCCCCTACCCTTTAATCCGGCTCTGCCTGTACCCATTCATCAGCGTCGAGCACGAAGCTGGATAGGCCGCAAGCACAGTTTTTCAAATCTTTGCTACGAAACTTCAAGGCCTCACTGGGATTTGAATCCGGCCTGCCAGGTTCACACACTCTACTAGATCACTTAGTCGGGACAATATTATGGTATTTAACTAAAACGTTTCTTGAAAATTAGCTTATTGTTACTGATTGCATAAAAAAATTGGAACCAGAAATCTACCCATTCATGTGTCGGGGATAGTGGGTTATGTCGTGTTAACAGTGAGGGTACGGTCGCACAAACTGTGGTCTTTACAATTTTGTGACTGATCATTGTGAATGACTAGAACTTCAGTCTTAAAACTGTCACTTTGAATGCTACCTTGCGTGTGAGCTTGTCTCCTATCAAGCTTCGACTTAAATCGTTTCATATTAAATATACAAGCTCAAGATTCCCAATTCACGGTAAATTGTATATGATGTTAACATTTTGTTTCTTTTGTAATACCTCAATTTTTTCATTGTCGGGTTATACCGCAACATCCTATTGTGAGCCTCACAAAAAATTGCTTGTAAAAGTGGACTGCAAGCTGAAACAGATTGGTAAGCACTAGTTTAGTACATGTAGCTTGGATGGTTATTTCTCAAATGTGGCCAAGACGTTGCTACTCAACATATCATTGCCATTGTTTTTTGAATAATTTGCTTGCCAACACTTTCTTTACATTGATTCCTAATAAACTTTGTTCGCAGATCAAGCCTATAGATAGCAATGAAAATATGCTAGAAGCTCTGCACTGTAAGCGCACTCAGTGAAGTTTTGTGGTGGACAATGCATATTCTAAGTCACAGCTTTGTCATCACAGAGGAATTAACTTCGTCACGAGGGAAAACGACGATTAACTCGTTGGAATTCCTGGGAAACTTACAGAAGTTTTTAGAAGATCTCTGATGTTTCGCAGATTTGGCTCAAACTATCCCGGAATGTGGTCAATTTTGTTTCATTCATTTTCTCACCGCTTTTCCTCTCAGGAGGGTCACGGGAGCAGCAATCCTATGGGAGGTCTCGAAGTGCCCTCACAGTTTTCAGCATTCTCTGCTAGTTCTGCTGGCTCCGCACCAAGACGGAGCCAATCAAGGCCGGAGATGTAGATACTCCACCAGACCATTTGTCGACCTGTGGGCAGTTTTCTTGTGTGTGTATAGCCAACAGAACTTTCCTCTCTGATCTTTCCTGGGACATTTTGGTCACGTGGCCGAATGATCGTAGCTGAGATCTCTCTACTCGGAGGAGATGTAGCTCGACATTCATGGCTTTACGAATTTCACAAATATTCCAAAAGCTGCCGTGCAAATTCCGTGACCGTCTGTCCAACGGTATAACGTCGCCAATTGGTATATACCATGAAATGCCCAAAACTACTGTAATCAAAACCATCGCGCATCAGTCGTCGCGCGAGAGACCAAGCAGGAAGTTTGGACGGAGTCTAGAGGAGTTCCTTCGAGCGAACATGTAAATGTGTTATATAATTATGAAATGCCAAATCGCAAGTATATGTGGAAAGATGCCGCTGCTGATTTTCATAAATCATTGTCTGTGAAATGCAAACTTTTTAATTTTCAAAAAAACTTATTTTTGCACAGANACTGATTGTGCACCTAGTGTAACTTAAAATGTTTTTAGCAATATTACCGCACTGCCTATTGCGTTCTCTGGGGCCCGAAAATAAGCTTGGGATTTCCGGGTATAGGCTGCTGACCATAGTTTGACTGGAAGTCATGTTAATGGCATTAGCAAAGCAGAACAGCTTTTGCTGATAAGGAAATCAACAAGACGTCTTTTTACTGCACCCAGACCCGGAACCTGCACCCAGACCCGGAACCTGCACCCAGACCCGGAACCTGCACCCAGACCCGGAACC
>JGI24021J15306_10009391_pt1 | contig 12108 bp, 9 predicted proteins | sample Ectturendosymbi1_FD_15306 | JGI IMG/M metagenome (IMG submission 15306)
CGTCGGTTAAACGGCGACTGATGGTTCTTCTGCTGATTCTCGAACCAGTTTCCCCAAGTTCCGCTCGAATCTTTTTAGCTGAACACGTACGAGACTTCGCGACATATCTTTTTATCAAAATATCGTCTCGTTGGATGGTTTTCCTGGGACGACCGCTCCTCTCACAATCTGAATAAGATCCACAATTCTTGAACTTGACCACTGCCTGATGCACTGCTGTTTTACTGACTGCAAAGCGGTCACTTATTGCGCGTTCAGTGTATCCTTCCTGGCGTAGAATCACGGTCTGAGCTCGCCGTGCCTCAGAGAGAGACCGTTTCTTACCCATTCTGAGGCAAGAAAATAATGACGAAAAAACAAAAAAAACAACCTCACTGCTGAATGGTTGACTGTTTATGACATGAAACAGTCTCTTGCGTCACACTCTCGCTCACTAGAAAGGATGATGCAATCGCGAATGATTTCTGATGCAATACTGCGGAACAAGCAGCTTCACACAACAAAAATCGACTTTGGTCTTAAACGTTTGGCCACGACTGAATAAAAGGGAAAAAAGCTGCTTATTTTGCATTAGCGCATTAAGTTCGATTCATTTTACTTTTGCGTATTGATCGGACCCTGAAACAGATTCTTTTGCTCAACAATTGTTTGACATTTTTCGAGATTGCAATCGACTAGTCAGTATCCGAACAATTGCCACCCTGACAACTGCCACCTAGGTCCTAGGACAATCGCCATCCAAGGCAACTGCCACCCGGACAACTGCCACCTCAGGGATGTAGTGGGGCAGGAACCCTTTGTAACGGCGTTTCCACACTTTTTGGGGCGTGCGAGCGCATTCCCATATTTTTTATGTTTCGTTTGAAATGGAAGGAAAGAGTATTCTTCATTAAGTACTGATTCAAAATTAGTTTGAAGTGTTGCTGAAAATGGCTAGTTTTTTGGGTATGTTCCCACCCTTCTGTTTTAGCTTCACGCCCCTGTGCCACCCGGACAACTGCCACTTAGGATGATGCATTTTACACATCAAATACAAACTATCAAATCCAGTTCGGAATATCGCGTTGCGTCACGTACAGGTGTCCTCGTGGCTTAGTAGTTGGTAATTGCCTCTGTGCTGGGATATTATTGCTTCAACACAGTGCAGCAAACGTGAGTTGCAGCGCTGCTGCCATGCAACTCACAAATCAAAAGTTAAGGTAAAAGAATGCACAGAACTTCAAATGAACGGACGTAGACGGGTTTGATGAATGTGTGGAATGAACACGGTGCAATAATATGCATTGGAAAGAATGCTGTAAAAAAATTGGAAATGCTCATAAAAATTATTTTTTGCACGGACTAAGGAATGGTTATGAAGATGTAATGACATTATGAAGATGTAATGACATTTTCCAACCAAAAGTAATAGATTTGAAGACAACATTTTTAAGTGGTCGAAGAACGAACGAACGTTTGTTATACACCAGGACCTTGTGAATTTTAAATGTCGTTGATGGCAACAAAGGCAAAGAAGTCAGTATGCCTTAGGAGGTAATTGCCCGGGTGGGGATTGTCCTAGGGAGAGTTGTCCTAGGTGGCAGTTGTCCGGATGGCAGACGTCTTTGGTGACAATTGTCCTAGGTGGCAGTTGTCCTAGGTAGCAGTTGTCCTAGGCGGCAGTTGGCAGTGTGGAAGTTGTCCAGGGTGGGCATTGTCCTAGATGGCAGTTGTCCTAGGTGGCAGTTGTAAGAGTGACAGTTGTCCTGAGTGGAGATTTTACTAGTGGCAGTTATCCTAGCTGGCAGTTGTCCGGGTGGGAGTTTTCCAGGTGGTTGTCCTTGAACCCGACTAGCCACAAATATTTAACTTACATCAGCTACAAACATTTTGGAGGTTCCTGTTCTTTTCTCAAAAATCTAATACTTACTTTCAACAAAGTATTCGGAGAAATCAAGCCCACAGATTTGATTGGACAGTGTGGATAGAACATTCTTGCTATCGGAACTGCTTCTGTCATGCCCCAACCTGAAAATGTACTTAAAACCTTCGAAACAGAATTTATAAATTTCATTTTCAAACAGTTGTTGGCATGGTTTGGGTTCTTAGATTTTCAGTATGTTTCATTAAAAACTTTGAAAATTAATCTTTGTGGAGTTTGAAAATTTGGGACAAATTTGGTCTTCATAAACGTTCACTGATAGCACTCGTTCAAAATATTCCCGGTCGTAAACTACGGTAGATGATTTAGCGACGTAGCATTTAGCATCAATGATTTGCTGTCTGCCTTTTTGCTCAAGAAACCATCGCTAAAATATGAAGAAAACTTGTTTTCAAGAACGTCAAGAAATAGAGTATAATTAAATATTCATTACTTGAATTGGCTGGTTTTCATTTAACCGCAATAGTTTATGAGAAGCTTTGTAAAATTGGCACAGGAAATCTGTTTCACTGTATAGCTTATTGAAAACGCCAATGACAAGAACTATTTACAAAATTTCACGAAACAAAGAAATGATAGGAAAGCGCTTGCCGGTTGATACATCTGCCAGGCGGTGTTGATACACCGAATATTTTCAAGTGCATGACAGATCAGACAATGGACATGATAAAATAAAATTGATCAAAGATCTGACGTAACTTTACCCTGGTCTATGTCGATGTTTAACTTTTTTCTTATCGATTCCGACACACCGTCAGGCAGATGTGCTGCGCCACACGCCACTGATCGCAACGACGACAAATCAAAGTTTTGCAACGAGGGAAGTTTATCCAAAGCGACCAGAATTGGAGGTACTGCACTGAACGTGGTGACCTGGAAGAAAGATGGTAAAGCATGTCGATCGAATTAGGGCAATAAAATACATAAGCAATTCCAATAAACTAAAGATATGATAAACGTTAACTTTTGCTTGTTTCATGTGATTTTTATGGTTTCCAAAATTACGTCACCTTATACTCTTTTATGTGACGAAGTAGGTTGGTCATGGTGAAACGTTGTTCTAGAACTATTTTCACTCCCAGGGTAAGATGACAAATAGTTCCAAGACTACCATATGTGTGAAACATTGGCATGACCATGTAGTTTGTGTCCAGACGAGATAAACCCATAGCAACTCTGCAAAAGTAAACAGCAAGTTTCGGCTTCTCAAGCATCTAAGCAGTTTTGCTTCACCTCAGTTTTGACGTTTCAAACCAAGTACTGAACACCGGGACTGACAAAAGAAACAGTAACAGCTTATTAACGCTCTTATAAAAACTGCAGTTTCCATTATTCTGAAAATTTGTGCATGTGAAAAGATTTCTGATCCATTATATGTGGATGTATTGTTGGTAAATTTTGTTAAAAAATATGTTAATTTTTAAATTAAATCAGTTGTGAGAAGGTCATAATGGTGAAAAATATTTCTTGTCATAATTTAGTATCGAAATAAGCCAATTTCATATGTTAATTGTCAGAATTTGATACTTTGATAAATGCTATTTTTTCAATTTTCCATCATTGCTTTCATATTCACATTGATTTTACTTCATAATGTAGATATCATATAAGTTTCGAGTTCAGACAACCAAGATCTATAATTTTGAATGAACCGCCGCAAATATTTCATGGAATGTAGCATTCGTCCTACTAGTATATTTCACAAACATTTGTCATTTTAACGTTAAATAAAACTAGCGCTTTTTGTTTAGAGAGATGTTAAAAACTATTTATTCTCTGCTTACCGATGTAGTAAATAACTGCATGTCAGAAAATAAGAAATAAAAGCGTTATACAATTTAAGAAAAGCTTTAGATTATGTACTGCCGCGTTGCTTAAGTTTTGCACAATATCTTGCGCAGAAGATTCTCCGGAAGTCACATCGCATCAAGATCGAAGAACGAGGAGTGCAAACATCTTTAATTAATGACATGAAAGTGACGTCTCTTGAATAGTTTCATGGCGACCGCAATCACGGGTCACGACAGGTCAGATGCTTTGTTTGAGGGTATGGGAAAGTGAGGTTAGTGATGCTACATGCATACTGTAGGCGTTATAGTAACCTTGTCAACTGGGCAAAACCTCCGATCTTCCACTTTGTTTGAAAAAAATGCCATCATATCTGCGGCAGCTCATTGCCGTCTTCATTTAAAAAATGTGCATATTTGACATTTTGCGATTGAACTGATTCCACTCCGGCTTTGATAATACAACACAAGACTTACACACTGAGTTCGAGAGGCTGCTCGACCATCGCGAAGTAGATATTTTGCAGGAACGTGTTTAACATCAATGTGAATCAGGGGAGGTTCCAGGGGGAGCGATTGGGGCGATTGACCTCCCCTAAAATCTACCAAGGCAACTTTATTCACCATGATTTTGTGCAATTCGAAAAACAGCATTTTCGATATAAGGCCATTTTGCCGCAGCCTACATTGTTTTGTCACAGCAGTGTTGTGAAATGTACCTCATCTTTCTTACAGTAGTGAACCCGTAATGAGACTTGACTAGCAAATATTACTGAATCGCCCCCCCTCCCTAACCCTACTCGCTGGATCCGCCCCTGATGTGAATACAAGAGATACTTGCTCAGGCAATGTTGTCAATGGCAGCTATTGATATGATCAAATCTTCCCGTTTGATAAGATTCTTACTAAATACTTTGCCAATGACGAAACTGAATTAACACACGAAAATGTAACCATGAGTTATTAACGCGCTTTAGTTAGACTGTAAATATGCAGTATTTCCTTGATATGTACAGGATTATATAACTACAGGGGTACCACCTGCATATGCTGCATGCAGCAACAATGTTCCTATGAGTTAACATCACGCCTTTCGGAAGTCCAGTCGTTCCGCTTGAGAAAAGCAGCAGCGCAACATCGTCGAGAAAAATAGGTCTGTTTTCTGGAAAATCTTTGAAAGCAAAGCCATTAAAAGGTTTCTGTACAGGCTTAAAATCCTGCAATTTTCATTCTAGTTTTAGCATCTAGTTTTAGCATTTAGTATCATCTAGCAACTATGTGAGAATGAATGCGTTTCTATCTACGTTATAAAAGTAAAAAAATAAAAATATACACTTTCAATTGAAACTAGCTCAAAGATAAGTTGCTATGATTTTCGTATGAAACTGCGTTTGCCGAGCATAATGCACTAAGCTGATGCCACACTGCAGAGTCTCGTATGTTGCGTCATTGTGAAGCCAGCTTAGCGAAGGAATACTTCACAAACATTTAGAATCAGCAGAGCCAATCAACGTCTGGAAAGATGTGCAAGACTCTGATTCGTCCACGGTAAAGATGTGCTGAAAAAAAGAACAAAATATTTAGTGACGTCTTATCTGTAGTTATTTGAATTCAGCGTACAATAGGCTAGTTTCAAAAACAAAACCAGAAACTGTTGTCGAAAACGACGGCACAGTCTTCCCGGGCGAAACGAGGGGGGAAAGGGGCCACAATTCCCCGGGCACCAAAGCACTATGAGGGCGCCGAATCACTGCGGGGGCGTGGAAAAGTTCCAACAATGTCATAAGTACTTTCTTCAAAACAGTACATGTGCTTCCAGAAGAACTTATGTTCGAACATGGGAGCGCCAAACTTGCGTCTTGCCTCGGGCGCCATTTAACGTCGACACGCCCCTGCAGCGTTGTCCACAAAACGTTACCATTACGCAAAATCAAGATGTTGAGCAACCAATCGATTGTCTCATCATCCAGAACAGTCAGGACGTGCAGTCCACGGTGAGGTCAATGGATTGGACATTGGAGGACAACATGGTAGGCGGTTTGTTCCTTTGCCCCACATTCACAGGCCGCAGAAGGAGCCATATTTGTGTAAGCAGGAGTTAAAACGTCCGACACCAGTGCAGAGGCGGTTAACCCACGCTGTCCTTGTAAGGGCTGTTCCAGGAGGGTAGGTGCCGACGTCAGGGATGAAAGTACGGAGTTTCGCAGTGTTGTTCAATCGCTCCGCATTCCATGGTGATCCACCCAGAGCAACGGACTTCTGTTGTCAGATGAACTGATGTGTTGTTGCGCAGCGGGTACAAATGGGTGTCTCGATTTGAGACGCCGTGTAGTCGCACTCGATGGACAGGTGAGCCCTGCGTGGGCCAAATGCATAGGTGGCGGAACCAGTGGGCCGCATGGGCCTAGACACCCCACTTTTTTATGTTGGGTCTGCCCCCCCACTTTTAAATTTATAATTTTGCCTACATAAGTTTAAGTAACACAATTAGTAAGAACAACTAGTTACATTAATGTGCTCAAGTCAGTGTAGCGTAGATAGATAGGGTGTAGTGTAGGTAGGGGTTGTTGAAGGCTTATAAAACGTTGCATAAAATTGCTTAAACATGCTGACAAAAGTTAATGACGTCATCTTTCAATGTTTGTGACATCACAGTTGCCAATTCAAACCTCAAAATTTTTCTATAATTTTTCACTTGCCCTTATGCCCCCCACTTTGAAAAACGTTCCGCCACCCACGGGCAGATGTCCAAGTGCCATGGCACGGCATGCTAGAGACAGTGTGGCTAGTGTGCGACGAAGCTCAGCAGGTTGGATGCCTGCGAGGATAGGAAGGTTTTCCGCTGATGTAGCACGCAAGCAGCCAGCCACCGTTCGCACAACGTCGGTCAATGAGGCGGGTGTGAGCACTGCGGCACCAGACAGGAGCGCAGTGCTCTGTTGTTGAATGAACCAGGGCTAAGGTGACTGTTCGCAACGTTGTTGCTCCAGCACCCCAGCCAGGGCAGCAAGCCGAACGATGGATAATAACAGATCAAAACACAGTCCTGGCTTATATTTCAAATGCATCAGAGTTCTAGTGGGCTACATATTATGTAACCTTGATCTCAATCGCGTTTGCAGGAATGCGGAATATCCGTCGTTGAAACCTTCACAAAACAAGCAACGTTTTTGACTCACCGGCGAACTAAGGTGATATGTGATACCAGAACCATAAATTCGGTTACTACCTGTTGTTCGCACGAACCTTAATAGACTTGAGATTTGAGGCAATTTCTCTCATTAGCGGTACTTTTTCATTGTTGACGAACACAACTTTTGGTTCAGACTGGACGAACTGTTGCAAAATTTCATCTGCAGATAGATAGCTTTAATCTTATTGCAAGAACAGGAATGTTGCTGATGACAAATATATATACTTCGATCAAGTCAAAAAAGATTGTTTAATGACATTTCGACATTTTGTTAGACACCGACACCAAATAAGTCTGAAACAACTGTTTACAGAAGCACACAATAAAGCATACTGTCTTACCTTTCGTGTAGTTAGGATTACAGGTTGTCTGAATCCCACCGCAGGCAGCTGTCGCTACGGTTATCACAGGATAAGCAGCACAATTTTTGAAACAGTTGGCCACTACATCTCCTTTGCCAACGCCAAGTTTGGCCAAAGCACTTGCGCACTTAGTGATGTTATGCCGTATCTCTGCGTAAGTGTAGCGTCGATTGCAATCGTTTATATCGATCTGTCAAAGCATAAATCGCCATTTCAGCAACTTTTTGTTACAACAGTGCTGTCACACGCCTTTTGATTAAAAATAAGCTTGGCATTAATTTTTATTTTGTAATGCCCATTTCCATACAATGTAGTCAAATTTCAATCAAAGCACAAGTGAACAAAAATTATTTCATTTCCAACATTCCACCCCGCATAACTTTGGTTGCATTGAAAAAGCGACATCAGTTTTAATCTCCAGTAAACATGTTTTTATGAACTTTTGAAACTGAGGACACTGCTGCTGACGCTGAATTATCTTGAGTTTATTTAACTGACTTCTTCATGTGGACCCGTAAGATTTTTTGAGGATTTAACCTCTTTTCGTATAGTCAAATCTCTGTGGCACATCCTCCCGGCTGCCATTTAACAAGTGCGTATTGAAAAATTCCATGAACACTTACCAGTGCAATATCATTTCCGAACATTTTCAAGGCTTCTAAAACATATTGTGAGAGAGTTGTTTTCGGTATCTTCAAGTCTGGAACAACACTTTGCAAAACCATTTTTTCACTAATGCAGATTTAATCTTGGTTAGGCTGGACGTTGGCAAAAGTAGATGAAGCTTCAATTTGCTGATCGTCACCTGAGAGCGTCTGCTGCGTAAAACCGTCGTAAATATTGTGCTTGTTGACCACCATCCAGCTAGTGACAAGTTAATCATTGTCTGAGCTTCGCAGCGCTGCTTTTCATCCGATAGGCAGACTCAGTGTAAATCGGTTATAACCACATAAACACTCACGTTAAACCAATGTTTTTCTCATCTCGAAAACCCTGAGGATTATTTCTGTTAGACAATTGCTTTCAGGTCAGCCACAGGCAGCTGTTTGTCTTCGTAGTGAATCAGGCGACATATCAATCTTTTCGAATGTTATAGGAGCTAGGAGCTATACAGACATACTAATAAACATTTTGTTTGTTTTTTAGGGTTTAGAAATGGATCAGGAGTTTGATGAAGCAACCGGACAAAATTTTGAATTTGTTTTTCTTTGATACTGCAACGAAAAGCTTGTGTCTCATTTTTGAGTCACGAATCGATTCGAGTCACAAACAGATCCAGTTCATTGCATATGGAAATTTATCGATTAAAGTAAAGTTGACTCACAAACCTTGTTCGAGGAAAGTCAAAAAAATTCTGTACGCAACTTCGAATCGACCTTTTTTGAGATCTAGTCGCTTTTCAATGAAGCAAATTCACTCTTGGTCACGATTTCTTTCAAATTAACTCCTAATTCCTGATTTACATTGTATGGTTCGAGGGCTCATGATCAAAAAGTGGTAATGCGGGTGAACTTGCTGAAACATGCACCGCACATATAGTACTTAAACACAATCAAGTCACTTTGCAATAAGCGTGCCACACATCGCGTCAGTACATCATCTGCACCAAGCCAGACTCCCGTTAAATCAACTGCACTCATGTTTGCGACCAGAGTCAATGAACAGAGTCCTGTAAACATTGCAATGTGCAATATTGTCTTTAAACAAACGGACAGGCACGATGGAGTACAAGCTACTGCGGCAAGTTCGGTCAACAGTAAAATGCACTGCCTGCTTGCTATGTTTAGCTAATTGTTTTTGGTCAATTTCTTGTGTTCATTGTGAATGCATGTGCGCAGACCGCTTGTTCCGGAAGCCAATCTGTGCTACAGGGAGTAATGTCGACGTTACGAGCAAGTAAACCTCAAGTTGGATGACCTCTTCCAGATTCCCACTCTCACGACAGTGATGCAACAAAAAACGGGATTTAACCAACCAGCGAAAAAATGCCACGTCTCGATTTTGCAACCGAACCTTTCTGCAAGAAGTTCATATAATAAGACAAGAATGTACAGTAGTACTGCATTTGAAGTGGTCCTTGACAATAGAACCGAGCTCTGCAAACGTGCGGGCATGATAAATTTCACCACACGCAAATGCGTTTCGAGCCGACTACTGTTTTCGCATCTCAGACTTTTGAATCAAACAATATTGACGATGATCTGTTAACTCATTGTACAAGTCAACGCTGCCCCTGCATTTTGTGATGTGGAACGAAATGAACTGTTTAGCTTCAGTTTCAATTTCAGTGTCAATTGTAACAGTAAAAGGATATTTGCTGATTCAGGCTTGCGTGATGTTTGAAAAAACGGCTCAGCTACACGACTTGCCATATAATAGAATATACTGGAATGTAAGAGACATCTTTCAGGCAGCGGAAGCCTAATCTAAATAGCAAGAAAATATTTCAGATGAATGTTATTGCAATGCATCGCTTACAAAATCGAAATTAATGCTGCAGTCGCAGTTACACAAACTGGATTAGCTTTGTAAAAATGATCGGAGCTCAACCGCTTACGTTTGCAGGTAATCCACAGCGTGTAAAAGCTGGAAATGGCGCATTCGGTGCCAGATTTGCAAAAACGCAGTCAAAGCTTGAGTCAGAATTTTCATCATAGTTGTGTACAGCGAAAGGTGCGTGCTACAAATAAATGCTCACTATTTCAAACGCAGGAGGACCGTCGCTTTAGCGAAGTGGCAATACTATTGATTGGCGGTTCCAGATAGAGTGCTTTTGGGAAGATGGAGCGTCGTGAGGTGTGAAAGGATTCATTTAAGTTAAGACATTAAAGTTTTTCGGGCAGCATGGGGCTCGTGGGAAACTTTCATCAACCGTGTGGAAAACTCGTATTATCTAACTGCTGCTGGCGGCAATGAGCATTACTTACGTCCATGGGCGTCGGAAATGGGTTATGGGGGCCCTTGGTCCCCCTGGATTTTGAAATTTGACGTTTTTCTGTTACATGTTCAGCAAACAAGGGTCGTTTTCTTAGTTTTAAGAAGGAAAAATTAAATTTCACCACTTTTGACCCCCTGGAAAAATCTTTATGGCTACCTCTGGGAGAAGCCGCTAATGGCCAAACCCCTGGAAAAAAATCTTTCCGACGCTCATGCTTACGTCGCATTTTTATGCAAACAAGGAAAGATTATAAGGTATCCAACTCCTCTTTAAAAGTGACCAGTGCTCCCTGTGATGTGATCCTCTTTTCAGTAAAAATCCCCTCATTTTTTATGTTACCCTGCAACATACCACAAACGTTAAATGTTGTTCTAACAAAAAACGTTTTGACGTATTGACGTGTTTTGGTGATTTTTCAAGTCGGAAAATTGTGTGAATTGTCCTCATTCCTTGCTTTATTTTGAAGAAAAAATTAAAGAAAAATACTGTGCTTCGCTAGCAAATTTGTTCAAATCCTGAAATTGTTCCGTCTGAACATCGATTAAGTCATTTCGTTGACATTTTTCAATCATTAGTTCACTGTTTCAATTTGGCAATGTACTTTGGCGTTTTCTTAAAAGGTACTGTGCGCGCAAGTAAGCGGAGATGGGCGCCGCAGAACATTCGTTTCACTCTCAGAGGAGTATTAATAATACTGAATTGAGCTTAAAAACGATGATGCGGCAATTCTTCCTTTTCAGAGGTTATAATGTGCAGGATATCTTCATAATACAGCGATTAAAGGTAATGTATTGCGTAAAACGGATATTAAAGGTGATAAGTCATGTAATACAATCCTTAAAAGTGTTGTCGATAGCAGCGGACATAGTCATTAACCAGGAAAGAGGTCCCTTGAATTAAATTTGCCCGTGAGAAGGGTCCTGGACCTAAAAACGGTTGACACGAAAGTCGTTTTCCTGTGTTTTGCAACCTGAGATCACTGGCGTTGGAACATTTGACAACAACCAATAACATTACGAAGGAAGGCCGAGAAAATCCTGATTCCGTTGCCAAGACTTCTGGAGACATCATATACCTAAATATCGCAAGCAACACCGAATAAAGCAAGAGTTTGTTTGGAAGGAACAGGAAGTAACGTTTAATCCCCCTATGCACTTCCCAGCAATCCGTGTGCAAAATCTCTCCACAGTAAACGATGAAAGAAATTCATCTTGTGACGAACATAATGTGCATGTGATTCACGTGGTGTCTGTCTTGAAATAGTCTGTTTTAACATGAGTAACGTAGGGAAGCAAAGACTATTCTTTGGGACAGCATGTCACCAAATTTATGCGACAGACTCTCTCGTGCTGTCACAGGACATGAGTTATTTCAAAACAAACTAACGTTCCTTTATTATAAAAACCTATGCCTTGAGCATCTCGCGGTTGAGCTTAATCGCTCGGTCAATCCAGATGAACTCGTCGGCTGAAACGTTAGAATTACTGATATTCAATGTCATCGCACGGAACTCTTCTAAATGAATGTTTCCAGTTATTTCTTCACAAACTCTACTCAGCAGGGGAAATCCAGCTAGTAAAGGTAGATTGATTTTGATTGATTTGATTGATTTCAGCCGCAAGGCCCACAAGACATGGCAAACTCACATATAAAACAAAGTAAGACACTTGCACAACTTCAACACACTAGAAGCAATCATGCACGCCCCAACACACACGAGACGAAGCTATCGGCGACGTGGATAGAAACAGGTATTTTAACAATCTAGAGTCGTACTTTTTCATAAAACAAAAAAAAACAAGTGAAACCTTGCAGCCGGGACACCGAAAAACCTTGCGGTTATTGAGTCGAAGTGCCCCAGCACAGCGAAGCATCTCAGCGATTGCCAAAAGTATAAACGAAGACAA
>JGI24021J15306_10009392_pt1 | contig 12108 bp, 8 predicted proteins | sample Ectturendosymbi1_FD_15306 | JGI IMG/M metagenome (IMG submission 15306)
CATCCAACAGGCGTTTAAATATGTGTTTATAACTGCTTGACAACGTTTACGTATTGTATTGCTGCTTGTTTTATATTTTTTCTTATCATACTTTCGACCCCCCCACGAAAATTTTCTGCGTACGCCACTGACTGTGTCTGCGACGATCTATCCAATCCACAAGGAATCCATGTCAGATGCGTAGAAATCAAACGTCAGAGACTTTCCAGAACAGACGTCGGAAGTAATCCCGTAAAGCTGTACTTTAGAAAACTTTTGAAGCAACGTTGGTGTCCCGTAGACAGGTCGAACAGATTCACGAGGTAATCCGAGAAATGAGCACTTTGCCGATAGAGTGCACGGAAAACTGGAGAGCATGCTTGAAACTTGAACCAGAGACCAGAGAAAGGTCTGTGAACCAATGTAGGGACTGAGGTTGTTGGTATGTCACAGAGATCCCTACTGGCTGGGGGGGGCCAACCTACTTGTTGCAGGAGCACAGGTCGGTCTCCCAACTAAGCAACCTGACGTCTTGAAGTTGCCAAGCCAAAGCAAGGCAAAATGAAAGGCTCTCAATTTTGTCCGCTAATAACTCTCCAGTAGTACTCTAAGTTGACTGCTTCTTTCGATTATATTCTGATATATAAAAAAAACTCCGATACACTTGAGCGTGAAGTCAGAAAAACGTAATGTTAATCACGAATGTAATATTACTAGGAATTACGCAGTGCGAATGCACACAGCATTAAAGCACTAATGTGTCCACTATACAAGCATGCCAGTATCTGGTACCAACGATTGTGCAGTCGCAACCTTTAACGTCGAGTTGAAATCTGCATCCGTCAACTGAGATCGGAATCGAGACTCGTTTAAGTTCATCAAAGAGAACAAGTGTTCGCAGATATAAGCAGCCTACTAGTGAAGATGGACATGGTCCTCGATGCCACTTCTTTTATTTGTGGGCAGGGTGGTCCAATGTGGTGATGTCAACATTTTCAAATTCAGATTTGAGAGCAGTGTTGCACTTTTAACGCAATTAGTTCCATTTGAAATTTTTGTGGCACCTCTTCAGCATTGAAAAAAAGGGTTACTGAAAATAACAATATCAGTTTCTAGATCTTTGAAATCAGCAAATGCGTCGGACATTCTTCAAATCCTCATGGAATCCATACAACCTCGTGGCTTTGAACCGAAGAGGTTGTCACACTTGGCTAAGCCTGTAATTAAGTCGTAATATCACGTTGTGACTATAAGAAAAAAGCGTAAGTGTGCTATGACATTATAAGGAACGTGACTCTGACAAACCTAATGCAAGCACAAAACTGACATGACGCGGGCCACAAAGCGGGGTATGGTGAGTCGTATTTGGCACGCGACCGCCAGTGTGACACCCCTGACCTAGATGAACATCGCCTGATCATTTGTGATACGTTTTGTGAGGTAATAAACGTATTATTTGCGGCTTGAGCGTAGTGTCAGCATTAAATGCTTGGAATGTTGAACCTGAAGTTAACCTATATGCATAGTTGCATTCAGGCCCGTAGCCAGGTTTTAAGGTTTTGGGAGAAAATACATTTTTAAGGGGGCAATATGTTTGTTTTTATTTTATGTTTGAAACAAATTTTCCTGGGCACAACAAAATTTTGGGGGACACAAATATATTTGGGGGGGAACTGCCCCCAAATCCCCCCATGGCTACGGGTCAGGTTGTATATCTCCAGAAGTCAGATTGCACTTGATCAACGTATTTTATGTAGTGATTGTGGTGAAAAAATGTATTATGGCTAGCCCAGGTAGTCTTCTCTTATTTTGTAGGTCTACTTCATTGAAGCAAAATACCTTTGGTGCATACGACCAAAGTTACACATTTGCGCAGCCTGCTGCTCAGACAGCAAGATGGAGTTATAGTGTGGGTAGAAGAGTTTATTTAGCAATCACTGTTAAGCTTGTCCCAACAAAGTAGTGCAGTTAGTGGATTATGGATGTTAACCATGTTGCGTCCACGTAGACCTTACTTTATATTTCTCAACATTTATGGCAGGGTGGGAACATGCGGCCCGCGTTGACATTTGATATGGCCGCATCAGAATTTTCATTGCACAAGTTAGAGTACAACATCGCGTCAAAACGAAGCTCCAGTGATAGGCAGGTACTTAGAGAGTAAGTCAAGGTAAGCCCCTCTTCCTCATATTAAGCAAGGGTGGAATTTTAGGACAAAATTAATTAACTTTGTTTTGTAGCCCGTCAGCGATAATGTTATACAAAACCTGAAACAATTCATGCGGCCCGTGATGGTAAATAGGTTCCTCACCCCTGATTATGGCCTATTTGAGATACAAAATGTTATTGATCTAAACATGTGCCATGCACAGGGAGAATATACAAGTCTAGATATCAGAAAGGTTTACGCATGCGTATTTCAGACAGTTAAAAGCACGATGTGTATGCTTTTTAAGCATAGAGTTTCATTAATTTACGTGAAATCGATCTACTATTAAACTTTTGGATTCTATTTGAATAAGGTCTGAAAATGCGTAATTTTACATGAAATCGATTTCCTTTAAAATTGTGCTCATCAATTCCTTGGTTACCCCCATTGTGGAGACTACGTATTTGATTATAGATATGTGCAAGTTTAAATCATCGAAAAAAATGAAAGCAGAACACAATCGGCTGATTCCACCGAAAGTTTACAGAAAACCTTTCAACTTCCATCATATTTCGTCAGGTAAATCCAAATGCTGGTATGGCACCGTCCCAAAGGAACATGGAACAAATTTCAAGACCACTTTTCCATCCCATGGAACAAATGGGAATTCATTTCCCATGGGCAAGCTTCCCGATACGTCACTGTTCAGTGGAACTCAAACCTACACAACGTAGGTTTTTCGACATGATGAAAAAGGTGCTATGCACAGCCATAGACTCAAATGTTTGCATTTTTCTTCTTTTTTCTTTTATTATAAAATGCCTTTCCCTGTCTGATTAAGGCGTTTTGATAAACTTAGCTTCGATACTATCAAGGCAGTGAATCCTAATGTACTTGAATACTGAGGCTTTTTGGTTTGTTATTGACAGGACAGAGCATTTCACTTCTTTGTATATCACTGACCTACGTCTCATAAGACATTCCCCAATTTAATTATTATCTCTACATCAATAAACAAGGGTACAAATTTCTTAAATTGCAAAATTTTTCTCAATTTTCTGGAGGATCATGGAGGTGTTCTCTGTGAAGATTTGAAGACGCTCCGTTTCAAAAATTGTAATTGTTCTATTTTTTCCCTTTCGTACATGTCAAGCATAAGCGGGGTCTCTGCTCTGGATTCATTTACAATTCCCTTCTGAGTACAGATTACGAATGAGCTAGGCCTATTCATGCTTGCCCCAATATACAGCCACAATGGAAGTGAACTGAATCTCACTCAAGAATAATACGGAAGTGCTACTCTGAACACAGAGAAAACAATGTCTTGGAAATCTATGAGATGCCTATGAATTGGTTCTGGGTTTCTTTGCCTCGCAAAAAGTGTCCTCGCTCACGAGTAGGCCTAACAGAAGTTAATGATTTCTATTTGCAAATAACATAATCTCATTAACAATCAACCAACTGAAAATTTTAGTTTCATGGAAAATTTGCGGAATGTGGGTGATCTGTCTTTTCAGAGAAGACTTCAGTGCTTTTGCAACATGGTCTCCCAACTTTTCAATAGATATGATTGCCCTAAAAATGTCAGGAGCCTCCAAAAATACTAATTTGATTATAAGCAAATTATCATGATACATTGGAGCTACTCTCATTTTTTAATATGATGTGTTTTCTCTTTAAATCTTTGACATCATTTTCAGCATAAAACAGTTTTGTTCAGAATTTCAATCTTCGGTAGCTCTAGAGCAGGGGTTCCCAACCTTTTTTGCTGCTCGTACCCTTTGCCAGGTCAGAGCATTCTTAGTACCCCCAAAAAATTTTGAGATATATATTGCTCTATAAGCTGCTCTGTGACCCAAGGATCTTCGTACCCCTTGATGTTCAATCTCGTATCCCTTGGAGGTACGAGTGCCCCCGGTTGGGAACCCCTGCTCTAGATGGAAGCAACGTAATGTTTGTGGTAGTCTCACATAAGCTTCAACAGTGCGCCATGTCCATCGGGGAAAAACGTATATCTTTACCGAAGCTAGGGGCTTTGTAAATGGCCAAAAGCATTATAACTCGTTGCAAAGAAACGCTGTTAATCTTAGCTACATGCTAAACGTGTAACAGCAATACATCGAAAATGGGTATTTTATCAGTTATAAGAGTGTTAGCTGAAAAATTTGCCTTGATCTTATAATGAATACAATCTAACACCATTTACTCTTGAATTATGTGCTGTAGTGAACACCTAAACAAAAAAATAGATTTCGTGTGGGTTCATTCAAGTATTCGATGATATCAACAGAATGAGATCAATTCCATGAGTCGAAATTAGAATAGAGTCATGGGAAGCTTGTGATGTGATTAAATGTGCTGCATGTTTTTACCTGAATATTGTCAAAAAACTTCCATGAAAGTTGGCTTTAACTGGGATTGCAACCAAATGAATTATGGTTTCATTTGTTTAATATAAGTAAAGCGTTTTTGAGGATGATGATTGGCACTCTTTTGCTTAACAATCTACCTGGTTATTGTCTTTGAAGTATGAAAATTCCTGTCTTGCCGGCACTAAAGCTTGGTTGCGTGCACACGCTAATGCGTGCTGTGCTAGCCCACCCGGTTTGGTTGAACTCGAGTTGGTAGCGAACAGCAGTCATTTTCTTGTTTGGATAGTTCTTGACTTCGTCAATATTAATTTAAACGTTCCGTAAACGCTGGATAATATCTCACCAAGCATTGCGAGCGGTTGCACTACTTCCCCGAAAACACTTGAACTGTTGCAGGAACTGGCAAGGTGGACAGTAATATGTGTGTATGCTGCCATTACGAGAATTCATGTTCGCTGTTAATAAGGACTCATGAGGAATTTAGAAAGGGTTGTCTGCGTGCAGCAGTTGTATGTTTATTAAATGGGCACAGTGTGGAAATAACACAATAATGTCAAAAGATCACACATTTAAGCAATTTGTTTTACGACAATAAATTTCGAAACAAGGCACCCGACCAATACGCTAAGCTCCAATGAAATTCAATATTCGTTTTGTGCTTTGTTAGAGGAAAGAGTTTTAATCTGAATGAAGGATGCTGGCAGAACATGGTTAATTTTACCGAGGCATTTTTTGCTGGGGAAAACCTGTAAATATTGCCTAATCTAACAACTTTCTTCTTCTTAAACAATCTTATGGTGAGGGGCAACGGCATATGCTGTACAAAGTCCTATGCAAAAGGTCTCCATCGCCACCGCTTGCAAAGTACCAAAAAATCATGTTAAGTGCGAAGCTATGTGCATATTTTGGGGTCTTTGAGTTTTGTATAAAATACCACAGCCGCTGCATTTTTTTGTTAAAATGCTTCTTTTTGCTTTCATGTCCACAAAAATCAAGAACGATACTTGGACATATGGTTTCGAAACCACAATCAACTTATTTACATGTCAGTTTTTTACCACAAAACGCACTTACTAAAGGTTGTCAACGTTGCGATAGGATTTTTTTAAATAGACTCAAACGTATTATGAGTAAAAGCAGCTATCACAAGAAAATCTAGCATAGAAGCAAAGAACTGATAAATAAAAACCTACTCACCAGCAAGCTGCCACCACTGCCTTACACGAAATATGTTTTTCCAAATACCCAATTGCTTTGTGCTGCCAGTTACTGAGAAGCATGAAAACTAAGCGCGCATTTAGCATCAAGGTCTGTGATTAAAGGTTTTAGGAATGCTTCTTTAGTTCAAAGTAAGAAATAGATAATATTTGCCTGGGGCAATTTTAATTGGTGCTGCTTCTGATGCAAGAAGGATTAAAGAGGCTGCCATAGCTCGGCGGACATGTTGTGTCCATTTGTCAAACTTTTCGGTGTCAATCCATTTAATTGCTATGGATCTAGCTGGTGGAATGATTTTTAAGCTTATGCTAAATGAAGGTGTCTACAATCAGAATGCTTTCATCATTCACGAAAATGTTGAGTTATTGTTGTTGACCAGAGCATAACAGTTTAAGCAAACAAGAATTTCCAAATTGAAGTTGCACTAATATGACGTATCTTTTACATGCTAAACTCAAAATAACTTTACATGATGCAGGAAGCATTTGCCTGGTCTTTTCAAACAAGTTGCCTTTTTCAGAAAAATATATATTACAAAAAAAATTTCAGGATTTGTTGCAGAAGACAGGTTGATGGGTTGCTTTTGTCTTGAACTCTGACATTTTCGCAAAAATTTGGCAAAAATGTGGTATCAATGACGACTGTGTTGTACAGATCCCAAAATAAATCAAATGCACATTTCACGACTTATCATTTGAGCCTGTTCTGAAACGAAAACGTTTTCCTGCTAACTTTTGTCGTTGGTTCTCTGGTTATGACTTAGGTTGATTGACTTTGAATTGTCTATGATTCAAAACAAAATTGTTTGCAATGCTACGCTCTTTTCAATTTTGTTTGCTTCTGAAAAAAGTTCACGAATATGAAAACACAAATGTTAAGCCTACACCTACACCAAAGTGAAAAGTTTTAGTCAAAAGCGCAGCAGTATTTCATGCAATCAGAAACAGAAGGTAAGATTCAAAACCATGTGAGGCAAAGTTTTAAAAAGTTGTTTGTGCATCTAAGGAACAGAGTTAGTAGTACCTTGTAGTGTAGTAGTGTGGCTGAATGTCTACGATAGAGGATGATCGCTTTGAGAGCAACGAGGATAGTTGAGTTCCAGCGCGCCTTGCTGAAGGATTGCACGCCAGACGACTTCGAGCGTATGTTTCCCACTCGGTGGAAGAAATTTTAACCTGCCGCAGATCTTTTACAACAAATCTGAAAAGGAAGAGGGATCGGTCAACATTTCCAGTACCTGAACTCAGTTCACCTTAGAGAATATTTTTAGTAAACGGCAAACGTGACCAAGCCAGCGCAAGCAGCTTGGTTTGAGATAACTGAACAAGTAGTTAAATCCGATTCGCTGCAAAATAGCCTCGTTTCTGATCTTGTACCTTGATGTGACGCAGCAAACACTGCGTGGTCATCAGATGTTATTAACCTTTCGATTCCGTTCCTGCTGCGTGTGTGTCATCGGACACATTTCAGAGCTACAGAGAAGAGCACTCAAAATGCAAGCCTTGTAGATGTTGCCTTTTGTGCGTAATGTAAAGCATGGATTGTCCCATGCTTTAGAACTGAGTCGACCCGTCCACTTTGATATCTTCCTGTTACGTGTCCGAGCACGTCAACTGGTGCGTTGCAACGGACTTTGTTACTGATGGCCAGAGGAAACGCCTCACAAGCAGCAAAACAACGTTCTATCAGTGATGAAGACCCGTTTCATTCTGTGAAACGAAAGCAGTATCACCTGCATGCTGTAGCTCCCGCACCAGGGTGTGCCAAGTTTTTGTTTCGGCATCTAATTGTGCAAGGTCGAATAATGATCTGCCATCTTTCAAGGTGCTCAAAATAACTCCACCAGTCATGTCAGTTTCACCATCGCCATGGATTACATGGTGGAGAATAGCGGAGAAGAATTGAAAAAGAATTCGGACAGGAATGCATAGAGTCGTGCTTGGCGCCATTTTTATTCTTAAAGGGATCTGACAGAGCACCCTTATACGAGAAACATGATTCCACTGGGAAGTCTAGGCGGACAGCCTTTTTTTGTAAAACGATGTAGAGTTCTTCTCTGCTGACTACATCAAATGATTTGGTCAAATCAACAACGGTGATCTGCAGCGGGTGGCGTTTTCTTGATTTGGAGCAGTGGGAAGGTAAGGTCCGTAGTAAATGTGGTGCGGCTAGCACAAGATAGCACGACTCTGGAAAAGATCTTCACGGGACGTTCAAAAGTTATATTCCTCTGAAGTTGTGGCCACCTCTTTTTTCACCTTTCTTTTGTACAAAATCGTAATTTTGGCGGGCCTCATTTCTTTCGGATAACAACCTTTATTCCCACACTTGCCAAGAATGTTGTACAGTACTCTGGAACAGGGGAATCACCGCAATTTAGCAGTTCACCAGGAATACCGTCTTAGACCTTGTGATTTGTCGGATGGAGAAGCTCTTCAATTATTGGATGGTTGTCCAAAAGTCTTATTTCATGCTGACTGTAAACATGTTCCGGAAACCAACAAGATTTTCCTTGCTCTTCATTGCAGCTGTGTTAAGCCACTTACAAATTGCAGGCTTAAAACATTTCGAAGCATGATTAACTAGGACAGTGGACAAGACCAGAGAATGATCAGTGGGGTAGTAACGATTTGTGGATCACTAGTCCAGTGTTAGCCATCCTTGCCAATGCCAGACTGGTGCCAGTGTTTCGATCTCAGATGGTGCCAGTGTTTTCGATCTCAACTTGTTTCTTAGTTACGCACAACTGGTGTTCACTGCACAGTTCCAGCACTCGTCCATGTGCGAGTAGTTGTCCGACACCGTACTATTTTCTAAGGAGATACGGTCAAGAGCCATGATCATTGCCAGTTTGTGCGTTAAAATCTCCAATAACATATATAGATGTTCAATTGTTGGTATTGATTTCAATGCCGCAGAGAGACTGTCATAGAACACATACTTGGTATATCCTCAGGACTAAGATTTGCAGCGTAACGCAAGCATAGACTATGTTCAATAAAACAGATCTATTTAGTTTGACCTTCATGATATTTTCCGAAGCACCGATAGGGGTCCAGATGGGTTCGGCCAGTTTGCCGGAAATTGCAAAACCGATGCCGTGAATAGCGGCCTCCTGTCTTCTTCCTGACCAGTTGAACGTGTCAGTGTTTTCTTTGACAGAACCTGAGCCAGGAAGTCGCATTTCCTGCACGGAAAACTAGAGTTGGTTGAGCAAATTTTGCAATAAAAGAATTACAAATCATTGGTGATGAAGAACTCCAAGTTAATCCACTTTTTCTTCGGGTCTGTTTCAAAACCATAGCGAATATAGAGCCTGGCTTGGCTGAATAGCATTGATAGAGGTATTTATTTTTGAATTCCAAGGATTGTGGGTGAATGTACTGGGGATAAAATTAAATATAATCTGCCGGTCTTCCCAATTGTCTCGATGTGTCCTGTAAACATTGCCATAATTTGGTTTCTGGAAAATTCTGTCATTTCAGCGGATTTTTGGCGGCATTGCTTTGTATGGCATGAACCTAAAGGGCAGGTGGTCATTTGCGCATTGAAAATATGAGGTTTTTTCGACTTATGGCAGTACAAGGCTGCGTTCTATACTATATTTTGTTAATCATATTACATTTTTACTTATTCTGTGAAGTTGAATATATTCTACAAACATGCATTGACCAATGTTTGTTGGCGCTCACGCCGTGGAGCTGAAACAAACCTTAGAAAGCTTCAAACGCGTTGTATTTTTGCAGAATTGGTTTAAGCAAACAAAAGCAGCTAATTAAATACAGGGTTGTGTGAAGATGAGCAGCGAAGCAGCAATGAAAAAGAACCGCCGAAACAGTTCTTGTCAGAAGGTTTTGATAGATGTTGTTCGACCACTGATCTTCGAGTTTTTCGCAACAATGTTGCACACTTTCTGGGGTTCCATGATTGCCATCCCATCAACAAGACCTTCACCAACGTCTGCAAACAGGTACTTTACTCGTCTTATGAAAAGGAAGGTGATGAAGGAGATGATTTTTGACAAGTTCAGTTCCGCTTGACTATCTTGTTGTGATGATTATATTGTAATAGGGATTAACCTAGGTTGTTCTTTCGAACTCTGACCCTTTGCTCTAGGCCCGGATCCGGGATGTTCTTGCAAGCGCAGGGCGAGATGACAGATTTTCCAGCTATTCATTCGACCTGTATTACAATCAAACTGTTGCTTTCATTTCTCAAAGGTGCACTGTAACAGTTAAACTCCAATATGCGTTTCATGGAAGCAGTTCCATTGTTGCAGATGATCCTTTTAAAAACGCATTGAAACTACTGCGCTGCCGAAGTATTGTACGAAAAAACATAGTCTTTCCTACGGGTATGCATCAATTCTGGGCAATCTAGACCAGTTTTTTTACATCTGAATATGTACTTTTGGACGTTCAGGACAAAATGTCCATCACTGTAACAGTTTGGTGCATGGATTAATCAGAACCATAAATTCCATATGATTACGCGTATGCAGGGGCGTAACGAGGTTAGATGGCGCCCGGGACAAGAAGCAAGTTTGGCGCCCCCATGCTCGAACCTGAGGCCTTGCGGAAGCAAATGTAATCTGTTGAAGAAAGTGCTTGTGATATTGCTGGGACTTTCCGGCGCTTTCCGCAGTGATTCCGCATCCCTGCAGTGATTCCGCGCCCGAAGAAATGTGCCCCTCTTGACCCCCTCGTTACGCCCCTGGACATGCTTCAATAATCGTTTTTCCCATGTTAAACACGAATGAGAACACTTATTGATTAAAAGCTATCATGCCCTAATATTTAACGTTCAGACAAGTACATACAGAAACATGCAACAACGGCGCTGTGCTTGTCAGGTGATGAAAAACCATCATTATCTACTTCTGTTGCTTGTTAAATAGGCCCACGTAGCAGGTTGCGGAATCGGAGGTAAAGTGTCCGACTCCAGCTCCGACCTCTCCAAAATTTCCGAATCCGACTCCCGACTCCTTAACACTCCTTAACATAACGTGAATGAAGTTTGACTGTCAACAATTTTGTAGCAACCAGCAATTAATGGATATCGTGGAAAACAGCGAGAATTCTCTGTTTCAACAAAACTTTCAAAAGAAATTGTACTACTGCATTTCAACAGGCACGACTTAGGATTCCTAACTTAGGAGTTAGGAACTTCCTAACTAAAAAATGATTCAGGTGGATTTCCGGAGTAGGAGTCGGATAAAAAAATCCGACTCCAACTCAATCCAAAAACCTTCGACTTCTTACGACTCCGCAACCTTGCTGCCGTGCTACGTAGTCGAATGTGAAAAATGTAAATTAACGTTGCGTATATGCTGACGTGAAATAAACTACCACGGTTACACTTCCGTAGTTTGGAGTTTTTCATGAGATTGCAAAGAATTGATGAAATTGAATAATAAAGGTGTGTTAAAATTTTAGAGCCATCTGGTGTATGGAGAAACGGAAAAATGGACCAACTTTGCGAATTTTACTACGTCAAGAACCCAAATATGTTTCAACAGTAAATATTCGAACAACAGGTTCATTTTTACCATCGGCACGAAATGCACAGCCGATCAGCAATTTTAAATACCACTTTCCTACAAAAAGTGTTGGTGGCTTCTGTCTTTGGATTAGGAGAATATAATTTCAGATAAACCAAAAAATGCTTTTGTTTCCGGACATCAATTACATTATATTTTAATCAACCTCAACATAGAGAGCAAATTCAGTGCATGAAAAATAGAATCAATGAATGAAAAATTATGAAGAACACAAACTCACCAAACCAGGTTGACAGGTACATTGCAATACGTGCATTGCTCTGTGATTTCTTCTGATGGTCAATGCCTGGGGGCAACAGGTTCTGACTATGACAGTTCTCAGCCTTGAGCGTAGCAGCGCAACACAATGCCCTGAGTGTGACAACACAATGCCCTGAGTGTGACAATATTGAAATGATTGCATTTTTGAAACGATTGAGCTGTGTTTTGTGAAAAACAAGATTTTAAGAAACTGAGTAATTTTAATTCACAAGGACCAAAGAAAGCGAGGGATTTTTGATACTCTAGTCTACAGTAATAAGCATTCAATGCTCCTGCACACTGCGAGTGGGCGAGCGCACACAACGAAGGGAACATGATGCACTGTTTATAACGCATTTACCTGATCAGTTGCTATGCAGGAGCTGGTATATAACCAAGATCCAAATACTCATTTCAATGCTTTTTTGAATAAGTTTCTTACTTGCATCAACAAACATTCACCAATGAAAAAAAAAGTCTAGAAAGCAAAATTACCAATCTAAACCTTGGTTAACAAAACATCTGCTTTTGCAAATACAAAAGAAGCACAGGCTTTATAGGAAATTTCATAAAAACCCTCAAAACTTAGA
>JGI24021J15306_10009396_pt1 | contig 12107 bp, 8 predicted proteins | sample Ectturendosymbi1_FD_15306 | JGI IMG/M metagenome (IMG submission 15306)
AATGCAAATTTTCATTTTTAGAAGAAATGTTAACCACCATGCTGACTGTGATGTTCATGAACGAGGTTGTGGATTAGTGTCCGCTCAAATTATTAATTAACGGAAACGAACTGCCGGAAACACATATTAGTTTGTCTGCGAGATTATCATCCCAGTTATGCACACTTTTTACGATTTGTGTGTAATTCTTATTCAGAGCTGTAAGTGGGTAAATAAAAGTTTTGAACCGCCGAATGTACCTTTCCGACTTTGATTAGAACTCTAACGAAGTTGTTATATCGAACATAGCAAAATAATTGCATCTCTATTCATCAATTGTATTTTGGAGCACTCTTTCATTATCGTATTTATTACTATTAAAATTTTAATACCACTTAATACCAATTTTAATACCATTAATACCAAATATTTTGTTCTTTTTTCAAAAAGCTAAAATGAATTGCATTAAATAAAGGAATTTTTTGGACGTGAAGGAAGCGATTCTTGCCTCTGTCGTCATATATCCACAACTATGCCATGTACTTCAGCAAGCACTGAAGTTTGAAACTGCGTTTGATTTATTAAAAGCGGAATCACGTTGTTATGAGTTTTTCTGTCACGAAAAGCTACTTCAGTCTTTGAATGCGGAGTTTAAGGAATCATCGTGTGAGGTACTGAAATAAATTTCTTGCCATTATCAGACTGTTTGTTATATCACTCCATGGCACAGTCGAACTAGATAATGCACAACTTGTATGCAATTTCATCGTCAGTTGCTATTCTGGCAACGCAGACGCGTTTTTACGAAAATTATCAATGCTATATTGTTCGCAAGCAGAGTTGTTACATTTTTTAGGTAAATATTCATTTTGGAAGCTAAAAATGCCAAGATAGTTATTTTGTCGTCTAAAGGAAACTGACAATCGTTAACTTGTAATTAGCATCTCTTTCAAACGTCAGGTGGTTCCTGAATGCCGCTTCGCAGCGAATGTCATTATTTTGTTTTATGTCCGTTGATTGCTGATATTTAGGAGAAAACAAACGCAGACGCTTTAATTTTGTTACCCTAATGTTAATATGCTTCGTATCATATCGACTTCAGTTCGCGTTCGTTAATCAACATGGGAAGTCAAACGGTTGTCACAACTGTCTGGATAACTCTGAAGACCACCTACATCAAAATGTGAAATTCAAGATTATCAAAATCAGGACAGGTCATCAGTATATAGGATATTTTACTTCAGCGAAAACCTAAACTGGGCCGCACAAAACCTTCGATTGGGCCGCGGGTTGGACATAGCTGTACCAGAACCTCAGGAGTGAGTTTCACGATCTTTTGGTGAACGTAAAAAGAGCTATCATATTAAACAAGCAATTTGATTGTTCACCAAGTTGTTTGTCTGATATTTTTCTTACGAAGTGTACCCCAAAATGCACTAACATTGGGAATTGCTTGAAAAGTGAACAGATAAGGTGGTTGCTGGAAAATGTCAATTTTTTGGCGTTTAAATTTTAACAGATTGTTGATTTTTTTATTCCGCTTTTGTCATTCTTTGCATTCGTACAAAGTCTTTAATCATTCTATTGATGTTGTTTTAATTAGCTTTTGCTGACGAGCCAAAGTATCTTGGACTGGATGAGCGGCCAAGTTGCGAGAGGCAATGAATCTTCTACTGGGTTGGTGAAAACTAATGAGATTCGTCATTTTACTGTAATATGGATTTCTAATATGTGATTAAGTGCAAGAATGCCAAAACTGCTTGCGCTTGTATTCACTTTCCAACAGGTTCTTTCACAAACGAAGAATTATTCTATTTGTTGTGAAAGAAGTCTTTACAGAAAATTCCTTTTGCAGTATATACATAATTATTAAATTATATCACCTGTAAAATGCTCGTTTCTAATTTCACTGCTGCTTTTCGTGGCAGTGTCAACGATTCCAAAGTGTTGCATGCGCCACGATTAACGAACGCCGGTTGCTCGACGCCTTAAAATTGAGCAACTCCCATACGATTTGTTGTTCCTTATACTTTCCGGCATTTCCCCATTTTTCGTCTTTTATAGCATTCTTTTTTCATGCATTTATTTAACAAAGCCTTACTTCCTGAAAAATAACAACTTTGAATTTGATTTGAAATTAGTCTTTGTGCCAGTAACTTAGTGCGTAATTTTAAAGGTGGTCAGTGCTATTGGGTTCGTATTGTGGTAAGTGCACCTGTTCAGATGTAAAGCAATTGTTTCAATAGTTGAGCAGTTAACTAATGCCAAGGGTTTGTAAGACCGAAAGATCATTTTTACAGCAATGTCTCCAAATTACAGGCCGCGAAGACATTATGTCAATAGTGAAAAAGTAACATATCTACAAACCTTTTGTTGGTATAGGAGAATGGAACATATCCCGAAACAATCGCATTGCGTAAGATGTCCAGCCTTCAAACTGTCGTGTAGGAGCATGTGTCGCTCTCTGGCAAAAAATTTTGAAGACCTCGGGTTTACGGCATTGGCATGACGGATTGGATGCACAAGCTTATCTTGCGTCTTGTTTTACAGATCATCGACTTGCGCTGAAGCAGGTGGAAGCAGTTTTCTCAAAACACTGCAATCTTTTATTTCTAATCTCGTTCGGACAAAGCAAGTGCGTTATGTAGATCTGATCGTTTGGTCGATTCGGATGCTTTTGATGACTACTGAGGTAGGCTTCGTTTTTTCAAAATAGTCACAAACTCTTATTTTCTCAAATAATCAAAATTTTTCTACTGCTGAAGTTCTGTGATGTATTTTGGGCGTGCACAATGTACATTCCACCCACAGGATGAAAAGATTGTAGAGGATATTATCAAAAGACTGGAAAATTGGATGAAGGATCAACAATACAAAGTTATCCAGAGCGAAGAAGTTGAGGTCTGCAATTTTGTGCGTTTTTCTGAATTTATTTATGTTTAAAATAGTCTGAAAGAAGTATTACTGTAAAATGCCCACTAGGTATGTATTTCGCCGCATTTGCAATTCCGGCTATTTTTCCAACAACATTCAAAACATTGCGTTGACATCATTGATGCTACGTGTGTAATCACAAAAAGGTTTCATGTGTGCGTATGCGCGCTTTTATTAGATTCGAAATTACTTATTGATTGTCTCATTGTCAGTTTTGGAACAAAATTTTTTCCCTGGAGGTGAAAGATTGCAAGATTGGAAATCAATGGAAAAAGCTTCTACACGATGCTGTGACGAAATTGATGCTAAAGGTACGAGTTGTGAAGTTCACACGAACGGCTGGACGCTGTAGGCGCGCTTGTTTTCCGCTAAAGGCATTTTTTTTGAATTTTCTGCTTTAGTAATGGCTTTGCAGACCAAATCACAGTTGCAAACCAAAGCAGTTACCGTCATGGCGCTGTTTTGTTTCATAAAATTACCATATCGGCCTCAGATTTTGTGTCAGTATCTAAGTCTTTTCATGCAACGAAAACAGTGTTAATAGATTCATGTGATGAATAAAGCAATCTGTGAATTTACAAAGGCTACAAATTCAGCTTGAATTTTCTACCTTGCTGCAGTTGGTAGACTACATTTTCAGAACACTCAGAATTGTAGCAGTTATGTGACAGTCGACGTGCATAAAGTAACTTTGTAAAAGTATGTTCAGAGCAAACGTTCACGTTACGTTGCAACTTTTTCCTGATGCATCTGTACATTCAAGAGTTTTTTTTGCAACTTAAAAGACTAACATCTGACGTGTGGTGAAACCAGGTTTTATACTTTTGCTTATACGTGTTGAAATAGCTCTTTTCTTGCTGCTTCGGTTTTTTTTCCTTTTTATCCTTTGATAGGTTGATGCCAAACCCTTAATCCAATCCCGTAGCTTTTTAAGAACTCGAAAATATTGTGAATGAACAACATTCCGAAATTTAGTTACATTATGCTCCTGATAAAGCATTGGCTGATAGCCAGGTTTAAATCAATGATGTTCCCCTTTACGTTTCTGTGACCTGATTGTTTGTAGCGTGTTTTTACTAAGCTTGAAACCACTGTTAAAAAATCTGCAGAAGAGTTAAACTTTTTTAAGTTATTGTTTTGTAGTGTTATGTAGTTTTCAAGCAACATACAGTAAGATGTAAAGCCGGTTGGATTGACGCACGGAATAATTTGCATTGATAGCACAATTCCCCCCAAAATGCAAAGTTGTTTTGAAAATTTCGGCTTGGTTCTATCCTCATTAGAGCTTGTTTTATTGCACTGGCCAGGGAGGAAATCGTTTCACTGACCTGTAGTTTTGTTGGAAAGCGGTTCGATCCGATGTGATAAACGAATTTGCGGCGTTAACAAGTTTGAAGATCACCTTTCTCTAACCATTTACCATTATCTAACATTGAGTGATTTATTTGCCTATTGCGGTACGTGCTCACTTCACCGCGGATGGTCGAAATGTATGTGCTGTGTGGGTTTCATGTGTATATCCTGTCAAGTCTCAAACTGATTCACAAGGAATGCGTTGAATTCTCGTGTTGTTGACAACATGTCGGGAGTGTCAGGTGTTATTTTGTCTCGATTGGTGAAGTTAGAGTATCGATTACGTTTCAAAAAAGATATTGCAAAAAACGCGTCAATGTATAGGTGTCATTTGATCACACTAAATAATTTACGTTTTTCAGAAACTTCGAGACGAAATGGACAGTAACGTGAAAGTGTTTCAGTCGTTTGAGAAGCTCAGTGCACATAAAGAAGTAGAAACATGTTTTTCTGCTGCGCTCATGGAGTTTACTATAAGACTTTCGAAGGTATTTATTAACTTCTCCTTTCTTCTAGATTTTTATCAGCTTTTTAGTTTCGTTGCTTCTCTGCTTAATTTGCATTGATCTTTCAAAAGGGTATATGAGGGATATTACAATTGAATGTTGAAGGTTATTTGTTGTGATTCAACAGTTGCGTACGAAATATTCTGCAAAAACGTTCAGAAAAAGTTTACAGTTATTTTTAGGATTTTGGTTTATTTGCTTTGGAATTTTTGATGATTTGATTTTCATCTTTTTTGCGTTTGCCTAACAAAAGAAGTTTAAATGTGTTTCAATACGTTCTTTTTGAGTGGCAAAGCAAAGTGTAAGAAGCTGGGCACACCAACAAGTACATTGATTTTCTTGTCCTGAGGGCGCAAGACAGTCTGTTTTGTGTGGGATCAAATTATCATATTCAGCAAAAGAAATTGGCTGTGTATAGCAGATATCAATTAAAAAAGCTTTCTTGAAAACAATTTTGAGGCAACGTTGGGTCGATATTGGAAGGCGATTGAATCTTCGATCAAACGTTTTTTCATGGATTTTTCGATTTGAATGGTATGGATGGATATGAAGGCTTGCATGAATTGTTTCAGGAAAAAAAAGGCTTGCTTAAAACAATCACCTTTAATCGATCGAACTTTGAAAAAGTTCTACCTGTGTTCGAAAACGTTTTGGTGGAGAAATGGTCCAAGATGGCTATCGCGTCGAACGAAAAAGCCATTACGTTTTTACAATGGCCATTTTCATCTCATATCTTCGAGCTGTTTGGTAAGTTGAATGCAACAAATAAATTATTTGTTATTTGTGTTTCATATTGTTAAATGTGTTCAGTTATAATGTTCTTCATTGCAGTGGATGCCCAATGAGTATGTTTAATAACCTATTCCTTTTTATGTAGAAAACGCGGAGGTTAACAAGCGGCTGAAAAAAAAGACGAAGAAACTCATGAATGAGATTCGAAATGGAATCGAATGCGTTCTAACAAACTTAAAGAGCGCTACCCTCACGGTCTCTGAAATCGAAGATTTGTTTGAAGATGCTGAATCTTTTACTGAAGGATTATCTTCGATGGGAAAGGTTAAGGCTGTTATGACTTATGTGCTCCATGAATATGGTTGCTTCAGGCAGTTTTTTATAAACTTCTTCTTATTGTGCTAACGTTCTTTAAACGTCTGCTGGAGCGCATAAAAATAATTAAGATATGCTTTGTCGAGAGAAGTTTGGAACATGTTCTTTGATGATATTACGCAACGATATGTACGAGTAACGTGTTTTTCTAGGGTTTTGAATCGCCTGTTGACTGCGTTGTTCCAGCAAACAATGCTGAAAGGCTTGTAAGCTTGAGAAAGAGGGAATGGGAGCTGTTTTTAGATTTTCGCAAAAACAGTACGATCTTCTGTGACCTTTGCTCCCTGGCATTGACGAGCCTTCCAGGTATGTGAGGAAATAAATACTTGTTGGGTGAAAGCAAGAATTAAACTGTTATAGTCATGACTGAGGTTTACCCTACACAGACGTTGCTGCGATTTCTGAAATAAGTACCAACCTTCAAAATAGTCCTAATTTTCATTCCTTCTAATTTATTGAAACAATTTTGTCCTTTTTACGTAATGCTTTATGAAAGTTGTTTAGAAGCGACGAGCGTATAGTGTAATATGGAAGACAAAACAAGTAAAGAAATTCTTGAATATATTTTATAAAAAACTGCATGAGTGTATTATTTACAATTGAATTATAAAACTTTCAATTACAAATCATACATTTACGTAGTGGTATTATTTGTTTGTGTACGTGGTAGCTGTGTTTATATTTAGTTGTCTACATGGTTTGCATGGTACTTGGCGGACATATTTCTAGATAAAGGTGTGTTGATACAAGTTTAAAATCGCCATCTGCCTTGTTGCTTGTAAGGTATATTGCGGTTACCCTACAGGTAGTACGGTCTGTTTTCGAAACAAGAGGCAGACTTTGATAAAAAAAACCGTAGAAAGCCTGAAACGGGTGATACGTTCTTGAAAGTCAACAATGTAGATGTTTACCGCGATCAAGAGCGCTCTTAATGAATTGATTTGGTTAGAATCAGTTGTTTCCTTATTTATTATACAGCTTTTGAAATCCAATCAATGAAATTTCTTGGCTGGAATTGACCAACAGCTACTTACGTCTGCATAATTGAATAGTCCTGAATACAACTAGACGTTTTCTGTCTTTTCGCACGATATCTGTAACAATTGCATCCATTCGTGGTAACTGGTGTTTTAATTACGCTTTTTCGATGAACGTTGCCGCAGGGTTAAAAAATATTAGACTTATACCTGAAAACGTCAGTGCCGAACGAATGTGATTCGCCTTTTAAAATCGGAAAGGTGTAATTTGCAAGTTCTATTAACTGATATTGCAAAACACCTTAAAATTTGCAGCACTACTGGCGTAGCTGCGATGTGGACCGGCGCTTTCACTTGTCATACACGGAGTTAAATTTTTACAGATGACGTGCGGCGATTCCGGGAGGATGTTTCAAGCATCAAATGGCTCGACGTTGTCAAAACCACATCCACCGATAGTAACGTTGCAAGACATGAGCCAGAAATTATTTTATTCGGTCTCACCTACGACCAGAAACGCGCCCTGGAAGAAATGCGCGATTGCAAGGTCTGCAAAACGTTTGTGCGCTTGTGTGTGCGGATGCGATGGGGCGATATGCGACAAACTAAGAGCTCTACATCAACGAACATTGAAGTTTTCATCACAGCATTTTTAAGCTAAACATATTTCCTGACACCAAAAAAGCATTGATGTGTTTCGTGGGAAACCATTACCTGTTTCCTGTTTTTATTCATACATTATCACTATTTCTATTTCGTATATTTGCGTAAATAGGTACGGGTGCGGTATGCGCGCGAGCGTAGTGGTGTGTTTGCTTGCTTGTGTGTAAGTGTACGTATACGTGAGCGTAAGTACGTGCGTACGTGAATCTCTGTGCGCACGCAGACTTATATGAGTTCGCATGCGTGTAAGCGCGTGTATGGGGGGTTTTTACGTGTGTGGAAAATCGTCGCTTTCAGTGGTTACCAACCTTTTTCCAAGCCGCCCGAATTTTAAAAAATCCATCTTCGTAAAATCTCGTAACGCCGGCATATGCATAAATACTTACAGACATGCAGTGAAACCTGACCACAAAATTAAGGTAATAATGCAAAAGGAAAGCAACGCAATATTTAATCGTTCTGCGTAAACTACTGCATTCACTACAAGTAGCCTCTGATGTTGCCAATAATTAAATGATTGCATGGATAATTTTACTAGGCAAGTGCACACGACTTCCACGTCCACTGAAAGATCAAAGCTTGCTGTAAATTTTTGAGGAAGCAGATTCTGTTTTAATAAGACTGCAAGAGTGAAGATGCATAGCGTTACGTGAAATTAATTTCGTATTAAAAATTTTCTGATAGATTCAAAGCCTTTACCTGTGTGGTCACTAGTTAGCGAGTTTGTCGTTGCATTATTCTGTCCACCACAGTTTTCATAATGGTGGATTTGCAAAATCACCTCCGATCGCTTTTGGAAAAAAGGGTGTTAAATTGGGTTTTATAACTCATCTTATTTCATATTTTCAGAAAATGGCAGGTTTTCACCAAACCAGACATTGTTTGCAGTGGTCTATAAATTCAATAAAAAAATCCGGGCCAGCGGTCAAGATAAATAATTTTGTTGATATGTGATCACCGATCAAGCATCAAATATGCAAAAATGTTGAAGTTAAATTGGTGGAAACAAAATTATCCCACACTGCAGTGGAGAATGTTCTTCTCCTGTATGACCAGATTAAATTGCATTTGCGAGTCCGATAGTTATCTGCACGTTTGAAAATTTTCGCCGCAATTCTTCTCAGGTTGATGGCCACCATTTCATAAAAAGTTTGTGGATTTCATACGCCAGAGAACTTGAAACTAGTTTGGCGTCGAACGATGAAAATCAACGCGGCGCTTCGTTTGACCTGTTGATAAGTCGCGTGTGGAAGAAGCTGAAGCACAAAGTTTGCAAGATGAAGAAAGAGATCCAGGACGGTACGTCAATATTCTTTGATGGTTCCTCTTAGGGGAGATAAAAAAGCATCTTCGCCTGTAGCGTTCCTCCAAGTTACGCAACTGCATTGCTATTCAGGTGTTTTGAAATGTTGCGCCCCAGATCGTGCATTATTTCAGCAGCGAAAAAGTCCATGTCTATTTCGAGTGGAGCCCCGCATCTCTTTGCAGAACAAAACCAGCTGATCGCTAAAATATTGCAGGAATCATAATTCATCGCCTTTTTGGATTTGAGAACACAAAAGTCGCTGCCAGAATACGTTGAATTGTTCATTTATTCTGTAGTGAACGAATTGTCCAACACTCGACAAGATTTGTGGAGATGTATGACATTTGTTCAGTTGCATGAAAATTTGAAGTTACGACATCACGTAAGACACGTCATAATACTTTCTCTGTCGACGTGCATTGGTCAACATACTTGGGTTCTATTTATAGGGCAGAATGCTACATTAAACAACGTACGTCAAAAATTGCTAGCCCTTGGTTGCTAGGGGGCAGATTATTACTTTTGGTAAATATTTCACTTTAGGCATCTGTTCTCTAAACTCGTTTCTTGTGGGTTTCTGTGGTTGCTGGTGGCTTATGGTGCACGAATCGTTTTGAAACATGACAGAGAAGTGTAGGTAAGGTTGTGTGCGCTAGGCTGACGTCACACTAGGGCAGTCATGAGAACGGTGGCAGTAAGCTCAGGTTATCAAACTACGATCAACTATTGTAAAAATGCTGTAAGCTTGTTTCATTTTTTAGGTTGTTAGTTCTTATTCCACAACATGTTTTAATAGCAGTAGCAGTAGTAAGTTTATTGGCGATATGGGAGGCAATGCATTTACATTTCCAAAATTAGCAGTCTGCCAGGACACCGAAAAAGCAGTACGGTTATCATGTCAGGCGTCCCTAGAAAAGCTAACATTAAAACACATTTCAGTTAATGAAAAGTAATAAATAAACAAAAATGGCAAAAATACGCTTAAACCGATAGGCACCCAGCAGATTTTATCTGAAAAAGCGCCTGGCAGCTACCAAGATTTTCAATCTACAAACTTGTTTTCTGGCTACTTTCATGCAACGCGTGTTTGATGCAGTTTATTGTTAAGGAATAATTTTTTGAGTTACCTTGCATCAAAAACTTGAATCTGGTTAATACGCTGCAGTTATAGCGCGGTATCAACGTCTATAATAAATGTATCGATCGCATGGTCACTTCTCTAATCAGGGATTGCTGGACCAGATTGTTCTTTTTACATTCACAGCAGTACCGCATGGTTTGATATACCGCAGAAAAAGAAGTCCACATAATATGATGTCACCAACTTTACAAAAAAGATTTAAATTGCCCCAGCCATCCTATGGTTTAAAACAGTCTCATCGCTTCTGATTGTTAAAACGTGTGTGTATGTGTCGATTTTATTTGCAGGTGCTACTGCAATTCCAGTACAATCTTAACAATCACTACCGCAGAACGTTGATTGCTCAAATAGTTTACTCCTGTGAATGTGACTTCTCTACTCTTAGCAATCTCGTCTTTATGCAAGAATCCTGAATAAATAACTTATGATAATCACGGTTTCCCACTCTAGGACGTATCATGGTTTCTACTGTATCTTTAATGAGTATCACGGTTTCCATAGTAACTCTTAAAGGTATCACGGTTTCCATATATGTTTGGCCAAAACTGAAATGCTTGTTTTTGCTTTATTGTATGTGTTGCTGCAGGTGTGTCGGCTTAAACGTTTTGTAGGTGATGCGACTGTAAAAATTAAAATAAAATTTTTTTGACCTAATCACAGTGCTGGTTACTTTTCTCACTTTGCTGTTGCAATCCGAGCCATGTGCTGTCAGAAGTAAATTCAGATCGTGTTTGAGATGCTATATATTATGACAAAATAATTACAGGCACTATTTTCTGTCTTCACTTTGTTTATGGATTTATTGTTTTGCGTGCTTTTCAGGAACCATGCTTCTAGAAGAAGTTGAAGAGCACTTCATTTCACCATCATCAAAAAATATTACACGAGAAGACGTGGAAGAAATGGTTTCCGCCATTTGTCTGTTTCCGGATATCGAGGTTGTTCCAGAAAACACCTCACATTTCCAACATCCAGATTTTCTTCCGGGAAGGCCCGCGATCATTGGTCAAGATCGGAATGAAGAGGATATACCAGAGGAACAAGTTTCCGGTAAACAGACGTTTTTCATTTTTCCTTCCTAACTGAATTAGCATGCTGTCCTACATAAAACATGATGCGTAATTTGAAGAGGTTTTGATTTGTTTTATTCCTGATTTTTAGCTGTTACTCATTTTTTGATGATGTTTGATCAGCAAAAATCTTTTTACGCGCTTGTTTACTGTCTGATACGTTTGCAAGAACAATCCTTGACGTATTAACGCGATCATTTGTGTTCTGCTAGTGAAGGTTTAGCGAATCTTCAACTAATATTGATTCAATCGTTTCTTTATTGGAAGGTAATGCGAGAACTGTTTCGTGAAAAAAACGCGAAAGTGACGCCATATATTTGCTACAACATATTTTTATGCTGACACTTTCAAACTTGTATCTAGGGTTTGAGAATCTTCAGTGAAGGCATTGACATTTTTAAATGTTGTGTCTTATAATAGATACATGTATTTGTGCATGTAGAGCATGGATCGCCTGGGATACTTTTTAATTTTGCCGAACGGCACTTGGATTTTGTTGCCTCGATGCTTGTTTTAAAATTTGTTATATATTTCTTTCAGATGAAAGTGAATCTTATGACTCAGAAGACGACGAAAACATTGACTCAATTGATTTTTTTTCGGTCCAATCTGATCCTCACGAAGATCCCGGTGTTTCTGAAGATCCCAATAACCGCGAAGCACCAACTGATCCTGATGCGCTAAAAAAGTTTCGCATTGATCAGATTTATAGTTATTTCACGTTCAGAAATGAAGAGGTCGTTGCTGAGAAACTTTACGAACTTAAGGATTGTCTGAAATTGACCGGAGATTTCGGCTTTCTTGATGTTTTGAAGGTACGTGCACTGTTTTCAAAGAAGGTACGGAAAAGTTTTTCTTCTAAAGTTAGCTTACCGCACAACTAGGTAACCTACGCCACCACATGCCTTTAATTCAGTAGGAATTCACTATTCATTGATGTCTTTCTTTGCTAAAACCGGTTTAGTCTTCACATTTAACGTATGTATTCATTGAAGATGGTTTGGAAAAAGCTGAAGAGTAAACTGCCGACTTGCGTAATTTACTTGTGTGTAACCCGCCCGCCGTACTGCG
>JGI24021J15306_10009397_pt1 | contig 12106 bp, 6 predicted proteins | sample Ectturendosymbi1_FD_15306 | JGI IMG/M metagenome (IMG submission 15306)
GGCATCTCGAAGGTCAAATTTGGTAGACTCTTAGAACATTAATTCTACTTGGTAAATCTGAAAAATAAAAAGAATTGATTAATTATTTCAAAAGTTATTCATGTTCAGGTGATGACCGTTTTTTGTTTCACCCTGTAGTACAGCTGTAGTTGACATGCATTGGTGCGATCGTACGAACTGCAACCGCCACAAAGTGGCAAGTGCAATGCATTTTCGTTTGGGTTGCGTTTAGTACCCATTGTATTGCATCGAGTAATATCCAATGCGTTGTTGAGATCAACCAACTTTTTACGCATACGCATGTGCACTCCATTTTGATACGACCGGGAATGCTTTCACTGCTTGAAAGAGTAATGCATGAAAGAAAATCGTAATTAGGTGTGAAGTGTTGAAGATGTTCTGATGAAAGATAATTTTGTTACTTACCTACATCCTTGTGTCAAAGGAAACGCTATGTAATAAATTTCCAACCTTGAAATTATAAAGTACTTCCAGCTTTAGAATGATATATAAAGTTGTTCATATAACATAGGTTGCATGCGCCACACAATTTTTACGTGGCATTTCCTTGGTAGGATATGTTAGTTTGTACAGTTCGTTGTCTACAACTCTCCATAAAATACGATTCTAGCGATTTCGATGCGTCCTTTTCAATGATTGTTTTGTCGCATGACGCACAGCTCTGGTTTTATGAATGTCTGCAAAAATTCATGACACGATTTTTGAAGTAAATCTTCGAAATGCATTTGGTATCTCTGCTGAAAATTATTTTGGATATAACAGCTAATCAAGCATCATGGTAATACAGCGGCATATGCGATTACTCGATTCCTCTGTGAAAGCAATGCGCGCTTCGAATAGTTGCCAACGGACTGTGCATCCAAACATTGAAACAATACATTATATGTTGATAAGCGTGCAGTATAGTGGCCAACGTCTTATGCTTGTTAACGATCAAAAAACAAGAGCATTGTGTTTAAAATTATGACGAATATATTACGAGCACGTTTGTTTTGGTGCAGGTTTTCAGGAAATCATTCAGGTTCAACATCGAACTGATCGCAGCAGACTTGAATGTTAAGCACTCCAACAAACGATCACGTGGCTTGCAAAACAAAGCCGATAATGGCAAAGTAGGTGCAAAGGTCAACCGCAAGCGAAAAGTGGAGGCAGAGGCTGATAAAGCGAAGAAAGTCCGGTCGTCGATGAACGAACTCGATGCGTCCGTCCCTTTTGATGTGTCAACTTCTCCCGTTATTTTAAAACCTGCTGTTGCGTCTGATTGCGATGCAGGTGCCTGTTCCGCCAATTCGGTTACTGGTGTTAAATCTGTTGGGGACATAAAATGCACACAGGACTCAGCTGTCTTCGCAACATTGCCCCCTTGCTCAAATCCTGTGACAATTGCAAACTTGGATGTGAAGGTTTCATCTGTTCCCGATCCCAATCATAAATCTGGTCTTCGTGACACTCACCTCTCTTCTTCATGTTTACCCATACCTCAGTCCGGTAGCGCTTCCGAAACGATGCATTCGTCAGGAGTCGATGCCGTGGGATTTGTTCCATCAGATGATTTGCAGTATAGTTACCTGCACTCTCAACCTGATAGGCTGTTTTTATTGGCCAATGGCATTACAGCAACTGTTACAGCATTGGTGCATAGTAATGGCTCAGGCGTTAGTCTTCCAAATGCTGAAAGTACTTCACAAAGCTCCAGCTCAAGTTCACCTCTACCTAAGGCGACAGATAGTGCAATATTACTAAAAAGTGGGTCACGTTGCAACAGTGATGAACGTTGCTGTGCTGCTACGGATTCACCACAGCGTTATTCAGTGTCGAGTTTTTCGTCAATGGTGCATGCCAGTTCCACTGATCCACAATTCACGTCATCCGGGATGTCGGATAATGACTATCGTCCCCAGCATGATGCCAATCGAGATTTTTGCCAAGTGACGTCTAGCCTACCCGTTACCACCGTTCACGTCGAAAATAGCAACGTTTCTGACGAAGTCGTACGTTTAAAAGCAGATCATACCCAACTGTGCTGCGTCGATACAAACGTACACCATGTCATAGAAAGCCCGGGGGCACGTAAATCACGCCCAGCATCGCCTGCTCAAACATCTCTAGACGTATCCAAACCGATACAGATACTGTCTGTTTTCACCCTCAAAAATGATCTCGAGAATAGCAACACCGATATGAAAACGTCCGAGTTTTTGCAGTCTGNAGCATCCAAGGAAAGAAAAAGGAAAAGTGGGGAACCAAAAGTAAAACGAGGTAATTTTTTTAATGAAAATCTTTTACTGGTGTTCAGCAGTCAGTTAGTTTAGCATACGTGCACACTCCTTATCGACAATTCAAGGTGTATTAGTTGCAAGCAACCCTGCTCGGACTCAGTGATTCCGTTCTCTATCCACCAATAAATCAAGCAAAATTTTTGTTTGATTTGTCTTGTCGTTAAACATGTTTATCGAAGTAGTGTTAGAAATTTACTGATATAATCCGTTTTGTGGACATGGGCCTCGCTGGTCTCTACAGTATCAGTTTTCGAAATCGCGAAGTTATGTGGAAATTCATTTTTGATATTGCTCTATCAGTGACCTATTGCTTTGAGGAAGATCCAGTAAGCTAATCAACACCTTAAAAGGACTGTGTTGAAGTACCATAAGCATTAAATGCATGAAGGCTGATGCAAAGTAGGTGTTTTTTAAAGCTGACTCAAAAAAACTTGTACTTTTTTCAATTATTTTCCTGGAAGTTTGCACACCTCACCTCGTGATGTGCGATAAAGCGTGGGCGCATTGACAAATCCGTATGCGTTTATGCGCGCAGCATACAATTGACGTATTTTCCGTTTAGCCGTTACGTTGCTAAAAATGGCAGTAGCCACTAGCCTCCACTGCATTTTGGTGAAATATTTGCGGATGTTTTGCATTAAATCTAGACATTTCCTCAAATTTTCTGTTAATAAATATGGAGAGGCTTAAAAGGTTTGCATCGCCGTTTGAAACCAAGGCGCTGAGTTTGTATAGGTAGCTCACTCGAGGGGACGATGCGAAAACTCATTACGTACACCCGAATTTCGCTGAAAGGCACGATGCGAAAGCTCATTACGTATACCCGAATTTAGCTCGAAAGTGAGTGATGAAATGAGATAAATGCTTAACAACGAGTTACAACGCGACTTCGTCAGCTTTTCCACACCCTCAACTTTTTCTGCGAACCACTTCGCGAAAGCAGTGTAATGTAATTTGACCAACCTACCTGGACTTTTCAGATTTTTATTCGTGGAAGCGCAGGAATAGAATTGTGTGGCAGAAAGCCAAATCCACGCAAGGAAACACGACAGAAAAAAATTATAATCCTGTTTTTAGCAGATATGTGCAATCGTCTTTGTAAGCAATCTTCGGATCATATTTGTGCACGCAAATAGTTCCACATGACGCACGCATAACAATGCATTGATGCTACTAGACAATTAAGACAACGCAAGATGTTGCAAAAGTTCGTTATCATATGAGATGCATATGTTTGACTAAATGCATGTTCTGTGCGTATGAAATTAAACAAAGTTAATGGTTAGTACAACAAGATTTTTCATAAAACTTTGGTTGCGGAACAAAACTATGTGGATTTGTAAACGATTTCAAAAGTACTCCATATGCGCATCGTTTTCGTAGTCTAGTTCTTGCCAAATACATTGCAGAGTAACTTCGGAAACAGTCTCCAGCGCATAAGTAATTCTCTGCTTAAGTTTCTCTAAGCGTGGAGGAATAATAGAGAAATATACCACCTAGAATCTATCTAGGTCCTAGAGAAAATCCTCCCAAATAATATTGATAGGTGTACTAGTCGCGAGCAGAATTCCTAGTAAAAATGTTCATGAAGTAGAAGATAACAAGACGAGCTCTAGCTTTGCAGCAAGCTGTTTGAGGAATCTCCTGCTTGGTTCTGCTTTCACCGTTTTGCAATGATTCAACTTGTACGTATCATTTAGCAATAATAGTTAAGTCACATTAGTGACGCACATAAACGAATCATGTCGCAATGTATTCACACAAGAAAACTCATTTCATGTATTTCAAAACATCATCAGTCCTGCGCAGCCAGTATAAAACTAAGTAACGAATGTTGATATGGAAACAATTGTAGAAAAAACGCGTGCTGTTGCTATGAACAATTAGCAAGAGTAGAACAATTTAGCCATTTGAAAGTTACCTTCCTAGAACTTCTAAACCATACCTGCCGATGCACGTAATCTAAATGTAAGATCGTAGATTACTGTGCAGTAGCAGGTCTGGTTGAGGAGTTCTAGTAAGGGTAACTTTTAAATGGCTGAATTATTCCATTCCTGATAATTGTACATTGCAACAACACGTGTGTTTTTTCTACAATTGTTTCAATGTCAATATTCGCTAGTAAGTTTTATACTGGCTGCGTAGGACTGAAAATTTGAGTTTATTGACGCAAACATTAAACAATTAATGCAAATGAATGTTAAGGCGCTGGGGCACCGAAAAAAACTCGTCGGACACCCCTCGACAGTTTCATAAATTTTTACTGTGGATTAAAGTTAATGGCCGAATTAGTGGGATGTGTTGGAATACATGAAACTAGTTCTCTTGTGTAAATAAATTGGCACATGATTCGCTTGTGTGCGTCACTGCTGTGACTCGACAGTTATTGAAGTAGAAGATGTGATAAATCATCGACGAGGCGGTAACATGGGACGCTTGAGTGGTTGGCAGAAGTGGTTTGACCATTGCATCTTTAAACAAACGTGTGGTTTACGTAATGTATCGTAAAACTGCGTTGAGGGTGTATATTTAAAAATGTTTGCTCAATAACCTGGTAGTTAAATCGTTTTACTTTTATGGAATTTGAACGGGGGGAGGTTGATAAGCAAAAGGACCGAAACGTCGTTCGCCCCTGTTTAATCGAGAATGGGATAGCACAACGCATAGTCAATTTATGACGTGTAGTGATTGTTGCTGGTATGCTAAAGAAGTAGATCAGCTATGTCCAACCGAAATGGCTTACTGAGCCTAAATTATGTCACTAACTTGACCAGGGCCGCCTTACTGTGATCTTCGCGAACTAAATGTAGCTAATATACTGAAAGTGTTCGAATGCTAACTACAGTGAGAACAGACGTGATAAAGAGGCACTGAGGAGCACATGCATCAATAATTTCAAATTCAAGCTTATCAAAACAAAGACAGGTTGTCAGTTGTAGGATACTTTTACTGCAGCCAAAACCTAAACTGGGCCGCATGAAACCCTCGACTGGGCTGCACGCGGCCCGCGGGTTGGACATAACTGAAGTAGATACAATGCGCAATCAAACAATGGACAATGCCGCCTCGTGGCGACCACAGTTTTCATAAAATTGCGCGGCGGTTTCTCTTGCAGTATAATTTGGTCAGTTCCGTAAAAAAGCAAGAACCTATTGCATCATATTTGCACATCGTACGCCCACTTGATCGGACTCAATTTTTGAAGTCAGGGAACTGTCCTAACAAACAAGATTATCGAATCGACGAAACGTGAACCGCGTGATAGAGGCTTAAAACTGCTCTTTTTCGTCAAATTTCATCTGCGTGATGTAAAATGTTGTGGAAACAGCAAATTTACTGAAACCCTACGAGTATTGGGTAACTTCTTTGCTGTTAAGTATCTGTATAATTGCTAGTATGCATTTTCAGGCGTTTAGAAAAAGAAAAAGAAAATGATTTTCCAGACTTAATATTTTGACATACATTTTTATAATATTGTATTCAAAATTGATATAATTTTTTTTATATCGTGTTAAATATAATAGTGCCTGTATTTGAACTGAGTAGGTCATTCGGAAAAGTTAAGTATAGAAAAAGTCTGAAAGAAGTCCTGAAGAAGTCTGGAAAAGATCTTAAAGTCTGGAAATTTATATTCAAATTTGCGTAGGAACCCTGAATACCATGTTATTGTAAAAAATTAATTCGCTGTTAGCTCATCGTTTAATAGTCACCCAGAGTTAACCAATTGTAAATTGTCCGTTTCGTTAAAAAATTTGGTTACGTTAATGTATATGTCAACACTGTCGTTTTTTTGGAGGTCGATGATGCTACCACATTTTAGGTTGATTAACCCCGTTCGTGGATACTGGTTACTTAATATTGTCATTTTCTGAGTGTGGCCCCAATTTCCGTAGTCCTGACAACCAAAACCTGGCGCCGCGTACAGTAGACTCGTGTCAAAGCAGTCGTTGCTTCTGAGAATTGACATTCTCAGGAAGAAACATGGGTTGCTTCTTGCCAGCTTTGGATACAAACGTACATTTTCCCAGTTGATAGCACCTGCTTGTGTTTTTATTTGAAACCGACTGTTAACTGGAAATATCTGACCCACAGTTTTATTCGCAGGTGGAAGCAGCATTGGTTCAAAAATCAAGGAAATGATTCAGGCAATTCATGGTGGTGCGTAGTATGATTTTTTCGACCACAAAGTTTTCTGAAATTTGTTCGTTTGTTTTTACTAAAAGTTGGCCTCCTAGCAAAGAAAACTGAGACTCCAGATTTGTTTACGAAATATGAGAAACAAGCATTTAATGCTTACAAATCACAGCACACGTCGCAGACCTGTTTCTGTATATNTTAGCATCATAGGCCATTGGCATTGGATTTTCCTAATAGCTGGAATCTAGCAGCGCGTCTTCAAATACTTTAATCCGGACAACGTTTATAAAAATCGTGTATGACCCTGCTTTGGATCTTGCTGGGAAAAGCAATATTCCTTTTGTAACGGAAGAAATTAGTGAGACCGAGTTAAACCCAGGCTAGCGTGTATGAAGCGTATACAAGTCAATGGACGAGTAGATTTGCTAATCAGTGAAAAATATGGAAGCCCAAATTTGTTTCCACGGTAAATATGAAGAGATTGTATATTAGGTTGTACTGTTCAGGGTTTTGTCACTCCCAGTGTTGCCCCTCCGTTGTTACGTAAAAGTACTAGAAATCATGATGAAAAACACTAGATTACAAAAACGCGACAGATTTGTCAGATTACAATGAAGCTTTTGTTGTGCTTTCCCGGTCACGATGGCGTAGCAACCCCTCACGATTAGGATTCTTCGTTGTTTTGCAAACAGTGCAAGCAGCCATATTGCAGTCAGATAAATTTACTTTGAAGCAGTTTCTAAAAGCAGGATCACAGAGCCAGTTGCGTTTGAATGGTTGTCGATACCACATTGTTTTATTTTTTTGGAGGACAGCAGTGGGGATGAGTGTTTTCTTCATTATCAGATGTAACAACATGAGCAGAAGTGGAGGCCATCACTCTTCAGAACAGGCTAATATACAGGCTTAAAGCAGGGTTCCCACGTGGTATTTAAAGCATTGAAAAAGTGTTGAATTTCCAAATCGGTTCTCAAGACCTTAAAAAAGTATTGAATTTGGCCAAAATGTACATTAAGTACTGAAAAAGTTTGGAAATTCTAAATGGAAAAGAAATTAGAAGTATCTAAGCAGAGTGTTACTGAGGGCAAAGCATTTATTTATTTATGCAGTTTTATGCAATGTGTAAAATTCAGTTTCATGATCAAGAGTTACGAGAAATCGAGAAGTAATGGTATTGGACTTCTTAAATTTAGTTTGAAAAGGTATTGAAAAAGTATGGAAAAAGATTTTTTTTAATGTATGGGAACCCTGAAACAATACTAAGGTTTAATTTGGCGAAGATGGCTTGAGCAGTTGCGTAAACTCCATCTGTTAGACAGCACAAGTAATACACGACAATTCTTTTTGTTTCCTCATCGGCAAACCTACAATACAGAATCAACTGAACCTCGTCTGCAATATCTGCTTTTTCATCGAGCTGAATACCAAACAACTGTGCTTTCTTCAGAAGTTGTTTCAACAAATCTTCTGAAATATGAAGATATCCACTGTAGATTTATTGTAGTTCTATTGCCCGATAGTGGATTTTTCTAATTACCGTGTAAACGGAATGCCAGTGGTAGTCTTAAGACAGGGAAGAACTACAAACTCCAACTGGATTTCCGGACGTTTTCGTTGCATGAGGATATGAGCCATTTTCAGGAAAGCAAATCCAAAATCGGTACTTCTTTTTTACCACACTGTTCTCAAACGACGAGAGTTGCCGCCAATGACTTTGAGTTGCTTCAAGGAATGCCTTGGAAATATTTTGATGAGTAAAATGCTGCGACTTCACACGTTTTTTGAGATGTCCTGGGCCCAAATCACTATTACCAAATACGATTGTAAAAACAGGCAATGTCATGAAGGATAAGGCTTCAACTTTTCTTTCGTGCGGCAAAACCCACACGCAAACTAGGCATCGTTTCATTTATGGTTTTTTACAATGCAAGCTTTTTCCCCTTGAATAACTTTCCTTGCAACTGTACACTCCTGAGTGCTGACTCTCGGTGTTACTCCCGGAAAAGTGGGCTACGTTACACTCAGCAAATGATTTGCTGACATCTTTGTATTCACTGTGACAATTACTATGCTCTTTTTCACAACTATCTTTCGTTGCTAAGTTTTCTTTAAAGAATTGCATATGTCCATTTTCTTTGAGGATGAACAACATACTGCAATAAATTTCAGAACGTTCAAGATGATAACAGCCTAGAATCTGAGAAGTTACATACAGATTACTCACTTCACCTCGGTATAAGTTCTCGCGTAGCCCCAGCTAACTGCTTGTAAAGTAATCTGGAAAAGTACGTAACGTATCTTACTGCAAAACAATCACCATTGCCGAGAAAAGCATGATTATTACAATAGCTTGCACAAATTCAAGCTGGAGCAATGGTTCCCAACCTTCTCCAACCTACGGGCTCCCGACTGCTGTATTTAACGAAAAAAGGACACGTGGCGGTCACCTGACCAACATTACAAACACACAGGAAGAAAAAGAAAGACAATTCACTGCCCCGCTAGATGCGATTTTCAAACCTGTGAAAAGTTGGCCTACTGCGCTGGATCAAAGAACATTATATGTGAGACAATGTGGCTGTTCTTGAAGAGCACACATCTGGTACACCCTATCACTGTGGTACACCCCTGGAAAATTCCGGTAAGCCCTGGGCTGTACGATACACCCGGTTGACAAACATTGATCTATTATTCAACCTCTCGTGTCGAAAGGCCGCGTATTCCTGCGGGAGTAATGAAACGATGATCAGATCGACACGAGCGTAAATGGCTCTCCCGATGATCTTGAACTGGACACCTGTAGAGATACTTGGCGATATCTCTATGGGTCTCCCAATGACTGCTGTCAGCGACCGTCTGCAAACAATCAGAATTTTCCCAAGAATCACGCCAGTAAGTACACTCCCGCAAGTCCATTTATCAAGGGTTAGGTTCTAACCCTTGAATAAATAAACGCAATAGTTACGACAGGATGCTTTTTGCTTTCTTCCATCATAATGCTGAACGTGGTGTGAAAACAAAGCATCTCGTGTCTAATGTTCACTCGAACTCAAAACCGCAGCTGTTGATATTGCTATCTAGCCAATGAAATACTACTAATAATTCTCACATCGCCTCTCGAGCCACACACATCCTAGTGTCAGGTTAATGACCTGAATAAGTATCGTGCGGGTTCGCAGATTGTGACCCTGCACAATGTTGCACTGGTGCCTAGTTGCGTTCGGGAAACCCAACTAGCGTAATAGCGACGGAGCAGACTTGCCTAACCGCAACTCTGCCTAAACCTGGTGTCTAAACTTGAACCGTTGTATTGCCCACATACCGTGGAACAATGGCAATTTGATTAAACGAACACAAAAAACGCAGATTCCGAGCCAAGCGGAGAACACGGCCAACAAGCACTAAATTCTTTAAGTAACCAGGGGTCGGCAAGTTCACGGGCAACGCAACACCAGGAGGGAGAATTGGCTCTGTGTTCAGTGATGGCGCTCGCGTTATCCTGGGAAATAAATGGATTTTCTGCACTTATGAAACAGGAGTTTCGGCACTTACATTATACTCACTGTTTCGTTAATTGTCATGCTTTGGCATCAAAACATTGCCTCCGAATTTGAAAAAAAGTCATGATATTTCCGTTAAAGACTGATAATCAACTGGATTCAAAGGGTCATTTTCTAAATGACCGCCTCTGTAAGCCACTTTGTGAAGATCTTGAAAATGAACACACAATTATATTTTTCCACATAGACGTCCGCTGGCTCACACGTAGCCGAGTTTTAATCCTTTTTTTGATCTGCGCGAACTACTCAACATCTTCCTGGAAGAACGTTACTACAACCAACCAAGTCAGCATATTTGAGTGACATATTCGCTCGTATGAACAATCTGAGTTCATCACTTCAAGGCAAAAATATAAAGATTAAATTGTTGTGAAAAGCTGAATACGTTGAAAGATAAGTTACCCCTGTGGTGTCGGCGAGTGAAGAGGGAATTATTCGAATTTTGCATCATTTGAAGAAACATTCGATGACAGTGAATCTTCGAGTTTGATTACTAGTCTTCGTGAAGAAATTGTGGATCATTTGGTTGTGCTTTCGACGTTTAATAGACATTTTAACATAGGTAAGATAAAAATTTCAGAAGAACGGAGTATGAATCCATATTCCTTCAATATGGATAAAATGGCAGATGATGGAGAGATGAAGGGTCTCATAGAACTGCTTACAAATCGTGTTCTTGAAATACGATTTATGAGAAAATCTTTGAAAAGAGTATTAGTGCTCAGCTATGAATATGTTTGCAAGACTGTGAAACGGTACTGACGTTTATTCCATTTGCAACAACACACCTAACCTATGCGAGTCAGGATTTAGCATTTTTGTCAATTAAGACAATCTAGAAATCGCTTGAATGCACGTGCAGGCATGGCATGGGTGTTGCTATCACTAACATATTTCCACACTTAAACTCAAAAGCAAGAAACAGGAACGGAAGAGTCATTGAGCTGAAGTACATTACCAAACTTTTAGAACAGTGGTTCCCAACTGGGAGGAATTTCGTGAGTTAGGGGAGGAATTTCCACATTATTCTCAAGTTACCTGTACATTGCAATCACTCGTTTTTGTTGACAAACTTTAGTGCCATTATTTGACAACAAATAGTTTTTGTCCCACTTCTAGTAATCAAGTTATTTTTGTCAATAAAGACCATTGTTCCACTTCCAGTTGTAGTTAATACTAACCTACGAACCCAAACGTGGAAGAAAATGAAAGTTCCATAGAGGAGGAATGAAAAGTTCCAAATGAGCAAACAGTACCAGACCTGCAATAGGCTGGGAATCCCTCCTTTTCAGAGGCGTTGTCAATTTGTCACATAGCCTGATAGCCAATTCAAAACAGCATGCACAGCTTTAAGGTAACGTCCAGCCTTCATCAAATTCTTTAAGATGGTTTTTATTTGCCATTTTCAATTGTCCGCACTCCGCAGGTATGATGCAGAAGCCGACACTAATTTTATTTGTGTCTTTTGTACTCTCAGAAAATTTTGAAGTTCAATTGTACTATTCGTGTTGGACCATTACGAATAACGCAGTTATCACCTCAGACCTTGATCAATCTATCATATAGCGAAAATAAGCCTGTACAATGTGTGACTGATGTCGGTGAAGAATCAAAGTCAATTGCTACCGTAAGCGTATGGCATGGGGATGCAGGGGATGCCGTCGCATCCCCAACGCTCAAAAATTAGCCATTATTTGGGCAAAAATTTTCAAAATTTGGGCAAAGTGTACAGCTACATTCACATGTAAGTGAGGTAGTGTCTATTTTCCAAACTGAGGCAAAATAATAACCAAATCAAGACTATTTTGCCATTCTTTTTTGCTCCTGATGGCAAAATAGACACTGCTCTTGAGTGAACTGGAATCATGTGTTAATTTCAACAGCCTTCATCGAATTGGGCCTACTAAAAAACTTTAATAACATTTTGGGTAAAATTAGAAACATTTGAGTAAAATAGGAGCATTTGGGTAAGGTACAACAGCTTCAATTCAATTTGGGCAAATGAGAAAAGTTTCAATCAAACTTGGGTGAAAACAAAAACATTTAGATAAACTGGAAACACTTGGGTGAAGTCCATCAGTCAAATCAAATTTTGCCAATTTGCAACAG
>JGI24021J15306_10009398_pt1 | contig 12105 bp, 3 predicted proteins | sample Ectturendosymbi1_FD_15306 | JGI IMG/M metagenome (IMG submission 15306)
GTGTTTGTTTAACCTCTGTATGTTTTCTATGCTGCACACTGCTCTTCATAAGCTAGTTTACAAATCACGGTTATTACAAGAAGTCACTAGTGCTTAACTCGTTGGCGTCCAGCTGCTTTCGGGGATTTTCGAAAAAAAACCCGCCTAAACACACGTGACTTTGAGTAGGAATTTCTCTTATTCAGACAAAAAAAGTACCGTAGTTACCCTATTGTTAGTTACCCTTGATTATAAACCACACAAAATGGTGTTAAAAATAAATGCAAGCCGCATTAGAAGATAGGTTACCGAAGCCTTTGAGATACATTCGCGTACTAGCATGTTTCACCTTTAACTCTTTGACGTCCGGGTTAATTCAAGCGGTTCGCAAAAAAAACAGCTGGATCGCAAGTGGCTTTGCACAGGAATATCTCTGCTCCGGTTCGGGTTACGAACCTGGTTGAAGTGTGAAAAGATGTGGCAAGTCTTGTAGTTTGTACTTGAAAAAAATTTTTGCTTGGGGGGTGCGGATTTTTTGTGAGTGACGTCATAAGTGGAGGACTTTTTGGCTACCATGACCAACTTCACCTGGCCCTGGGCGCCAACCGTTAGATGGTAGTATTTGCTGAAGTTTTATTGGAAACTAGGCTACAATCCGAGTCTTTTGATACTTTGGATGACCTGCTAGGGTTTCAGGTTCAAAAGTTATGATCTAAACTAATACAAATTTATGACTAATTAGCTNATTAGATAATTAATTTGTTTATTTTAGATCATAACTTTTTAACCAAAAACGCCAGAAAGTCGATCAAAGGCTGAAAAGACTCGGACTTTAGCCTAGTTTTCAATGAAAACTTCAGTGAAATACTTTGGCTTAGTGGTTGGGCCCTAGGCCAGGTACCATGAGCCAAAATGGCCCCAAAACTACTTCACTTATGACGTCACTCAGAAAACATCTGTAAACCCCAAGAAAAAATTTTTTTTTCTTGTGCAGACTTGAAGACTGGCCAATCCGTTTGAGGGTTTGAACAGCTCTCAAGTGCGATGCTGCCATGTGAAAAGTCCGTAGCCTTTGCAATGCAAAAGTGAAAAGTCCATGATGCAATGTTGGGAGAATATCATGATGAATTAGACTATATAATTACTGGCTAGTCAAAAAAATGTTTAGGCAAACCATCTGGCACATCAATGGCCAAAACTCTAATATTGCTAGACTCATCAAAGACAAAAATGGTGTTTTACTCAGCAGTGAGAATGACAGACTTGGGTGGTGAAAAGGGTAATTCAATGTTCTTTTGGACTCTGCAACTTCCACAACAACAGGTGCGCTCATGGGAGAAAAATAACATCAATTCAGCCAAAGTCTCCTAGCTGTCAAAATACTGAAGGCTGGCATCACTGCAAGTTGTGGTAAAATCTGACCTGAAATACTCACTGTATGTCTTGAATCAAGAAAGAGTTCTTTGTTTGTTTTTTTCCTGTGACCAACAAATTGACAAACATGGCAGATATACGTTGGTTTTGCCTAAAATTTTCAGGACTAATGCATGTGGGTATTAAAAACATTTGTGGAAATTTTCATTGCAAAAGAACTAGTACAAAAAGTTTTTGAGTTTTACACAACTGATTCCAGGTATGAATATATTCGCATACCTGTGTGCAAGCAATGGCACACAAATATGAATATAGTCAGTCATACACCAATGCAGAAGGTGATATGGAAAGAAATTATGAAGTTTTTCAGAAGAATCGTCTCTTAATACATCAATTATTTCAAATTTATAAGCATAAGCAGTAAAGTTGTAATTTGATTCAAAATTTTTGATTCAAATTTAATTCAAAACCCAAAAAATTTATTGAACGTTGATGTCAAAAACAATACCTGTGCGTTTGCTACAATCTGCTGGGAACATCAGCATCTCCTGCATTACTGCTCTTCTTGAGTTGATACTGAAACCTATCAGTACAGACTTGCAAAAACTGCCCAGACGAATGTTGTCAAGACAGCTGTCAATACATTAGAGACCTGCTCAATTGGAAAGACCGCCTAACCACAACTCTAGAAACTGAAAAGCAAAACCAGTGTTTTACATCGTGGCGGCAGATGCAAAAGCACTTCACCCAAGCTTGTGCAGAGACACGGTAACAAAAGCCCTTGAATGTGCATTGGAGAAGGATTCCAAATTGACCACCAATGCGCAAAAAATACTCAAGCTGAACGATATTTGCCGAAACAACGTTGTCACCCAATATGGAGGCCAGCTATATACCCATAAAAACGGTATTATAACCAGTGACAACAACTCAGTCTCATTGGCAAACATTGCTGTACATTACATCCTATAGCTGATTGTTGGTGTGCTATGTGAAGCAGCACTTTTCCGCAGATTTATCGATAACATAATCTTGATAGCTTAATCAGAATCATCAAATGAAAACATCCCACAAGTACTAGCTTCTGCATTTGCTAACAGTGGTTTTGAACTAGCGTTTTGCCAAGCTTGCACAGCCGATCAAAAGGGCGAAGTTGAATCCCTAGAAGTTAATCATTGCATAACTACTGGCAATAATTTTGGCTTTGTCACTAAATACTTCATTAAACCCACAGCAGAGGGGAGGCAGTTCATACATGGAAAATCACACCACCCAAAGTCACCTTCAAGTCAATCTTATGTGGAGAAGCAATAGAGATGACCTAACCAAAGTAAGGAAGACTACCTCAGCAGCTTTAACCGACTCAAGAAAAAGTGATCTGCTCAAGCTTCCGTTTGCACATGACTAATGACATGATAGCAATGGTATCAAATTGAGAAAAAAGACTACGGGCCCCAAAAGGCGAAAAGAAAGATGACCCACAAGTTTGGGCTATATCTTTTCCCCACCTGATAACTCTCACAAAGTGAGAGAAAAACATAACCCGAAAGCAATGATAACCCACAAGAGACCAACAAACAATTACTTACTAACTACAAACACCTTGCTTTAAGCAAGATGAGAGAGCATGTCAAAGGGTTGTTGGTCCTTGTGGCCACTGTGCACTTTGTGGTAGCTATTGGAAACACAATCAATGGTGCCTGTGTTTCACAAACAATGAGCAAAACTAAAACCTCAACCAAAAATTGAATGGGATGTGCGCAAAGAACAACAGCCAAATATATGTGGCACGAACAAGAAATAATAAGTAATCATGACATGTGATCTCTATTGTTGCTTACTGCCACAGTGTGAAGCTTGCGCATTTGCCACTCGGGCTTTCCGATTGCATCAAAATGGTGCTGTGACAAGGATGTGAAGGTCGTGCCAGGTGCAGCATTCACAAAGAGAACGTGCGATCGGTGTGGTTAGTTGCAAACAGGAGATGTTATTGCAACCTCTCCGTTGGCATTGTGTTGAATGTGTGATTCACCACGAATGGGATGTGCGCGAAGAACAACACCCATATGTATGTGGCGCGAACAAGCAATAATACAGTGGTTGCGACATGTGATCTCTATTGTTGCTTGCTGCCACTGTGTGAAGTTTTGTGCACTTTCTGCTCAGGCTTTCTGATCGCATCAGTAGTGACTTGTATCTTCTGCCATGAACAATATGTTGGTCAAACCAGGAACAAATTTTCCACGAGATGGTCATCGCACCACAATAATTGGAACAGACCCAATTGTGAAATTGATGAAAATAACAAAGATAAAGTGGCCTTGTGGCACTTTGCAGAGTTCATGGAAACGTAAATAAACTGCCAATACATGAGGTTTACACGGTTACATTTGTTGAACAATCTAATTCCCTTCTTTGGATTTCTGCGAAGATAGTGGTATCACAAACTTAATGCACAAATTGACACGTTGGCTGCTGGGCTACAATATGTTCGTACTTTGAAATCGGCCTAAAACAGCAGTTTTGGTTGCCTTACCAATGCCATAGCTCCTCTGCTGATTGCGCTTGAGAGCTGTTCAANCCCTCAAAATATTTGGCAGGCCTTCAAGTCGGCAATCAAAAAAAATTTTTTGGTTTTGGATTTCGTTTTTTTTTTGAGTGACGTCATAAGTGGGGTANGTTTTTGACCANTTTGGCTCCTGTTTCCTAACCTAGGGCCCAACCGCTAGACCAAAGTATTTCACTGAAGTTTTCATTGGAAACCAGGCTTAAGTCCGAGTCACTTGTTACTGGTATAAAATTTGTGTTTAGAATTTTCATTGATTTATTTTAAGAAAAAATGTGAGAGCTTCATTCATTGAGTAATATTGCACACAATGTGTTGAGATTGGATCATTGAATGTGTACCCATGTAGAAATTAACTATACTGCGCAAATATTTGGCCCTATGGTAACAACCTTTTGATTTTGATAAAGTCAAAAACTTTTTACCTGGCCATGATGATTAAATTGTTAATACTGCTTTGGTTGTTTGTTACAGTAAATACCCTTGAAGTGAACAACTCAAATCAATGGCTGGGAGTTACAGTAAAATCAGAAAAACCTGGAGGCAAAGTTGCGGTATGTTTACTGTTGAAGTTGTGCATGGTTTTTGAGAATCTTTATATAAAATTTGTGTGTCTTCAAGAAGTTAGTCCAAGCATTTTGAGTTTTCTTTACAGAGTTAATTGTTCCATATTTGCAAATGCTGAATAAGCAAATGTGAAATGTTACCATCTTCGGCTCCAGTGTACGAAATATTTTTACTTCAAAATCCCACATGAGCCACTATTTTCGTGTCACTTGGCAACTCCGTAACTTGTCAGGCGATTTAGCTAGAAAGCTGTTCAAACTAGAACTCAACTGATAAGGCTTTTTTGGGCTGATACTGATGTTTTTCACTGCTGATAACTGATGCTGATCAGTTCCTGATATGGGCCAATACTGATATCTTTTTTGCATTACTGAAAATATAGATGAAAGACATTGCAGTGCATTTTTTTCCTTCAATGCTACATAAACAAAAAAGCAAAAGCTCGAAGTTTTCTGTAGGCTTTTGAGGAATCAGCCGACTGGGATCTGCGTTCATCATTTGCGATGTGTGCAATTTGTATAAAGTAACTTCACTCCACAGTTGAAACAAGCAAGGAATCAATTGCAAATTTTTTACAGGAAATTGATTTCATGTAACACTGCGTTGTTTCAAGTTATAATTGGATGCATCGACTTGCCAATAGTTGCATTTATCTGAAAATGACATATTAAATAGTGCTGATCATCGTAGCTGGCGTTGGGATTTATTAACTTGTTATTTTTGTGGTAAGTTTTAAAGCTTCAATAAACGCATGTAGTTGAGCAAGACGTAATTTCTTGTTTTGATTGTCGCAGCTGGTGTTGTGCGATTTTTCACTACAGTCTTGAGGTTGTTTACTTTCTCTGACCTTACTTTAGTCTTTCATCGTTTCACCTATTAGCATTGCTTGCAGATGTAAGGACTGACAATGCATAGTGTTGCATGAAATTGATTTCCTATCAAAAATTTGCAGTTGATTCCTTGCTTGTTTCACTTATGGAGTGAAGTTTTACACAAGTTACAAATGAAAGACCAGATTGTCATTGTGATAAATTAGGAACAGGCAGTGTCCTTTAAGACTCATCAGGAAAAATAGACACTGCTAGAGCTATTTTGACTTTTACCAAACACGATTAGTTAAAGTGGTCCCATGGCAAGTTTGGAACACATGATTTGCCTGGTTGACCACATTGATGTCTGTAACGGCTAAGTCTGATGGACAAGTGTCATCATGGTTTGAGTGGTGGCAAGCTGTTAGAGTTAGCAGCTTCTTGTCTGCATTGTGTGAACTATACCATAACTGTAAACCTTAACCTTAACCCCTTGTCTATTTGCATATCGTACTTGTCACATGACCTTTAAACCAATTGTGTATGACTACAGGCAAAATAGCCCCAGCACAGCTTTTGACTCATGAGATGAAATAGACACTAACTTAAAACAAGCAACAAAATATACAAATGACAAGCATGAAAGCAAAGAGTAATTATGAAGATGACCTATTATGCAAATAACAATTATGGAATCCATCCAAAAATCAGGGCTCCCACGCGGTATGGAAAGTATTGAATTTCAAAATCGGTTTTCAAGACCTTGAAAAAGTATTGAATTTGGCCAGAATGTCCCCTAGGTATTGAAAAAGTGTGCAAATTCCAAATGGAAAAAATATTAGAAGTATCTGAGTAAAAAGATCTATGATTGCACTGATAGATTTAAATTGTTTGTAATCTAAAATTTTTATTGAGTGAACTTACAAGCAAGCAACATGCATAACAAACAGATCTCTTGTGCACCAAATGATGATTTAGTGTGTTTTACAGTTTTAATCTGCTGTGTAGCAGCAACATTCACTCAATTTTGCAATCTCTCCAAATTTAGTAACTTGTGGCTTATGATCCATTGTACAAAGATCGGATTGTAAGGGATGCTGCTACAGCTGCATTACTCCATGTAAAATATAAGTAGTTCTTAAAAGAACATCAACTTGAAAAAAACTAAAGTTTTACCAGCTTTACCATCTACCTCAAGCTGGATTTGCTCAAGATCATGACTGTGATATCATCTTAACCAGTTTGATAATTTTTTCATGTTGGCCCCAACATTTTGAGATTTTCATATTTTTTGGGAAGTTAGCATTTGAGTTGAGTTAATTGGCGCAAACGTTGGACTATTGCATGTAATAAAGGTGAAGTGCTGGGACACCAACTTAAACCTGTTGAATAGGTTGTCTCGTCAGACACCTCTCGACACTTTCATAATTTTCTATCATGGTTTAAGTTTAAGGCCGAATTATTGGGTAGTTAGTAAGGTTACATTATTAAAGGGGCTGTGGTCCGATAGATGATCAACACAATTCCGCACGAGTGCTGGGTTGCAACTGCTATCTCCTGCGGTTTGCTCAGTTCTGCAAGGAGCTAAACACGACAAAAAGTGTAAACCCAGCTAAAATGAAACTTTGCCCAGGTTTCCATAGATATTTCGCATCCAAGCGGACAATTGTTTGTTTAGAAGTCATCTATTTGAAATATCAGCATGGTGGCAACAACTTCTGTGAATTCTGCTCTGTTGCGAAGCTCTTGTTGCTGCCATCACGTGGACAGGCAACTGTTGAACGAGGTTTCTCTGAACAAAAATGTGTGTGAAATTTAGGTGGTACACATCTCATTGCAAGGCACTTGGTGAAGGACTACTGTACATTGCTAATTTGGGAGGATTAAAAATGTCACGATTGGAAAGGACCTTTTACAAGCTGCATGTGGAGCAAGAAGTCGATGCTTTGTATGTCTGGCTGAAAACAAAGACGCCGAGGAAAAAGTTAGCAAGTCAGTCAAGAGAAAATTTTAGAGATCAAAGTGAAAATCACAGAATGCAAGAGAATGTGAAAGCTCTTGACAAAGCAGCCATTGAATTGGCAAAAAAGCAGGTTTGTATAAGTGAGCTGACACTACTTACACAATCAAACTGAAAAACGACAGGCATCAAAGAAAAAGCTCTTGCAAATCTAGATGAACAGCTTAAAGAAATGTTACGTGATTTAGGTAGTGCCGAGTAGATACATTCAGCAGTGGTTGATGGTACGGAATGTTGATCAGGGGTCTCTATCTCAAATTGCTCTGAGAGTGAAATGAGGACTTATCAGGCATTCATAGGGCCGCATTATGATGCTGACGCAACAATGACGATACCTGAATTTTTCTAGAAGCAGCTTTACATCTTATTTCCTGCGAAAGGTGTTGTGGGTTATAGAGAAATCATTTCTAGCCATATCTATGTTCGTTCAAAAGGAGCTTGTTCACTCACTGGCCAAACACTTTTAAACACTAATGAATAAACTAAATAATTTGAATAGTAATTATTCAAAAACACCCAAAAATTAGGACCGGCTGCACAAAATGCCCACAGGCAATGTGTTTGAGACCCCTGGTGTAGATGTAGTTTGCTGCAGTGTTGTCTTGCCTTTGTGCTGAGTTTCATTCAAGTTTTTTTTTACCTTGTGTTGGTGTGTAGACAAAGCAAACAAATTTAACTGCATTAGGCTTGTTTAGATTGGTGCAGTAAGTCTTCAGCTACTGATTCTTCAAATCTTGTTCTTTGCAGGTTACCACAGTTTTGCTGCAGGCAAAACAATTCATTGTTTGTGCAGTGTTGTGCATTGTGTGAAATTAAGTTACATCATTAGGAATTTCACAAATTGAAGATAAGGCATGGTATTGAATTTTTTTAATTTAGTATTGAAAAGGTATTGAAAAAGTAAGGAAAATAATTTTTGAAAATGCGTGGGAACCCTGAAAAATGTAGTCCAACAGGTTGGGCATAGAACGGAATTTTAACATGTCAGTTAACAATAAGTGAGCAACAAAATTACTATAGGTACTTCAAACAGAAAAAGAGAGAATTGGAGGTGTAATTTTGAGTACCCCCAATTTTTTTTATAACACTGCCTCAGTAGTATCATAATAGACATAGAGTAGTGTCCATCACACAAAGATACATAACAATGCATACTAAACCAACTGTCAAGGTGTTTTAATGCACTGCTATGGGATGTTTGCATCCGTCATTGCTAATGCAGTCCTTAGTAATTTCTAGGATTTGCAATAGTCCTACTCAATCAAGTGCGCAAGCAAATCCACAAAAAAAGCAAACATGTTCTGCACCTAAGTACTCCCTTGTGTAGGCCTACTGCATTCAGATCTCACAAGTGGGTAAACAACAATGCGTGAAGCATTACTAACAGAAAATATCACTTCAATGAAGAACTGTACAACATTGATTTACCCAAATTTTGGTAAAAAAATGTTTGTTTTTTATCCAAATTTTGTTTTTTTGGGCATAACTTTTGAACCAGAAATGCTAGAAAGCCAATCGAAGGCTCAAAAGACTCAGATTATAGCCTAGCTTCCAATGCAACTGGAGTAAAAAATTGGCTCTTGTTGTTGGGGCACAGGGCCCGATGACCTGGGCCAAATATGCTCTTATGTCTTCGTTGTGCGCTTGCAACATGATTGAGACTTATGGATAAATTAAAAACTCACACTAGTAACCGTCAAACTCCCTTTACTACAAGTCAGAACGACGGCCGACACATGACAATACAAAGAGTACAGTGCAGTGCGGTTTTAAATAGTTACAGAACTGTGTGCAAATGGTTAACACCACGCTCTTCAGAAAATTGGCAACAAATAGAGTCAAGACTTCTTAAAGAAGCCGGCAACGTAAGGCAGTTATCGCAAGTGTGGAATGCGGGATTGACCAATCAAAGGAAACGATCCTTCAGCAGGCAACACAGGAATTTGCGATGTAACATATGCCAAAACCTACTCTGCTAATGATATCGCCCACAAATAAACAAAATCCAAAACTTCCCAATTTTTCTTTCAATGTAAAATAGAAGACTCGCTGTATCATTTGATGGTTTGAACAGCTCTCTAGCTTGATCGCCTGGCAAGTTATGAAGTTGCAAAGACTTGCCCAATATGGGCAGTTGGGCAAATTATACCATTAAAGGTAAAATCCACCTCGCGTTGCAGGTGTTCAGCAATCAGCATTTAGTATGAGAATGTTGGGGTTTCTCTAAATCTGATTGTATGAAAAAGTGTTGTATTGATAGTGTTATATTAGCTCATCACTTAGTTCTTTTGTAAAGTTCTATATGTTTGTGACATATGAAGACATGACCTACAAAAGCTTAATGATTTAATTATATGTGGAAACGCTTTTTGCTTAATGTAACTGTTTTGGTGAAAGCTATTATGGCAAGGTTTTCTGTACTTCCTGACAGAGTTTTAAAAGCTTGCTTAAACTGAGTATAACAGCTGTTGCTTGATACATTATTATTTATCAGGTGCTAAGCTCCTTAGTTCTTGACAAGCAGCAGCTATGTATTTGTATCTATTTTTTAACATGCATCTTTTCACAACAATTTTCAGGTGCTGGAAATTTTTCAAAATTTATTGCCTTGCAGGTGTGTGCTCATCGCTTCACTATTCGTGGGGGCGGTGGTGGTGTAGGAATCATATGGGAAGCAGGTGTTGGGAGATGCTACCTTTTAAATAGTGACTTACGGCCAGCGAAACCTAGAGTGCAATGGACACCTTGCATAGGTGAGGTTATTGTTCGTTGTGAAGTAATGGTGTTACCAATTTGAATGTTATAAGCCAGGTCAGTGTGGTCCAACTGCTTTTGACCAATGGGCCATTATAAAAACGTAACAACTTGCTGGCCGCTTCCGACATAATGATGTGTTGACAACAGATTAAGAAGATTTGAAGCTAAATAAGGAAGATCAATGAGTGCATCATTGAAAATATTACGTGGTATCAAATAGGAATTTATCACATAACTCTGTCAGTGGTATGCTTGTGGTCTCTTGACAATATGCTTCCTTGATCAGAATCAGTGACAGTGTTAGTGGTATAGCAATTCGGAGACTATCATCCAGTATTTTGTCTGCCATTCCATCTGTTTTTAGAATTGACTTGCTTCATCATAGAAAATGTACTCTCACACACATCAACATCAAGTATATTTTTGATAGAAAATATTTCAGTATGGGAAACCTGTCAACGCTGACTAATTTTCAGAAGCTCTCTTGTAGAGATGCTTACTGGTACTTGTAAGTAGAGCAAACAATCTTGTTGAACATTGTAATCCACAGTGTAATGATTAGCCAGAAGCTTAATGAGTTCATTTTGAAGCACGCTGTCATAAAGTTTCTTTGCTATAAATCAACAAAATATATCCTGTAGAAAAGTTTGCATTAAGCAATGTTACACATATGGTAGGTATACTATCACTGAAGCTGACTACTTTATCACTCACATAACAAACAAAAAAAACTAATGACAAAATCATACAAAACGAGAACATTGCCAGGTGTTAGTTGATCTGAATAAATATGTAAAACAAAAGCGTTATAGACTAATCAGCACAGTGGGATAGCACATAAAAAAACACAAGGGCTTAACCTTAGTAAAAACAAAAAATAGCAGCAGGACATTTTCAGAAGTTTGTCAGGTGTATATTTAATGAAAGTAATTGTCAGGTTTCTCTCATATCTTTTTAGCTCTAGTTCCACAAAAAATCCAAGTGCTTCCTAACATTTCCAAGATTTTGCTTTGTCAATCTTTCACAAGCTATCGCAGTTTCATATAGTGCTTGCCGCAGCATACTGACAATCCTCAAATATTCCTGCTACTTTCTACTCTGTGTAACTTCTGCCGTGTTAAACGTTGTTAGCAGACCAAGGGCACATTCTGAAGTGTCATTGGTACCATTTAGTTTCTTCACAAAGTTGTGAGCAGTAATACAACCATTATTTTGTTGCCAAGACATTAAGTCTGCTTTTGAAACGACGTGGTCTGCACTCAGGGCCTGAAGTGGTGTCCAGGAATCTTTTCGAACAAGATCAACAAACGAAACATTCAAGTGTCAGTCAGAAGAAACATATGTTGCAGAATAATTTTATAACTTTGCTTGGGGTGATGCAAGAGTGCCTTAGCCATTGTTCACTTTTCACTCATGAGAACAGAGTCACTAAAAATTACAAGGAGACTAAGCGTTGTGACAAGTACCAAAGGTGATTGTGAAGTGTCTTTATATAAGGAGTAATCATCCTACAACACATTGTAATCTTCAACACTTCAACATCCGGCTGAAAAAGGAGATTTTCGAAAAAAACAACACTGAAACGCATGTGGCTTTGCGCGGGAATTACTCCACTCCTGTACGGGTTACGAACTGGGTCGAAGTGTCAAAAGACGCAGCAAGTCTTCTAGTCTGGCACTCGAGAAGAAATTTTTGGTTGGGAGGTTGTGGGTTTTTTGTGAGTGACGTCATAAGTGGATGGCTTTTAGGCCACCTTGGCCTACTTTACCTAGCCCTGGGCGCCAACAGTTAGATGGTAGTATTTCACTGAAGTTTTTATTGGGAAATAGGCTGCAATACAAGTCTTTTGATACTTTCGATGACTTGCTGGGGTTTCTGGTTCAAAAGTTATGATCTAAAGTAATAAAAATATTTGACCAATTAGATATATTAATTTATTTGTTTATTTTAGATCATAACTTTTGAACCAGAAACGCTAGAAAGTCGATCAAAGGCTCAAAAAACTCGGACTCGAGCCTAGTTTCCAATGAAAA
>JGI24021J15306_10009400_pt1 | contig 12101 bp, 10 predicted proteins | sample Ectturendosymbi1_FD_15306 | JGI IMG/M metagenome (IMG submission 15306)
TTTTGCAGCTGAGAATTCAGTATGGACACAGACTATACTGTATTCTATTTTGTCCCTAATAATCTAATGGTTCATGATGTTTCATGAGTTTTTGCATTATGATGTGCATTATGGTGGATTGTAAAATTTTCTTGAAATGAAATGGTAATGGGACGAAAAGGTCAAGCTTCTTGAAAGCTTTTTAAAAATTGTTGAAGGTGGTAACATGACAAAGGGTTGATGAGCACTGACCTAGTGTACAGCATGCTTATGTTATACAAAATTTTGAATGTCTCATACAATATATGGAAAAAACAAGTTGTGAAGTTATGAGAATTTTTTCTAATTTAAAAATATGATAATCAACCTAAATTTTTTATTTTGCTAAAAATAATTTACTTGATGTTTTTACTGTATTCAAGTAACTAGTCTCCAAAAATGTGGTAAAGTTGAATCAATCAGCAAGTTTTCAAAAATAGGATATCATCTTTGTGGCCCATAACTATGAAAAATAGATACACTTGCAAGTTTTAATTGTCGCAGAAGAATGAAAGCAGGCAGGTTCCTCAGAAGCTTGCCACCAAGCNAAAGTTTGTTTNTAGAAATAGGATATCAATTNCACTTATCACTTGCATCCTCAGTTCTGAAATCTACAAGCAATGCTTATGGGCNAAAAATTGAAGGGCTAAAGCAAGAGCAGAAAAAGCAAGCAAACTCATGACTAAAATGAATGAATCAAAACATAAGCCACAACAAGTAAAAACTAGAAAATACCCTGTTCTCAAATAATTGCTTTCACTGAAACTCAAAGTATTTGATGCCAGTTACCGAACCAACTGTTTTTACTAGTCATCAATTGTCTGAAAAGTACAGAAGATGATGGCATGGCAAGTTTCTCTGTAACGTTAGCATGCGCAATATTTTAAGACAACTTTATCTGTATGTTGTTATATACACTTCATATGTTTATATTGTTGTGGAAAACAAATTGATGACTTAAAATGTCATTCATTTTGTACCATTTATCAATACCACAGCTGATATCTATTTTTACTTTACGATAGGTTGCTATATTTCTAATATACAGTAGCAAACTAAGAAATTTTTAGCTTAAACTTAAAGTATCCCTAGTTATAACTGTACCTTCTTGACTAGACACTCTACTACCACAACAGTAAATGTCATCATAAAGTACAAATGCATTGCCAGTTGCTTACATGTTATGGTGTATAACTATGCAAAGCTTAAACTGATGAGAATTTGGTATGTATTGTTATAGGTTGCATGCAGGTGTTTAATAGTTAAGTGTGTGTACTTGCAATGCAGTTAACAGGCATACTTTGGCATGCAATAGACATGAAGCAGAATGTTTTAATGGCAGTGGAGCACTGAGCAAAGAAGGTGCCTCTGGGCATGATTGCTGAATATAAAAGTGATTTTGCTTGCCTGTGAGTAACATTGTCATATTTAAATGAGACATAAGTCATACACCAAGATACTTGATATTGTTCCTATTATACTTTTTTTGAGTGAAAATTAATTGACATCTCAAATAATTGCTTTCACTGAAACTATGAGATATTATCAAGTGTTATAATATTATTAATAATGTCTTCATATAGTATGACTTAAATCAATGTATTGCTAATAGTATTTTCACATGGTATGACTTAAATCAATATATATATATATACCTGTATATATGTTTTATCAAAGCAATATACTATTCTTTTGTTTTTCCTGTATGCTTTGCTTTGTTACTAACTTTTGTCCGATGTTCAAATTTTTGTAATTTGTCGCTTAATTTTTCCTGTTTACTTGCAATGTCTTCAATTTAGTGTTGATTTATGCCAACAATAGGACTTGATTAATACTTGACCTGCAAGGTCTGTTCCAACCCTTGGTGTTACAAATATCACTTGAAATACCTAAGTCCTTGTTTATATTCCTCATTTCATTTTTAATCAATACTTTTTACTCTATTGGTGAACACTGATTTTGATTTGAAACCCTTTGAAGCTAATAGCACAGACATGTAATACTTTATAAATCAAAAGCAATGATAACCAATGAGATCTGTACTTCATGTTAACCACATGGTTTTTAGGTTGAGGAAAAATCATGAGAATTGTTGTGTGTGGAGGTGGCATTAGTGGCCTTTCTGCTGCTTATTATGCTAGTAATGCTTTGCGTCAATCATCTGTTAAACAATGTGAAATAATGCTGTTTGAAAAAAAGGAGCATGTTGGTGGATGGATGAAAACCAATGTTTCTACAGCTGACAGAAATGGTAAGTCGTTCTTTTGTTCTGGAAGTAAGTTACTATAACACAAGTTTATGGTTAAGTTGGACTTTTTAAAGATTGCACTGACTGTGGGATACCTTTCTTATGAATATGATTTGCCAAGTATTAATGATGGTGCTACATGCAGATTATGGAGGAGCTGTCATTGAGTTTGGACCAAGAAGCATTCGTACAGCTGGTGTCGTTGGGAATAATACATTGCAGCTCATATCAGATCTTCATTTGGAAGATCAAATATTATCAGTAAAAATTGTGCTTTGATTTCCACTTCATTTTTCTGACATATTTATGTGCATTCTTTTGTCATGATGAATCGCTAATGCATAGATTTCCTTCCATATTTTTTGAAAACATAGATTTAGACAGATGGATTACTTGTTTTTGTTATTGTTCTGCCTGTGGCAGGTTGCTTCAACTCATTTGGTGGCAAGAAAAAGACTTATATATGTTGATAATGCTTTGCATATACTTCCAAATGATTTGTGGTCATTTTTCAAGAAGCAGGCACCATTTTCCTCTTCACTGGCAAGAATGATTCTCCCAGGATTATTGAAAAGAGTAAGTGTTGAACATGTAAATTTTAGTTTATCATTGTGTATATTTCTGCTTTAATTTTTACCTGCATCAGAGTTTAGTTGATACATTATATATGTTTTGTGAAAGTAAAAATATGAGAATTGACTAATACCTCACTGTTTCTGTGGACACATAGGCTGCTCACAGTCATATATCTTCAATATAAATAACCTTTTTTTTCAAATTTATCTCAATCAACTTTTTCAGTGTTGATTAACATGCTAAACTCATCTGCATAGACATAGCAAGTTAAAAGTAAAATGCTAATCATGATGAGCAGTGTTCTTGTGTAATAAAATCGAGAAGATTTGCATTGACAAATGAGCTGGGTTCACTTGTTGAGGTGCTCTATAAAAAATGACATTGATACTTTGGTTTTGGGTGATTACAAAGCAATTCTGAGTCTTATCTTGCAGGTATCACATGTAGATTGCAGCTTGACAAGCCATATCCGATGCAATTCCCAGTCTGAATCTAGTTGCAAGTGCTGCGACTTGATTCTTAGCCATGTTTAAAGTTTAGTGCCTTGTGTGTAGGAGTGAAGACGTTACAAAATACAATATAGAATAAATTTGATTCTGATAGTAGCAACCATTTAAAACATTACAAATGATACAAATACCCACTGCTGCAAAGCTCAATGCAAAGTGTGTTTTTATGGCCTATAACCAACACCAAAGTATGAAATGATCTTCCTCTAATCTGTACACGGCAAACGTGTGATCTTGACGTGATATGACCATGTATGAATCTGCAGGTTAGTTTCCTGCTCCAGACAAATGCAAAACAGTTTAGCAACATAAGAAAATAGCACTGATGACCCACCAGGAAAGGTGAGCCAGGACTGTTTGATAATTTTGGCTTGAACTCATACAACACCTATGTTTAGTCTTTGCCTTGATGTAAATTGATGCAAAGGTGTGAAACTCATATTAGAAAGCAATACAATAAACGAAGGATTTAAATGAAATCAAGTTATAAAAGACTATTTTCATCATTTGCAAAGATTCGTTAGCAACACACGAAAGTGTTACACCACAGTGTAGCCAGCATGCGCGGAAAAAAAACAGGCAAAAATAGCAATTTTTCATTGTGTGATAGATGAGCAAATGCCAACTTTGTCCCGGTCAAGCATTAAAAATGAACAGGATCTAATATCTACATTTACCAAGGGGCAGTTGCAGTTCTGGTTCATCATGGACTTGAGCACCATTTAGTGTCTCCAGAAGCGATTGGAGGCTAAGATTTCTAGTTCATCAAAATTGACATGTTTAGGATATGCTTAGTGTACACGTGTTTCTCTGAGTCTTTTTGTAGTTTTTGTGCTCTTCAATCCTGCTGAATGAGCTGCGCTGAGTCTAACGACACTTGTTAACGTACGTCGGACTGGGTTTCATGATATTTAGTAAATAAACAAACATTATGATTCCAATAGATACCTTCTACATATGAAGCAATGCATGAAGTCACCAATGCACGTTTTGGCAAAGAGGTCGCTGATTATTTAGTTGATGCTTTTGTAAAAGGCGTATTTGCTGCTGACAGTAGAGAACTCAGCATGAAAGCGGCGTTTCCACCCATGTGGCAACGACTGGCACCAAAGCAGGTACGGATTTTCTGGCCTAGGTTCATTACGTACTGTATTTGTAGAGCTTTGAAAAGTAACTTCAGTTTTTGAAACAAGCTTGATACTCCAATGCGCCTACTGGTGTAATCCGACATTTTCTGAAAATTCTATTTTTGAACTCACTTTTTGCGACCTACCGCTTTCACCCAAGAAACAACCGGCTAACCGATTGAGAGGTGGTCACTACACAACTAAGCTGTTCGGGCAGCAATACCTCGACGGTGATACAGACTGTGAACATTTTCCAAACACTTCCGTTTTGGGAGTTTTAATCGAATGCTTACCAAGTTGTCATTTCAAAGTTTCACTGGAGATCTCGAATTGCATGCAGTGCAGATACAGGTTTTTCAACCGTTTATGTATGAATGCAATGTCTGCTGTCATCGAACGATGTACTGTTGATTTAAAAATTTTGGAGATTTCTACGCAATATCCGGTTGGTAATGAAACAGCAGTTTGACAGGTTTGCACGTGCGGAAAGTTACGTAATATGAAGTCTTAATATATCCGTAGCGAAGTAGCAAAGAATCGTGCTTCGTTCATCAGAGCGAGGACTGCTTGCTTATGCGCGATTTTTGCGTTTTTGTTTTTTGTTGTATTAATTACAAAGTTAACGATCTTCCGTTCAGACATGCTCGCAGTTGCGAATCGCGTAATCAGCGTGAAACGTAAACTGCATATGCATATGTGCGAATCATACATGACAAAAAATTACACGCTTTTCCGTCTTGATCCTTAAGCTTTTTAGGTCTTTACAGGATTGAAATTGCGATGCTTCATAACTAGGTAAATGAAGGTTGTACTGAAAAAACGTTTCAAGCCAAGTTATAAAAATCGTGACCCTGAGCCCTGTTGTTAAAAACAGCATTTTTGTCCAGTTTCAAAACAATATTTTGTCCAAAATAATGTTTTTTTTGTGAAGAGCGTGGTCGTGTGTAACTTACTTTTTACTTACAGACATCAATGCCAAGGAAGCCTACTATGCCGGACATCGGTTTGTTCAATAAAAAGTTGTTGACCAATTCGTTTGTGAAAAAAACGAAGGAGCAGAAATGGACTCAGTGGGCAGTAAAGGAAGGTTTTACTTTCCTAAATGAATCATTGGCAAAGCACTTGACCTCCGAGAATAACGTGAATATCATACGCAACGCCGAAATACAACGAGTGAAGCCGCAAGTCAACGGCCAGTTGACTGTTGAATATGCCAGTGCAGGTAGGTAGTGAAAAAAAAACGTCATCGAGCAATGGCGTATGCTTGCATTAGTCAATTTGAAAAAAAAGTGCGAAGACAATGAAAAACTTTTGTTGTCTGCAGAACAGCGCGCCAGAGAAGGATTTTTAGGTTTTACAACCTTATTTTGCAGCTGTTGCGGGCTATGCCACTTTCGAACCTTTGTGGAACGTTGAATCTCGATTAGGCGTTAACAAACCGAGGCTTGCTCTTTGTGCAACTCAACACGCCATTCGTTCAGTAAATTAAGTTCTGCATTCATACGAAATCATCCAGATATGGAAGCTACAAGATCGGATTTTGCCTACTACCATAAATTACAAAATGTAAAACCCAATTATTCATCACTGTAGAAACTGACTAAATTGTTCTCGTGGCATAATACCACCTGTGTGCTGTACCCCTTAAGGACCGTGAGAGCCTAAAATGTTTGAGGCAATGTGGACCATAACTCACCGACCGAAGGCGCTAGAGATTTGATGAAGACATCATCAGATGCGGAACGTCGTGTACTTTCTGATAAACAAAAAGCAGGTACCTTGGCATTTGAAATTTTATCTGGCGTTACGACGTCATGGTGACATCACACTACCAGGCGAAATTTCAAATGCCAAGATACCTGTATCTTGTTTATCAGAAAATACACGATTTCTGCATCTTGTGTTGGTTCCATTGACTCTCTATAGCGCGATGGGACGGTGAGTTCTGGTCGAAATTACCTCAAAGCCACCACAGTGGTTTTCGTGGTCCTTACGAAGTTGTCTTTGGAATGAGCAAAGTAAGAAAAGTCCGAGCACTGCCTCAAGTTTGCGAAAACAAAGGTCACGAGATTGCATTTATAAGCCGTCCTTCGTAAATGTTGAGATGGACGTTACGTCGTCCTTTTGACACGAAGTTTTGTAGTTTCATCGGACCGGTGGACCAGTGGTGTAGGAGGAGGGGTGCAGGGGGTGCAAGCACACCCCCAAAAGTTTTGATTGGGTGAAAATCCGGGCAAAATCCCTGAAAATCTGGGCAAAAATGGCGCACAATGTGGTTTGATTTGAACAAAATGGCGCCCAACGTTTGCAGAGTCATCCCAAAAGAAGGTCTGCTTGAGAAAATGTTTGCACAAAGTGTCGTGCAAGTTTGGGAAAATTCGGGCAAAAATGCTTCGCACCCCAAGAATTTGCCTGCTCCTACACCTGTGCGGTGGACCGAGCGCGTTCGGGCGTTATTGAACAAGCTTTTCATCGTAACATCTGCAAAGTACAGTCTTGTCGAACTGCACGCTTTGGTAAATCATCAATCTTCGCAAAAAATACTTTTGTATCAGATACTCGGATAGCTTGTAGGGCAAATTTGGCGTAGTCAGCAGATTGTCTTATTCATCTGCAAAGTGGTTACTCTGACGCATAAATTTTTTTTTTTTTTTTTTATCAGCAACCGAAGTTTCGCATACATCAATAGCCAGCCCCCGTTTTGTAAAACGGTCACTTTCAGTGTCAAAGCCATGAGTTAAAATGCATAAAAATGAAGTTACGTCAAGTTGCGTACCGGCCACTCGAAAAAAACAAATGCGTGGCTACCGAAAGAAACAACTCGCTGCAGAAACGAACTTGTTCGCAGCGACTGGTCTGAAGCAAACTGGCAATTGCCGCTGTGACCGTCGTACCGTATAGTCTGTTGAAGTCGTCATTTTCCCCGATTGCGGCCTTGCTGGTATTTGCTTGTTCAAGTAACTTCAAGCCCTTTTTGTTTACGGCAGTTCGAAAAGTGGCTCTCAAAGTTGTGCAAAGCGGGTTCGCCAAATGAGAACATTTTAATTCCGCCTGCCGCTTGCGGTCGTGCTAACTGAGCGTATTTAAAGTTTTAAATTATCGTCAGGTCTGCATGTTTTGCAATTTGTGGGCGCATGCAGTTGCGATCTTACCCGTGCAAATTGAACCGCTTTGTTTTGACGTCGTTTATCAATTTAACCGGTTAGCATGAGATAAGTGCTCATTCGTCACTTCTGAAGCAAGCCTGTTGCAGGTTCCTCTCTTTATCATGTTATGTTTGCCACTGAGACGTTGTCAAATTTTATAGGCGGGGTGATATCGAGCGTCGAAAACGTCGACCACGTCTTGTCCGCTCTCCCTTCATACGAACTGAGCAGAATACTGAGAACAACTTGTCGCTCGGACGAAAACAGCGATAAAGACGACAGTTACCCGTACATAGTGCTCGGTCAGATGCTTGGCCACATACGGTTCGTGGACGTCGCCGTGGTCAATCTCGAATATGAAGGGGCGCCGCATGAAAACTTGCCCCATCTTGGCTTCGGTCATCTGGTGCCGTCAACGGAACCTTCCAAAGTGCTTGGCATTGTTTACGACTCTTGCGCTTTTCCAGAACACGACAGGTAAACGCTGCCGTGTTTTGCACAAAAGTTGTGTCAGATGTACTTCTGTTGTGAAGCGAATCACACCAATACCTATCACAGGTCTGCGTATCCCACAAAAACTGTTCCATCGTACGAGCTTGAATTTTTTTTCGGTCATAGACCGAAATGTTTTTGAAATGACCAAAAAAAATGTAAATCATTTTGATCAGAATGTCTGAAAATAAAGGCCAATGAACACTGCTACGGCGAGTTTTAATACAACGGTGAGACAAATGACCGCGATGTTTCGGTGACCAAGATGTCTCAGCGAAAAAAAAACAGGCTTGAATGCATTGCAAGAAAGACAGTGGCAGACGAAGATGTTTGCAGACGTATTTTTACTGTGTGCTGACTGATAATACTTGTTTCAGTGCTTCCAGAGAATCCATTTCACTTTTTCAGGCGACGAAATCAAGATAATACGGAAACTCCAGAAAGGTTTTTACATTTGCAGGCTGGGCGATCCAACAACGCGTCTCACCTGCATGATGGGAGGATCATGGTTCAGGCAGCTTTTCGGCGATCCAAATACCGTTCGGAGAGGCACGCTTGAACAAGCAGCGCTTGAAAGTGTAGCAAGTCAGCTTAGAATCACCAAAGATCCTACCAACGCCCATGTTTCTGTTCATCGCAAATGTATTCCAACGTACAGGTGAGGAGTGACTGGTGTAAGCATTAAGCCAGCTTCGTTTTTGGTTCTCGTCGAACGTAGAGATGGGATTCAAAATTTTCAGCAGGACCATTTCTAAAATATATTTTGCCAGGTTCAAGTCATCTTTTGGGAAAAGTACACTGGACTTTCGTTTAAAAAATCGGCTACAGTGTAATGAAGCGTTGCAAAGTCAGTAGTTTTCACAGATGACGTCGAAGCGAGCAAACAAATTAAGTCTGGTTGTTTTGGTCCATTTTGATAAAAAATGCTTTAACCGTTTCGTATTCGAAAATTTGTGTTACACTGCTACCTTGCTTAAATTTATTTGGATTTGTGTAGCTGTGTGAAAACAGCTTCCGGAACCGATCTCAGTCTTGTCTTGACTATAGCCATGCTTGCAGATCTGAGATAGCGCTCAAACACAGAGCCGGATGTTTCAAGCTATGCTTGTGTAGGCCTATATTGCCGCGAACTTCTAAAGTGGTATTTCTCAGCTGATACAAATCAAAAGTCTTTCACTGCTGTTATGATACTGTCAGCCTCAACTGGTGAACCTAAAAAAGGGTTAGTGTTTGTTTTTCATTTCCTCCATATTTCGGCGCATGTTTTATGGGTGAACAGTTGTTTTCCTGCTTATGTCTCACTGTCACGCCCGAGCGTGCGAGCACACCAACTCACGTAAATCAGCGAGTCATTGATGAGTAGGGCCATTTAAAGTCATAAAAGTCATTTTTTTCTGTGCTTCAGAAAGCTATGAAACGAATTTTAAAACAAAAATCGCACCCCTACGAAGTCTAAATCAAAAGTTATAAAGTCATGAAAAGTCATATTTACCATGTTAGGTCATAAAGTCATATTTTGCATATTTTCAACCTAATTCAATAAGGAAACCACTGAAACAATCTCATATATCAGTGAAACTACTACATCGACAAGTCTAAGCTGCATCCTGCACCCTACACCCACTCGGACACCCTACAAATGTTGGCATAAACGTAGGTGAACCAAGTTATTTGGATGAAATGTGGTGCACTGCCTAAAGATACATGTTCTTGCTGACCTAAAGAAATAAATCAATGTCCATGCATGCTTTTAATTTGCTTCAAAGTTCAAATCATGTTATATGTTTTGCTCATGTTTTGGGCTGTTTATTTCAATGGGGCTTCAACAAACCATGGGGCTACCATCTCTTATGCTTATTTTCGCTGATAATGCTTCTGTATACAGTAGTTGTATACATTCTAGCTCAGTCATTTTTGTTTGGTCATATAAAGTCATATTTTCTGAAAAATAAAGTCATATATAATCAACCTTTTTAGGTCATAAAAATGGCCCTTTTGATGAGCCTGTCACTCCGTCAATGGTAACATGAGCTCATAGATTATTCGTTCCCGAAGTATAGGCCGCGACCCAAACAAGGGTCGCGCCAAGGCCATCTAAACCTGGGTTGTATATTTTCAACGTTCGTTTTTTCCTCTTCAAGTTCTTTCAGTCTCTTTCATCATAGATTGAATTATTGCATCATACACATTTTATCCGGGAGTTTCCACAGCTGCGTGGTAAAGACAACGGGGTTAAAAAGTTCCAAAGTACCACTGCTTGTCTGTGTCTGTCTGGAGCGTAGGAACTTGAGAAAATAGTAGATTGCTAACATTGAAAACGAACGTAGCAAGTTACTGCCAAAAATCATACATGCAATCATTTTTTTCATACACTGTTTGAGGCTTTGGTCGCGAGGTGTTCACCAAACTCAGATTTGGGTCGCGCGCAGAAAAAAGTTGGGGAACCACTGGCTTACACGGTGCAGGCGAACTTGCGTTAATTTTGGTAGGTAGAGATTTTCCCAAATTCACATAAGAAGCAAACAAACACCGAAACAAAATTTTTTCGAAGTTCAAAATGAAGCTTTGAATTTTATCATGGCATGAGTAAAAACAATCTGAAAACACGATATTTTTAGCTTCGCCGCACAACGTATTCTGTCTTTACTTCATCATATCTCCTTGAAATTAAATACTTTCTACTGTCTCCACCGATGTGGGAAGGTTCAACTGATGTAGGGGTCTTGGTCACTCTCTTCACCCTGGTTTGGCCAGGGACAGAGAAATGACGAAAGAAATAACAGAAAGAACCGCCAATTTCTGAGTCTGTTCGTTGCACTACAGTACACCGCCAGATTTTTCTGTGGTTCTTAGGTTCACTCATCATGTCATTATTAATAGTCTGGTGTCTTTAGTCATCTCCAAGTCTTTTGAAGCCATCACTACTTTGTCCACCGTGCTTTATCTGGACGTCGCAGCTTGTAACTATGGAGGAATACGTTTTCTTTTTTTTGAGATGAACTTTTAAACAATTTGCTCTAAGACTCGACCTCTTTGGGTACAAAACTTCTTGCCTTAATCACAACTTTACCACTTTGCCCTTAATGTCGTCAGTTGACCCGCAACCAAGCATGCGTCTGTCCTGACGTCCCGAAGCTAGGTCCTAAAAATTTCAATAAGAGTAATGTTATTCCGCATCTTGGGCAATACGCGATTTGCCGAAAAATATTTTACAAGAAGACAAGAAGTTAGACTTCGATACTTTAATTGACAAAGATTTTTTGCATTATTTGTCAATAACTTGGCGGTGAGGTGGACTTACTTACGAGACCGAGCTGCACAAGTGTGTTGCGCATTCTCTATTTTGAATTAAGTATTGCTTCTGCAATTGAGGTCTTCAAGCATCATAATTTTCTGCATGAGGAAACGAAATGCTACGCTCAGGTCTTTTATTTCTGCGAAATTGCACAAAACAACTCAGCAGCCACTTGCAAGAAGTTTCTGCCACGTTTCTGTTTCTTTATTAGTTGGTTGCTTGCTACCGAACCACACATTCGCGTTGTCACTCAGAGCAAATTCGCAATGTTGTTCGTAATGTAACGATTTCTTCTGTTCAGGGTGGGGCACACAGACCTGGTGGAAAAAGCCGAAGACCTCATTGCCGAGCACGGACTGCCGATCTCATTGCTGGGCGCATCGTACTGGGGCGTCAGCGTGAACGACTGCGTCTTTAACAGCAGGGTCGCCGTTGCCAAGATCTTGCAAGCTCATGGCGTGAAGAGCTGACGCTGGAACCAGACATCACGTTCCATTTTCACTCGTTGCATATTTCCCAAGCTGCTCTACTGCAGTGAATTCACTCGAAGAGTCTTTGAATTTTACAGCGTGGTATGTAAGCCAGTGACAGTGGCGTACGCAGAAAATTCCCGAGGGGGGGTAAGTTTCGTCACAACCGTTTGACGTCACAAATCAACTTTAGGACGACCATTCTAGGGGGTCCGGGGGC
>JGI24021J15306_10009404_pt1 | contig 12097 bp, 6 predicted proteins | sample Ectturendosymbi1_FD_15306 | JGI IMG/M metagenome (IMG submission 15306)
CAGAGTGTTGGGTTCAGGGCAGAATGCTGGGGTTCAGGGCACGATGCTGGGTTGATGGCACAATGCTGGGGTTCAGGGCACGATGCTGGGGCTCAGGGCACGATGCTGGGTTGATCACTAGATGACACGATGCTGGGTTGAAGGTACGATGCTGAGTTCAGGGCATAATGCTGAGTTCAGGGCACGACGCTGGGGTTCAGTGCATGATGCTGGGGTTCAGGGCACGATTGCGCATTTTTGAAGAGACTGGACATCTGTCAAGCTCTTGTTTGGGCTTTTTGTTAAATCTGTTATTTTGTTTTAACATCGATAAATTTTCGTACTCTATTGTGGTTTATAACATGAATTTGATTAAATTATCCATGTGTGGTGACGATGTTACTTGCTTGAAACGCAGGTCTGGTTTTTCCTGCATCCCAGTTATCGGCCCCACGACCTGGTTGAAGTTGCCGAGACCCCTTTCCACCTGACCCGGAGAGGATGGGGGGAATTCCCGATCCGGGTCCAACTTCATTTTTGTGACCCGAGAAACAGGAGGGTTGACATCATCCACCATTTAAAGCTGGACAGGTTCGAAAGCTTGTCTTTCCCCTTCTGTTCTTTACTTTTTTTACCTCGCTGTATCAGCTCCAAGACATTTTCACTAAACATGGCGAATCGTAATGGTGTTATGTCAGCACACCATACATTTTCGTTAACTGTTATTTCTTGAACTATTCTCACTGCGTAAAGATTTTGTCTTTTGTTCTGCGTTAGTTAATATGTCTGGATGATGAAATCTCAGTCGCTGCATTGCAAAAAACTCGTGTCGAAGTTCACGATTGTCAAGTTGAGTGATGTGAAGTTGATTGCGTTTCCCGTTTCAAGGCGCTGTTTGTCACTGAGAAAGCCGCAACTCACATGACGTTTGCGTATCTACAGCACTAAATCGCTATTCCACGCCTGACCCCTTAAGCCACCTGATCGATACAACCCCCACCCCAGAATTTATACGTTTGCGTATGTAGAGCGCTAACCCACCATTTCCATTTCCACAGAACTTACACAGGATTGCAGACTCTTGGTGCTGAAACTGTTTGCGAGGTTGAGCTTGATCGATCAACGCTCAACCTCACTGTTGATTCGTTACTACAACAAGACCCAGCTGCTTCGGATCATCCACTGCTCCCTGACCTGCCTGATAAACAGCAGGAAGATGATGGTTGGTTTGTTGTGCGCCTGCTTCTTGTGGCTGGACAACTTGTTAGTGGAATGTTATCCATTCATTTTTTGCATCAGTTTTTTTTTATTTTTTATTTTTTAATTACCCGGACAGACATCACGCTTACGGGTTTGAACTCTGTGCAATGACGTGGACTGAATGGAAGGTTGCTCAAAATCCTTGACAGAGTCACTGACCGTTGAAGTGACCGACAGACCGGCTTTGGATTCGAGTGCAGCAACTTTCAGCGTCTGTTCTTGCTCAGCTACCTTTGTTTGTTCAGAACAGATGGTTGAGTTTACGCATGAACGAACATCCACAGGACTGTGGCTGTGAACCAATCAGGAGACGAGCGTTTTCCAGTGAAGCCGGCGCTGTGTTCATGAATTTGTGATACTCTCGTTTCAAACAAATCATCTTCTCGACTTTGCAGACATAAGCGCTGACGTCAGCATGAAGCTTGGCCAGCTACCCATTGACGCCAGTGACGTCGCAAAGCACCGGATGCCAGGTTCGTACATTTTCCTTCAGAAAAAAAGCGATTATTTTTGTTATTTCCACCCACAGTGATGTACCTCGAAGTTTAATGCCATCATTGCTATGGAGTCTACGTAAAAAAACGTGACCACTGAAGCTCTTGGCGTCGAATGAACCGTTTGCACTTGTCTTTCTTCTTCGCCTAGCTACTTTTCTGATTTACCAACTGCTTTTTCCGGGTTTTTTAGGTTATTTGCAATGAACGGTATTTTAAAGAATAAAATGTGTCTTCTACAGAGAGAGGCACGCCGGATGGAGATACGGAGGCAGAGCAAGCAGTAGATGCGGGAGATGCTGCAGGTATTCTACACGGTATTCTCCGTAAAATGTATGGCCTGAGAAGTCATCTCTGATTTTTGTTCAAAATTATTATTATCAAATTGTATTTGCTGTTTTTCACTAAGGTTTGGCATCAAAACTACGACATTACTTTTGCAATTTTTGGGGCGTTGATAACGTTGATGAAAGCAATCTTGACTGACACCAGCCATCAACCACTGACCCAAACATGGGTGAACTTGCTGTGTATAAGAAAGAGTTGCATTTAAAGTGTAAGAAAATTTTAGATTGAGCCGCGACAAATATGTAGGATTCTGCTGTGACCGTTCAACTGGAGTGAGAGAGATGAACGTAATATATGCTCTGTGGTTGGAATATATGAGCTGCATACGCCGTATGACATTTCACCACCACGCCCGTCGCTGCGAGAGGATACCTTTTGAAGGGTTGTTGGCGCATTTTTGTTTATTCGCACAGATTCGTCGATTGTGACGTCAACAACCAGCGATGTCGAAATGGAAACGCCAAAACCTAACGCTCAGTGCAAGGATAGCAGCACCAGTGGCACGCGACTGCTTCAAGGCATGGGAGATGAACCTGGCTCAACAACTTCTCCTGAGAAGAAGACGCGAAGAAGACGAGTGAGCAGTTGCCGGGGCTCGGATGAGTCTGGGGCCTCCGCAGAAGTGAGGATTACAAAGATCAGGATAATTATTTGTTTTAACATTTCACAATGTTCTTGTTAAATTTCTTCCAGACATTCACTAAGCAGCCAACCTGTGCGTGCTTTGAACTCAGTCAAAAACGCTGTGGGTTATTTTTTTTGCAGAAAAAATCTCTGGCTCTGCGGTTGCTGGGGGGGAACGACTGCATCGCGACGTTGGAGAATGATGACGCGCGAGGTGCTTGCTCGATTTTCCACGAAACGTTTGTTTGTGCAGTGATTTGTGTTTTGACCCCCAATTGCCTCCTTTTACCTTTTGCTTGACTTGTCTATTTTTTTGCTTGATCCCCATGATTTTGAGTTAAAATAGGCATACAAAGTAAGTTACTTGTTTCGCACAGAAAACTCATCAAGAGTCGATGAGGGAATGGCTGCCTCATCAAAGGGTCCCAGCCCTATCTTGCCTGTGGGAGGGGGGCCAGCCGCCGCTGTGGTCAAGATTGAAGAGTCTGTTGAAAAGTTGGTCTCCTTTCCTTCAGAACATTCCAAAGTGGTTCATCCATTCCCGGGCAAAGGGACCGTCAGCTCACCGGCCACTGTTGGCCTGTCTGCCCCAGTACCAAGCAAGGCCCAAAGTGTGACCCGTCTTCGTTCCGCTTCTGCAGAGCTTGCGGGCCAGAGCCCCACTGGCCCCAGCACTGTCATGCTCGTTAAGAAGTTCGACGCGGACGGGAGGCCCCGTTTCGCCCAGATAGCTGGCCAGCGATTGCTTGTCCTGAACAGGCCGCGAAGCAAATCAGCCACGGGGAGTGCGCCAGCTTCCCCCCAACACAGTGCCCTGACCCCTCTTCCTGCCCTGAAGCAACTCGCAGCGCCCTCCGTTGAGCCCGTGCAGACGACAGTTGCTAGGAAACGGCAACATGAAGTCGCTGGTGCGTGTCCGCCCGAGAAGCAGGCCAAGGTGGAAGCGGCAGTGGACAGAGGGGAGAGGAAGGACAGCCAACGACCACAGACGCTGTCTGCTACATCTTCTGGCCTGACCCTGATTATACCCAGACACACCCAACAAACACAAGGTTTGATTGAACTGCCTATACTGATTTTAAAGTTCAGTTTGAGTTTTGAGGTTTTTTCACTAAACGTTGTTTACCTGCAGTAGTTTAACAATTACTGCAGTATATCATTAGTATTACTTTGCATGTCTTGCAGCGGCTTGGTTAATTGGATTGTTGTATTGATTATAACTTCCCTGTGTAATGCGTGATGTTGAGGTCACATAATTGTTGGGCAGCTCCAAGCTACAACATGAGTAATATATATATGCCATGTAAAAGTCACTTGCAACCCAATAGGTGTACAAAGACATATGTGACCGTGCACGCTGTTGTGCAAATTNAAAGAACTAGTTTAGAAAAGGGGAGTGACACTGGCGTTCAGAAGCAAAACAATTTCAAACTCTGTTCTTTCCACCACGTCATAGTGACAGGTAGCAGTTGCCAATGCGTTTTAATACAATGAAGGCAGTTCTCTGTTGAATTTCCACCTCGTTTATTCGCCGTCGTTGTCGCCCACCTATTCAAGCACACTCCCCCAGGGCGATGTTTTCACCGCGGGCGCATGCACTGTGATAATAGCGAGAAATAATCGGTAATTGTGACGTACATCGACAAGCTCGCAAAAAAGAAAAGCAAAACTCCGGTTGGTTCGAGAGTTCTTATAATTGCCAGTCGTGAATGTTACATTGCTACGATTATTGATAACCAGCACATCAGTAGCCTCGCGCAGTTGTTTAAACCCTGAATAAAATACTGTGGTACGAGTTGTTATGGTAGGAACCCGCAAGGACCGCTACTGACCGAAAGATTATTTTTTCCACAGATGCATCCAAAGCCCCAACACCCCACCCCCCGACCCCAGCTGCCCAACCCGAATCACGGGGTGGCGCTGTTGCTAAACCCCCAGCCAAGTCGATCGTGTTGAGGGGCAGCAAGGACGGCCTCGTACTCGTCAGCGGCGTACTCCTGAAAGAAACAACGCAGAACCCGGCGGAAGCTCAGGTTCACTTCATATACTTTCGCACCTCGTGTGTTTAACGCCGTAGTGGTTTTGTGACGTCACAGTTACCAGATTCAACAGTAGAGATGACCGATATGCCTTTTGTGGGGCAGATACCCATATATCGGCCATACATGGACCGATAACCGATATTTCCAAAATTTTTAAATCTTGTTTTCTGCTTCATTATCACAATTGTAATGTACTCCATGCCTTACCTTTATTTCAAAAACTTAAAAAATCAGGATTTATGAGCTAAATTTTTCAAATTGCAGCAATTTCAATATTTTGCTATGATTTTTAATTAATCTGATTACTTTGTTAGCATAGTATACACTAGGGGGTGACTCCATGTCAACGGCGTCACTCGGGCTCATCACGCACTTTATACTGACTGAATGCAACCGTCCGAGGCTTGCGTCACTGAAAATTTCCATTTGCTTTCATTCTGGCTACCATTATCGTTGCTCTGTGACGTGAGTTACGTAACAATGAATGAGAAGTTCTCATGATAACTTGTCCAGCAATGGTAACGCCAGCAACTTCTCTGCGCACTAATCCATTGTTCTGGTGCAATATTTATTTAGAAGCTGTTTTGTTGTTGCTCGTTATCAACCGAGCAATGATCTCCTTTTCAATTGTCCCCCTCACCAATGGATCGATGTGTGTGCCATAGTAGTGCACCCCCCCACCACGCATATTTGGATCCACACTGGTTGAAGAACGCTGTACTAGGCTCATTCATATTTGCCCGAGTTACTGGACAATTTATCGTTCGTTTGAAATTATTCTCGAGTGGAAGACTGTCCATTGTATTGGAGTTCAAATCCACTGTTCTATGCAAATCCATTGCTTCTAAAAAATATTCAATTTGATATGAATTATATTTTAAAAACTACTTAATCGCAGAGGGCAGCTCGGGCTCTATCGGACGAGCAAGAGAAATGCGCGAGAGAACGTATTCGAGAGAATGCCCACCACGAAAAAAGATAAGCAAAACGCAATCAAGTGATTCCTCGAAAGCATACAGAAAACCTAGTGTTAACTGCCTGCTACGAACGACACTTTTTGAATCAGGTCACATGCGCAATGAGCACAAGGCCAGACATGAAACGAAAATATATGAACACTGACAAGGCCAGATTGAAAAGAGCCCGAGTTATCAATCTTAATCAGTGAAGTGGGTGGTGGCACAAACATACACAGTTGGCAAGCTCACGTGTACAATGTTAATCGTAATCGGAGACTCGGGTTATGCCGATTGTCAGAGAGTCACTGGTACATGCACTGTCTGCAATGAATATACATAGTGCGATGGATAAAAAAATAATGTTAAGAGCATGTAAATGAACAGTGAGTTAGCTGGTCATCTACAACCTAGCCTAAACAAAAGCAGCACTAGCATCCGATGATTGTGCAATAATGCCGCGGTAGTTCTGATCCTAGCACAAACACTGCGCTTTTAACTTCGGTAAGTTGCGTTGTTGCAAACACTGCTTTTGCTGATCGTGTTTAAGAAACGGACAACAGCAATTGTGATGCAACAATCAACACTGACTAAAGCGCGGCTATCGGACCAAACGACAAATCACCACTTCAAAGTATTTGTGAAATGTTGGAGTAGCGCTTCCGTAACTTATGTGCCACATCCACAAACCAATGCGTTGCAACAGCTTGGATTGTGAGATCACAATTACCATCATCATGCCTCGAGGGAAATGTCGATTAAGTTAACCCATGAACACGATGTTTTCAGCTTCCGTACAGTATAAACCAGCGCGCTCATAGCCTGATGCAGTGTTTCCCAAACTCTGTGGGCTGCGGCGCCCTACAGGAGAGAAATGTAGTTTGCAGCAGCCATTGGCGAGCCCACAGCAATTTGCTTTAAAGTTTGATGACATTTTGAAAGTGTATTGTTAAAAATACATGTAAAACCATATTAGCTCACGGTACTCCTGAGTATCGTGAATGGCGTCCCGGTTGGGGACCACTAGCCTAATACATCAGGTTAAGAAAAGTAGAATCCTAAGATGTTACGTGCAACTGCTTCACAGCGACAGTTGTCANTAGTGGGTAGCGATTGCATTTGTAATCATATGCATAACGCCATAAATGTCACTTAACAAAACGCAATTCACTTTTCATGCAAGCTCTTTTTTGATTAGTCTCCATTAAACTAGGCATCGATTGGACTTCTGCACCTCAAGTACCAGTCAAACTTTTCGTGCTGCGAAAACTTCCGGAAGTACAACGGGAGTTTATTCGTACACAACACAACACCTGAACGTTGTAGCACGGTCTANCTAGACCAGTGCTCTTCAACCTTCTTGTCATCGTGGAAACCCTGATATACTTTCGCGCTTGTCATAGAACTTCCATTAACAAAAATAAAAAAAATCAAGGAATTACTTGTAAGAAAATCAAATACTTCGTTATTAGACACTTCAACAAATAAACAGTTACTACAGAAGTTAAAAAGCAAGAAATTTAATGACTCGGTTGCTCTTACATTTATGGAATGTATCTGCTACATTCAGAATTTGGTCACCCGGCAAAAAGAACCCGTATGTCAAATGTGTGTCGTCCCATTTTCTAACTTTGGCAATTTAATTACATTTGTTCCATTTCGGGTTAGATGTCTCTTTTCCATTTGAACTACATTGCTCATTACCGCCCACACCTTCGCTGTTGTTATTATTTCGCTTCACACAAGAAAATATGCTACTTTACTTCGTCTAGCTTGATTAAATAGTAAAAAGTTGGGTTTCACACTGTTTTTACTTTATTCCCACAAAGGCTGAACAGCAGCTCTAGTCTGTAGTACTCCCAACACCAGCGTTTTTCAACATTATTGCTGCAGCGGGACCTTCCTTAAATGTTTGCATTGCTCATGGAACCCTGTGCAATGATCCAACTTGGATCATCCAAGTGTCTTTATTGTTACAACGGCATAGAACTGTGGTGGCGAATTTCGTCCCAGGCAATTTCGGTCTGTTTTGGCCGAACCCCTGGCGGCCACTCCCGGAACCCTGAGACCGCCCTTCTCAGTCAGCTGTGAACTGTATATCGGCAACATCGTACAACTGTGATGCAACAAAAACGTTCTTCTCAATTGCACAACAATGAACAGCATGTTACGCAATAATTCTCAGTGTTTCTTTTTCCGCTACCTGCACTCAATCTCCTGTACAACTAACTGGCCTGCTTGAGTCTGAATGCTGCACGGTGATCTAAAGATTATCATGACTCATCAACATACTGAAGCAAGAAATCATTTCCTCTAAAAAACGAGGAACCTTCGTGGAACCCCTTTTGAACAACACTGAGCTAGACAGACAATAAGCTTCAAGCATTGCGAAACTTCCCGATGATGCTTTTGTTTCGGCTGCGACGGCCGACGCATGCTTCATGGTTCATCTTGTCTGTTTGTTTATGAAAACGCACCTGCTAGCGTTGCTGCAAGATAATTGTCTTGACTTGCTTCGTTGTGCTTTCTTGCGCAAGTTGTATGGATGCGTGAGGAATATAACAGCGTTTTGTCAACACCTACTGAGGCCGATAAAATCGATCGTTTTGGCCGATACCGATATATCGGTGAAACCCGAATATCGACCCGATGTATCGGTCTATCTCTATTCAATAGCATTGTGGGAAACAATTTCTTGGCCATTGAATGGTGGTTTTCACTATGACGTCTGATCAAAGCACATGTAGCAGGAGTTGTATGTGGTTGTAGTGCGTTTAGAAATACTTGATTAAGTGACACGTTCGTGGAGTGATGAGTCGCTGAACAAAGGAATTGCAATCACATTAAGTTAAACAGTTAACAAGCTTATCTCTGGAGGAAGTTTAGGGGGAGTGATGACGTCATCACGCAAATTGTTAAGAACGTGTGATGAGCGGGAGTGTCGAAAACTTACTTTCTCGTCATCGGGTATTCAAGGAATCTGCCGCCATTTCCACTTGAATAGATTCGAATTGAATAAGAATTGAAAATGCGTACTTGACACGGAGTCGATCTCCTGTAGTAAAATGCTTAGCGAGCAGATTCGACTGTTCTCGTTTTAACTTTGTCATACTTGAAAGCTTTGAAATGGCTAGTGCTTTGAAAATGGCTGGTTACAGACCCTCAAATGGCTGGTTTGAAAATGGCTGGTTACAGATCACATTTCTGTTTCAGTTTGAGGCTTATTGTTAGTTTGTTTAACGCAAGTAAATGTGACAGTACTGTTTCTATGATTGTTCTTACAGAAACTGATTTTGTTCTGTCTGTACACATCAAAACCATCATTTTTTTCGTTGTGAACAAGATGCATGAGCTTTGCGTCTCAGTGAATATGTTTCGAAAACAGTAATCGTTGCTATGGACAGTAATCGTTGCTATGAACACCCGGATTAACTTATTCTTAACTTTTCAGATCTCCAGGAAGTCTTGTTTGACTGGCCTCTCGCAGCAGCAACTTCGATCTCTGAAAGCTTTGCAATCAGCTTTGGTTGGGGCTGGGGTCAATCTGAACCGTCCTGTCAAAATCAAGGTGGAGAAAGCTCCAGGTAGGCATGTGTTGCGGATGGAGGTGTCAAGGTGCACGATCCTGCGTGTATTTCTTGATGTTTACTGTGAAAACGGAGACTGGCGAATCTCATGCTTTGATCATACGGATTAACTTTTACCGGCAAAGTTGTGCAGTTGGTTGAGCACGCGCCACCGCAGCTGGTGGTCTGGGTTCGATTCCCGGCCGGGTGGTTACGTGTATTTCAAAATAAACCGCTTTTTATTCAAATGAGCAAGTACCGGTTATTCTATGAATAGGTGCAGACTTACGATTACCTCGTTTAAAAGTGGCATGCGTCGGATTTATCAGCGTTGGTTTACCGTTGAAAATATACGTTAACTGCAGCCCGCGCATCGGATTAAAAGCTGTAACGCCATTCCTAAAGAATGTCCACTTTTTTCAGTATCGATGCAAGCTCAAGTCTCTCCACAGTTCGCCCTGTCCACCATAATCAATGAGCAGGTGATGCAGACTGTGTCCTTCATGATTTGTTTAACGCAGTAACTAGAACTTAATATGCCTGTATGCGATAAATGTGTCCTTGAAAGTCTGACATCACCATCAATCAACAAACTATCGACTTATGCGGCAAATGAGCGAAGCATCATATCCAGGATTGAAAATCTGTGATTTCATTTTTATTGCGCTATAATTTTGGCCACCGCACCAATATGACTTGTTTAGCATTGGCGCAATTTTGTTATAAAATGTGGGGGAGACAGCTTGGTGTGAAACCAATATAGTCATCGTGTCGATGCAGAAGTGAAGGTTTATAAATACAGATTCCCAATTTTATTTCCAGAGATGTTTTGAAAGCAACACTAATCACGCTTTGCTTTATCCTTACAGACGATTTACAAATTAATATACTTAAAGTTTGTTGCTGGACACGCTCAGTGAGGTAACTGACGGGGAGGAAGAGGAGCGAACCGCCTCCCCCTGGCAAGCTAGACGTAAAAACCGGCCCCCCACTTACCTTATATTTCGGTTTTAGTATTCGTTTGGTTTTCAGTAGGTTGTTTTTGTTGCGTTTTTCGCAGTATTTTCCGGCATTTTAGGTTTTATTACAATTGTAAACTTGCATCTTCAAGTTCCATGCTCTCTGTTTTTGAATACGTGACAACCAACGTTACAGCAAAGCCAGTTACATTTCTGCACGGAACAAATCATGGCTGTGCTGTGGTCTCTCACATGTGCAGCTGTAAAGCTCTCATTGTTTCAAAACAATGACCTTTCTTACAGTATCAGTATACCAGACCGGGTAAAATATCTGACAGAAGTAGCTAACAATCTTTCGCGGTCTCTGGAAACTTGCAAAATGGCAAAAACCACTTTATTGAAGCTAAAATAAAAAAAAGTATCAGATTCAGTGATACCACACCAAAGTCTGTTTGAACATGAACGTGGTTGTGTGTAACATCTAACATGAAAAGCAGGACCGTCGCCAGGAAGCCATCAATAGCGGGCTTTACATTTGTCTAGGGGGAATTGACATTATTGAAAATTTGATGAAAACTCCACTGATTTATAGTGTTTCATATTGAAATTTGGGTTTGTTTGGGGGAGCTAAGTCCCCCAAACCCCCCGTGGCGACGGGACCGATGAAAAGCTCTTCACACAAAACGTGACAAACGTCACTTGTCTTGAAACCTCTCGAAATACAAACCCTAAATATAAAAATGTGGGGGGACATGGCATATTATACTCCCCACCGTCTTAAAAAAATGGGGGACACGTCTCCCGTGTCCCCCACTTAATTGCGCCCATGCTGTTTAGTAATGAAGTTCGTGGAACTCCGGTCCAAGACCCCAGCCAAGGGCGTCCAACCTTTCTTGTCCCAAGATCTGCTTTCCAAGCAGCCAACACACATCGTTTACAACCTGCAGTAAATAACCTCACAACACTTCTTGTTGTTGCACAACCACTACACACCACATCGCAATCTTTCCCCATCTCAAACATAATTAGAAACCACTGCAGAAAAAACCGTGTTTTTATTTTTCCCCGCACCTCTCATATATTTCCAAGGCCGGCAGGGAATTCCTGCCTTAATTTTCATCTCTGAGCTACTTGTGTAAGAACTTCAACATGAACTGTCCATTCTGTTGCATTCGATGCTATGCTGGTTAAAGCCCTTGCTCCACTTACCCTGCGTCACATTCACTTGTGCGGTTGCAGGGCAAGAAGCAGATATCACTGGTCAACATCGACCAACTGCAGACTGTTAAAACTGGATCTACAAAGAAAGGTATCTGCTTATGTAATGACTTAACGCAGTGCTTCCGTACTTATATGAACTCACGACGCACTAACCTTGTGTCTGTTGTGTCACAAAACGCACTGTTATGTTTGAAACGATTGAGCGCATTTCTCTTTCGACACTTACCTTCGAGCGGTACAGTGTTTCATCACAAGACCGGCGGAAAAGCAGGTTCGCACAAGCATCGGTATGGAATTAAAATCCGGAGAGCTGCTTTAGATGCAAAACAGATCTAAGCTTGATAAGCTTACGACGCCCATGCAACACCAAAACGACGTCCCAGGGAGTCGCGATGCCCCCATTGTGGGAACCCCTGACTTATATAAGATCGTAGATGTGTTGCTCACGTTCAATATAAATTTGTTGTTTTCTTTATTTTTTCCTAGGAGAATCTTCAAAAGCATCAACGTATCTGCCACGTCATGAATCAGCAATGAAGTCAAACACAGATGGGAGTCTGGCGTTTCATGAGGTGGGCCCCCATGCATGGCCTGGTTCATGGTTCCATCCATTCATGAGACAATTATCAGCGGCACAAGTTGCTCCAC
>JGI24021J15306_10009408_pt1 | contig 12096 bp, 8 predicted proteins | sample Ectturendosymbi1_FD_15306 | JGI IMG/M metagenome (IMG submission 15306)
GCCCTCAAACAAACACTAACGTCCGAGCACTCAGTCGTAAAGCAAAATGCGGTTGTAGTGTTCAAAGAATAAGGAAGAATATAAACAATCTGACTGCATCAAAGCACCCAACCATACGTTGTTAGACTTTCTGCATCGTTCAAGTAGGAGGTACATATTTTTTCACAATAATACGCCACTGCCGAGACCCGAGGGATGAATTCTTATTTTGTATAGGGGTTGGAATACCGACGAAGACTGGGACATTAATTTACTGAAAAGATTTCTTGCTACGATGTGCTGCTGGGAAGCACACGGCATCTCTCGGTGTTGGGGAAATCAGTACACTTCACAAGAAATTGTGTTAGTTTTGGGAAACACTGAATACGAAAATAAAAATTGTAAAAATAAGGACAGAATTTTGCAAAAAATTTCCCAGAGGTAGGATTTTTTGCAAGAAATTTTCTGGAAAAATTTTTTTCCCCAGATTTTATTCAACATTCGAACTTCAGTTCGCGCTGAAACGTGTTACGCCAAATTTTTTACACTGGGAAATTCTTCTGCTCCTTCAGGACGTCGGAATAATTTACAAAAAAACAAAAACGGAATGCCGCCCGATTGTTTCCGATAATTGAAGACCTTTGCACGATTTTTAATGGCGATACTCACGTCTCGCTTATGTAACTTTGTTTGCAAGTGCATAAATATTGCCTGTCATACAGTTTCCGTGCAATACTGTATATCCCTGTACGTACAAAGGTTCGGGAGAAACCAAAATAAACGCGGTCGGAAGACAATGAGCATCAGACAAAAACAAACGTTATCTCTGTAAGGCCATTGTGATTTGCCCGAATACCTGCTATCCATATAAACACAACGCCAGAAACGTTGTAGATAGTGTGCAAGTAATAGATAGTCGCAACTCGCAACAGACAATATTTTGCAGTAGCTGTTGCAACTACAAATTTCCCTAACATGGGGTCATGGCTGGTGCTAGATCATTTTTTCCAGACAGCGACATTGCGGCATAATTGAAACTTACGCTGTCGCAGCAACGATTCTTTATCGTAGACATCTGCCATAAACAAAACTAACAGTATTGATTGACCTGGAGAATCTAGGTAAGTTCCTGTGAAACGATTCTTCAAACACTTATGTAAAACGTGCTATGATAAGACGAATGAGATGAACACCAACACCACGAACTTCGTTAACAAGCGAAATTCATAATGTTTTTTAATAAGAAGCGAAATTCGTGATTTTTGATGTGATTCTCAGGCACAAATAGAAATACCAAAATTAAAATTATACGCATGTTAAGCGTTTGAAATACCACCTCATTCAACGTAACTAACAGTTTTAGGAAATTCGGTCCATCACTGCCAATATCTCATTTGCCACGACGGAAAAACTTGACTGGATGATAAACCTTAACGCGAAATACATCACGCGCCGCTTTCTCGATATCTTCATCGCTTTCAAACGTTTTCTCCTCCAAAATTTTATCAGTGAGCGGGTCAACATTTTCTTTTATGGTATAACTAGAACCAAACGCTACCCTGATGCTTTTCGGTTCGTATATGTGCACAATGACCTTGTCTTGCATGTAAGTGATTTTTGTCGGGTCGTGGTGAAAATCGATCATGAACGTGAAATTTTCCAGCTCCACTATTTCATCTCTTGAGAAGGTGTGCAATTGCACCCAATGACTGGAATCTACCTTGCAGCATTCTTCGTCGCATTTCCCAGAAATATTGCCAGCGGGAGCCGGCCCTTCTTTAATGACATTTCCTAAAAAGTACAAAAACTGTAAGTTGCCTTGTTTTGGTAAAGACTACGGTCAAAACGTTGGAATTCACTGCCAACTGCGTGTTTTGCTTTAACTTCTCGCCAATTCCGCTTCAAAGCATTTAACTTATTCCTTAATGAGGTAAGAAACGTTTGGCATTTGCACGGTTGCAACACTGACACAACTGCAAATCTTGCGCATGCTTCGATTGTGCTTCAGCATAGACGTAGTATCGATGGCCAGTGGCCGCTACAATCGAATTAACCAATGTGTGTTTCTGTGAAGACGGAGCAACATATATTCTTTTATGAATGCCCTTCTACATACACCTCAGGCCAACTTCTATTGCCGATGATTTAAAAGATTTTTGTGTAGACGAAAGTGCCATTTTGTGTTCGACGTTTAGGTGTTGAAATTAGAAAGAGCTACTAGAAATACTTTTATTCAGACTTCCCGATTTAACTAGAGATGCGCCTGTACGTCTGTTTGGGCAGACGTGTTTGTTTTTCTTTAAACAACCGCTATGTCAGATACATATTGAAATCACCTTTCTTTCATGTGCGTGCATATATGCTGCTATTATTATCAAACATTTGTTTGCTCATTTTGTACAGTATGACATCTCCGCGGTGCCTTATCTGGTTTGGCTTATTTATGTTATGTTCGTCTTCTATATGTTTATATCGGGTTCATCTGTTTTTTCACCACTGTTGAAATCAGCCGATGGTCGTTTCAGGCCTTGGATATCACTGACATTTCCCAATAAACAAACCATTAATTACCATCATGGTCCAAAACAGTCTTCTTGTGTCGCTCCAACCTGAACCAGGAACCGTCTTTTCCGGGTATGTTGACTGCCCGATAAACATTGTGTGTTTCAACGTGAACAGACAGGTGGGCCACTCGTATGGGACCAGTTGGAAGGAATCCAGGGTCAACCAAGTATTTATCACCGTCCAGGTGTACCTTCAGCAAAGCATATGAAAGCAAAAATTACACCAAAACGTCTTAGTCTGTACTTCGCTAAATATTGTCGCATGATTATAATTGAAAATCGTGCGAAGCAAATACAACGAATCACCTCAATGCTTAAAAGTAGAATTTAATCATAAATGCATTTACTTAAATGTGGCGTTGAAAGTTGTCGTTAAGCTAGCAAGCAATGTATTTTAACTTCAAACTGGTAACGGACTGACGTGTGGAATCAGACGAGTTTTCATATCTCTTCGAAATATTTCACTCGAGCAAGAGGGTCAGCCAGGTGTAAAAATGTGGGGCTATCATTTCCTCGATGCGCAAAACAGGCACCATTGTGAAGCGCTGCAAACGTTTATCAAGAAACGTGTTTTTTTAACTTTAGTGACCTCGATTGCGTTCGATTTAAAATGACTGACGAGACAACGGTGCATCAAGAAAGAAAAAGAAATGCAGTTGGCGTCACACAAATGCAACACGCAGCGCAGTCGCTTTCAAAGTCAGCCTTTGCTTCACTCGATAAAGGATTTTCTATTTCGTTCAATGGTTCATATGGTAAGCGGCAATTACAGCGTTTTGGTTGTGCAAATCGGAAAAAAATAGTGAAGCCGAAAATTTTCAAGTTTCTAGCCTGGGTCTCGAACCTTTAGGTCTCGGACGTTATCAATGCTCCCTCTAAGGTGCACAACTGCGCAGTACAACAGTAACACTTGTGCTGTAAAATCTCATTCTCGTGCATTTGCACTATNCGAAATTTGTTATCGTATATACACCACACATTCCTTTTACCGCNTGAAACGCTTCACTGGTTGTGCGTCTGCATGGTTGCGCANTTGCATGCTCATTGAAACCAAGGCCTCCTAAATAAAATATTTTCTAGGAGGCCTTGCTGAAACACACATTTGCTCGGTTGCTCGGTGTAAAATTTTCTTAGATGGAATACTGACGTTATGGCTTCGATGACATCACTGTTTATATACTTCCATAGCTGGACGTTTCACCTATTGGATTTGAAAACTAGAAAATAAAAAAACAGCACAGAAGGCACTCACACCATGAAAAGCAACATAATCAATATGTTTGTCAATTTCTGGTGCAAATCCAATTTAATTTAAGACATGCTGGGAGATGTGGCGTGCATACTAAGCCAGTAGCTTGCAATCTGACAAGTTTATTCAATCGCTCGTCACTTGCAGTCGACTTGAAAGGTATTTTTTCAACTTTTTATAACCGTGATTGAGGGCAATTAACAAAATCGTGTTCACGAAGCGATGTTGTATGCAACTAAAATCCACTAACTGGCGTTTATGGTTTAAACTTTATAGCAAAAATTATGAAACACACCGTGGAAAGTGTGAAGGTTGCACAGCTTACCAGCAATATCATGTGGAAGTAAGGCACTGACCATTCCTGATATTCAGGCATGAACCAATTTGCTTGTGTAGAAGTGGCCGTGTATCCGAGTTGACGTAAAAGCCATTGGAAAAGACCATTTATTTCGTAACAGGTTCCTCCGCTTCCTTTCACAACGATTTTGTCAAAAAGAACTTCAAGATCTAAGTTAGTTATTGGTCCACCAAAATAGTGCAAGTTGGAATAAGGTACAGCGAGTTTGTGTGCTAATGAAAGGGCTTCCAGGTTCTCCAAAGTTGGTTCACGGGAACCTTCGTAACCAATGCGCTTCAAATACCTTTCCACATCCATGTCACTTCTGACAACTGCAAACTTGAGTAGTTTCAAATCTACTTGTGATAAATCTGAAAATGACACATGAATCACGAAAATGTTGGGTACTTTGTGTTAAACACGTATTCGCTTCGAACTGATGAGTACGTAAAACGACACAAATTCAGCGCAAGTATTATAGTTTAATACGCATGGATGAATTACTTTTCACTAAAGAATTGGAAAAGTCTTATTTCATTAGGTTAGTGGCCCAGTGGGGGATTTTTGGGCAATCGTCCACCAAAACACCACCGTGCCTTTTTCAGCAAATGCATCTATTTCTTGGCATCTCACAGTGTATCATACACAGAAGTGCTAGTGTCACATATCAATCTCCTTACTGCAAAGTAAAACCATCACCACCAGGGGGTTCATCAAGTTTCAGTTAAAAAGGGCCCCACTATAAAAGACTAAAAATTCTTATCAGAAATGTCTACTAAAAATCTTAGCATCTATTTGCAACAAAAGGGGCTGCAAATCGGAAGGCTTGGCACTGCAGGGTCTTTATTGGCTGTGAGGAACGCGTTGTAGTTTACGATTCCCAGAGATCCCTACTGATTGAGGGGTCAACCTAGTTGTTCTGAGAACACGGGTCAATCTTCCAACTTAGCGATCTCACATCTTGAGATTGCTCAAGCCAAAGCAAGGCGAATCAAAGGCTCTCACCACTTTGTTCCTTAAAACGCAAACGCAAGGTTATCCGGTTCGGTATAAAATGGCGCTGAGTTTTCAGCAGAGCGATCGGAAGCCGTGACCAACTGCCGTGGTGTAGGTTAGCAGGCAATCATGCCAAGTGTTAAGCTATTCATAAACAAATACATTGCAATGGATCATTAATAGAACACTGTATTGCCTGAAATCACGGAGAATGAAATAAAGAACGATCAAAGCACGAAAGCACGTTTGTATCCACTACAGGACTACGCAGTGCCAAATACGACGACCCTGGGCTCAAGACAATTTCATGTTTAGTAGTTTTGGTGGCAAAATTGCACATTTTATAAAATTTGTGCTTTTGAATCAATGTGCCGATCGAAAACTGGGAATTTGTGCCTAATGCCTGATCTATACTGGGAAGTGACGGGAAGCGGCCAGACGTGAGCGTATGTGAAGAGGTTGTTTTTTCAGTCCGCACTTGGAAACGACGGTTTCATGCGTCGGTGACGTAATAACTACTTTTTCGCCAGTTGCTGCGTCTGATCTTCGAAGGTTGAGGTAGATCAGAATTCTCTCGAAATTATAATGGTTTGCCGGCATTACTTCAATGCGTGGCTAAGGAAGCGAAGAAAACGTGCAAAACGCCGATTCCGGAATTACTGGGTTCATCCCATTTTGCAGAAAAGGGAATTAAGGATACAAGGTATGTCACTGCTGATAACAGTAATGCGGTTTCCAAAACCTTGAAGTAGAACAACTTTAATAAAAGAAATCATTTAAACAAGCTGCTGTATTTTTTAAAATTTGTTTAGAAAAACTTTATATTCGGGTCACTTTGCGGGCGCTGAAAGTAACACGATAGTTTGCAACTGTGGCGAAGAAGTTGGCGAAGTTAGGAAACGTGTTTGGTCATATCGCGAACATTTTGGTGTTACTTTCATTTCACAAACTGCGTTTGCTTGTTTTTATGCTGTTTGTAAGTTCGAAAATTATTGCGACTTCGCATAAACCTACCGGAGCAACTGGTTCTGAATAATTCTTTGCAGACGTCAGGTACTGTTCATTCTGGATAAAAACGTAAGGCTAGTCAAATAGCTTACAATAGCAGCTGTCATGTCTATATACCTGTATATATCTTGTTTCGGATTTAAGCATTTAGATAGGTTTTCTGGTGGGTGTGTGTTTTCAAAATGTTTCGTGACCAACGGCAATGTATTATCATATGCTTTTTAACGTAATAACCGTTAGTTGTTGGCTGTGTTTTTGCAGGGATTACCTAACGTGGATACGTGAGCCCATCACAAGGGGCTCGAAACGCGTTTCTTAACGTCAACGCTATAGTGCCTGTTGTTGAGAACAAATAATACCCCCTATACAACCTAATCGGGTGTAGACTTTTGCATGGAAGGGTTGACCATGTTTGGTCCCGCACAATGCGACCTCAGGCAACACAACATGTAATTCGGAATCAGATCGTGTCTCAAAAAATTGATGGTTCGTGGAGGCATTTGACATCAACAGGAGTTTGTGGGGGGATATCTTTATAGAAACAAACAAACAGTGTTGAACTCTAACAGGATAATTTTTGCTTTCCGGTGGTTCAACAGATGGAGTTTCCCTCCAGTCAGTTACGAAAATTTGTTTTTGTATACTTTAGTATAGGCCCCCAACCAGGGCGCAACCGGGCAATTGCCCTCCCAAAATTTTCAAATCAAGTCACGTTTAGTTGTTAGGTACCACATCAAGTTTCATTCATTTTGACCTCACCCGAAAATGTCCTGGTTTGCGTACATTTAATGAAGAAACATCCAATACCAATCGTTACTGAATGTCTAAGCGTCTGTTCGTGAGAGCGGTTTGAGCAGGTTGTATTGTCAACCGCGGAACTATGTGCACTTTGTGCTCCAATTTTTGAGCTGGTTCAATCGGCCATGGCCATCCGTGCAGGAAATCCGAAAAATCTTTAAAGCACTTTCCAGCCATTGCAAGAAGGTTCGCCAAGGGGGAAAACGAGGTTGCCACAAAAATGTCACCACCAAATCTTCCCTGATCTACATGGTCTGCCGGCTTAAATTTTCACACTTTGACCACCGGGCCACTTGTGCGCGACGCGTTCACCACTAGCCACGCTTGGAGTGACAATTCGGATGAGGAATTCGGACTCGTTTTGCGCAGACGCAAACTCGTAGTCACTCACTTCAAAATCACTACGCTCCACATTCATTAGGATGCCAGCTACTTGCGAAGCATTTATTTTGCAAAAAGTACTAACTTTCAAAGCTTGGATATCACATATCTTAAGCAGTTAAAATAAGCGTAAAATCAATTATGTTCTTCATTTAGGCAAGTAATCACTCGTAATAGACATTGTGCTTCAACTACGAGCTGACCTACAACTTTCCCAGAACACAGAAAATGTTTTTCTCAAAACCTTCTTCTCTGTTGAGAGACTAAACTCCGAGCATTTTCGTACTTCCAGGAGGGAAAGGCTAGTGCCGGCAAGTAACAGTTGGCTTTTTAATGTAAACATGAGGTTCCTCGAATGCCGGAAGAGAAGTGCTGAAACCCCGGCACGAAGAATTATCTCGTAAAGTGTTCAAACACGCATTGTCAAAAATTAATTCCGCCTCACCGAGTCACCACATTGCTTGAAAGGCGGCGGTGCCGTTCATTTTGCCTGAAGCGCGAGCGACGCGCGGCTTATAAAAGTATTCCTTTCTGAAACGTCATGAGAGAGTATTTGACAAATGCAGTTGCCTTTATTCTGTTTTTAGGGGAGTTCAGCACTTTCGGGACGACATGTACAACTTCACTACTTTTCTGCGAGGACCTTTATGGCGTTGATCGCTTTCAAAGCTATACGCGATGAATGAAACACGAAAATGAAGACTACAGACAACCAGAACAGACCCTAATGTATACAAAGTCAATGCCGAGTAACTCACGTTTTGGTGTGCCCTCCCTGGAGGAGTTGATGCGAGTTGCACAAAACATTTGTTAAAAACTATTGAGCAAGATTTCCTCGGAAAATTTGGTCCTGAACACGTTTTTCAATATTATTTGTAAAAAGTTGTAATAAAATGGGGACCTCTGCACCTTTTCGTGACGCCCCTGCTCAACCGCACACATTTCCTAATTTTGGAGTTTGCAAACATAGAAAAACTTCGGTTTGACCAAAATCTCACCCTATTGGGGGATGAAAGGTTGGGGATTCACTGCGTAACTACTGACGATGATTTTTGGTTGGTCAGTAAACACATTTGGAAACCAGCAACGGAAGGAAGGCAATTCGTTAACGGTAAATCACACTACTCGAAGGCCTTTCAAATCAATCTTATTTGGAGAAGCAATACAATTGAGTAGACTCAACCAAAGGAAAATAATTTCCTTACCAGCCTAAACCGACTTGAATAAAAAGTGATCCGCTCAAACTTCCCTTTGACATGACAAACGACATGATAGCACTCGCATCAAATTTGAAGAAAGACTGCGCTCCCCAAAATGTGACAAGAAAGATTACAAACAGATTTGGGTTACGTCATTCCCACATCTGCTAAACTCTATCACTTAAAGACAAAAGCTTGAATACGAAGGCAATGGCTACCCTAAAATCACCTACCACAACTGGACAAAAGCCAACAAACGACAAGCAACTTGCATTACGTAAGGCAAAAAAAGAAACCAAGGTTCGTAAATTTGTTCCCATTGACGTTTTGAGATTATTATACTTTAGCTTCGTTCATTGTCATTTACAACATTGCGTTATTTCATGGGGTACAGCCAATAACTCTGTTCTACAACCAGTCAGTCTTACAAAACAACATATTACGGAAAATGACTTCTAGCAAATATAGATGTCACTCTTTGTACAAGAACTTAAAAGTATTAAAACTGAATGACATTTATCAATTGGAATTAGCCAAATGTATGTACAAAGTTCATCACGGAAAATTACCAGAAATATATAAGCAGGGTTTTTTAAGCCGTTTTAGGGACCCGATTCGGGTCCCTAGAATCAAAGAAAATTATCATCGGGTCTCTAGAATCAGAGAAAACGGGTCGCTACAGGTCCATACTGGGTTCCTAACATTTTCCTTAAAAAAACATGACATAAGAAATATTTTCAAGAAACTTCTTCTGTTCATTCTTATCAAACCAGATTTGCAAATATGGAAAGTTACTTTATTCATCGAGGTTCAAGCAATGCCGGTAAAAATCCATTTCGTATAGGGGAGCTTCTCTTTGGAACAAGGTGGAACAACATTTGAAGGCTGTACCCTTAAGCACGTTTTGCAATCAATTACAAGAGTTCGTATTCCCACAGTATTAACTAAGCAAAATAAATTTCATTTCATTGGCTCCTATTAAATTTCATGAGGTATTACTTTCATTTTTTGTGTTTTGTTTCTTCGTAATTCTGTTTATATTTTGGAACGTGTGACATTATGTCACATTACTATTTACATATTCGTATTGCAAGGCATTTCATAGGACATCTTGACCAGATAACCTTAGGCTTTGACGACGTCCGAGCTTCGGAAAAAAATATACACATAAAAAAGAAAATAACGCACTGTAAAAAAGTAAAGACTGTAGGCCTATTTTTATGTTTTGGTGTCAACTGTAGCGCTTGCTACGTATTATTTTCATTTACATCGTCTTTCTGAGAACATGTGTGTACTTTACTCACCGTCGCTAAATACATCCCTCTCGTCAGGGCCTTGCAAACGCTGTGAACTTGGTGGTTGCCATGGAAAACCCAACAAAATCTATGGTCCCAACTGCTTCTCAAATACTGCCAAAAACTATAATTTTTCCGCTGAACCAAAGCCTGACATATTCAAACTATGGCATTTATGTGGTGACATGTGTGATACGCTATCAACAGTATTTCAAATGCCCAAACAGAAAACAAATTTTCCAAGAGATAGCCAGCGCACGAGGCACTTGGAACAAACTAGATAAAAGTGACCAATGCTCTCATTGCGGCACTATTCAGTGTTACATGGCATCATAAATAAATTGCCTACTTATGAAGCTTACACTGTTACTTTTGTGTAGCAACCCAGTTTTAACACAAATAAATGGTCTAAAACCTTGACGCACAAATTAATATTNAANGCATGGTTCCACCTGAGCTTTCGTGAAATAATTCATGTACCCTTTTGCGCTGTTCACTGAGTTTTTCATTCGGCATTATCCACTTGTTTGACCTTTTTCACCCATACTGTACATGTAGTTATTGATGTTGGTAGCCTACCTCCCCTCACAATGCTTTCAGCATTTCGTTTTGAAGGCGCTCCCTAGAGTACGTCTACCAACCTTGCGACCGCATTGCAACTTATGCATTCTACCAACGTTCTGGTTTGAATCATTGCGGCGTGAATCTATCAACATGGGTTTGTTGCTTGGTGACTGACTTCTGATAGTCTTTTAGTTGCAGCGAAACCAATTATTTCGGAACGACGCATTTTCCAGATTCTTACTTGCCGCAGCTTGTGCTTTGATTGATTTATTTTATTCTTGAGTTTGTTTCATTCTCTGGTCTTTCTTCAGCCTTACAACGTTTCACCCGAAAGGATTGCTTGCAGATTCATTTTAGGACTGAGGATGTGTACTGCTACCTATTTCGTGAAATCTACTTTCTATAAATAAAATTTGCTGATGGATCAGACTTTGCTTTAACGACGTCATTTCTAGACTTCTTCAGGCAAGCTCCTACAAGCGGTACAACTGCAACCACTCACTATTCCTGACGCTTTTGCCTTTGTGACAATCAACAGCTACAACTTCACGCTTTCTATCACTCATTTCAAGCTACTGCGTTTCACGTTCTGTTGCACAGCACGGAGGTACAGTAGACTGCTGCACAACGGCAATAACGAGGGGCTGCTCTACTGACAGTCACAGTGATATCACTGCAACTGAAGCACCCTATCACTGTAACCAGGGTTTTTTTTAAGGAAAATCTTAGGGTACCCGGTATGGACCTGTGTAGGGACCCGATTTCTCTGATTCTAGGGACTCGGTTTCTCTGATTCTAGGGACCCGAATCGAGTTCCTAAAACACCTTTCAAAAAACCCTGCTGTAACTGAAGCAATTTTTAAATTTTCACCAGCACTGTATCGGCGAGTGTTCACTCGTTCCAAAGCACTACACGCATAACAGCGTGCAAACGTGACTAGAACTACAGATTGCGTCCGGTCATCTCATAACGGAAACCACTGATGCGTAAAGGTTGGTAAACCTTTTTCTTCGGCAAAGTGGACTCGCTATAACGAGGCTACCGCGATAGCCTCGCCTATAAACAGCAGATACGTGATTGGCGTGATGTGTCGGAGCTGGCTTCGACTCATGAGCTTCTCTCACTGCTTTCGCTGAAAAATAGCCCAGCACGCCCGAACAGCCAACACCAAAACTATTTCCAATCGCGGTTACGTTTTATAAGTGGTGGATAACACGAAACCTTGTGGTAGTAGGTTCAGAGATACAAGGCACTATGAAGTTTCTTGACTGACAGCAAGTTCTTTTGCGTTGATGCACCTGATTCGGTCCTGATTTGTTTTCTTTGCGGTCGACCTTATTTCCCTCGTATGTCTGCCGCGTCTCATTTGAGGCTGGTTACACCGCTTTCCTTGACCAACCCTAACTTTTGAAATTCTACTTAGCGTTAGAATAAAACTTAAAATATGCAAGTTATTCTGTTTTTAACAAGCTTTCGCCGAACTTGTTTCTTGCCCCGGGCGTCAACTGCCCTCGGTACGCCCTTGCTCATATCACACAAGAAATTAACAACTCTGAACGAAAACGCTGCAACAGCAATCCAGAAAAAGTGCTCTCACAGTTAGTAAGCTGTTTAAGAATGTACTTTCCACGATGGGTGCAAGCAAGGAATCGATCAGCAAATTTTTAATAGGAAATCGATTTCACGTAAAATTACGCATCCTCAGTCCTGAAAATTGCAAGCAAA
>JGI24021J15306_10009412_pt1 | contig 12093 bp, 5 predicted proteins | sample Ectturendosymbi1_FD_15306 | JGI IMG/M metagenome (IMG submission 15306)
ATTGTAAAGATATATATAACCTGCATTGTTGTCTTCCACATTTCACTGAAACTAACAAATTGTGAATGCTCCTCAAAACACGACCCAGCAAAGAGGTAAAACTTCCAGTAACTGACGTCCTGTGGTACAGCAGTTGAGCACAAGCTATGCACCAATCAGAACACAGACCGTCAGTCTGCCACCCTCAAAAGCCTGAACTAATGACCGACAAATTTATCCAGGAGAATAGAGTGTATATATTAATCTAATAATTAGCCGTTCAGAGAAAATTTAAATTTAATAAAATTAATTATCCGACTGCAGTAAAAACTGAAATTCTCACTCCTGTTCCAGCTTCGGGTCCGGTTTTCATTCAAAAATCCGACTCCGGGTCCTGCTACGGCTTCGGCAAAATCGTAGACTCCTTACGGAGTCCACTCCGGCTCCGTGATCACCTCTGCAGTGGGCCCCTTCAGCTAAGCTTTCCCCCTGGCTCAAACCTCTATTTACGCCACTGGCTATGGCCATTTGAGAGGTAGCTCCGGCTCCTTTCCTAGATACTAGCGGTTTTGACAAATAGACTTACTTTACCTAAAGAGTGCTCTTTATAGCACACTAAACGCGGTTGTTACGTGTTGCGACACCAGATTTTTTTAGATTTTTAGTGTGGCTCTCTAACAAAATCGAATGTCTGGATTTGGTTCCCTTCAGCGAAATTTAATAGTTAAGAACCACTTAGAAGTAAGAAAAATGTTAACTACCACAACATCTTACTTTCTAAGTCAGAATGATCAAATCGGTTCAGTAGCAGTGTAGCGATCTACAGCAAAAGGAACTAAGTTGTAATGAGTAGGTATAGAGTAATATCCAATCCATAGCTTTCCTTTTGGCTTTTGTAGCTGTGTAATCAATATGCTGTTAGCAGCGAGTATGCTTAAGATATGATACCATTGCAGATTTAAGCTTGAAATTCACCGCACGCCATTGTTACTTTGTAAAGTAGGGATTTTTATTAGGAACTGTCAGGCTTACCAGCGAGGTTTGCTAGATTACTGGCAAAGCTCACTAGGAAACATTACGTTGCCAAGCAGTAGCATAACATGAAAGTTATATAAATAATTGGTAGTGAACTAGCATTGCTTTGAATAGCAGTACATTACATTATCAGGAGGGTATAAAAATCTAATGTAAACAAATGTGGACTTTTCTTGAAGTTTTCATCTGTGGAAAAAACTGTGTATGTTTTCAGCATGGTAACTCGTCTTACTTTCTCCTAAGCTTTGCAGGTTAAATTGTGCTTTACTCTGCAATTCATCACTGCTGATTATCATTATGAATGCAAAAGACAAGAATTATAAATCAGAAGTTTTCAGCTATTTTGAAAAGTCAAAGGTGAATTTCTTGCTAGAAGCCAAAATGTTTCTCTTTGAACAAATGGCTTTCAAACACATCTTTGCATTTGTGTTGAAAATGTGTGCATTTTTCAAAGAACACGTGAGAGAGGTAATGGACAATGTGTTTTGCGTTCTTTGCATGGTAATGGTTTGCCTGGGCAGTGCTGTTAGCTGGAATTGCCAAGACTGCAACAAACAAAGCATGCAATGAATGAGTGCAAACACTTGATCAATTGCGACTGGTATGTGTTTAAATGTTTGGACACAAATGTAGTTTTCAAAACGGCTGTTTTCTTGATTCTGGTCGTAAGAAACAACAAAAGGTCATCAGGCAATGACGGCAAAACCAGTGACTGCTTTTCCAGAAATTTCTTATATTACCGTTATCTTGAGCTACGTTTCTGCTAGTAACTTTTCTCCAAATTATCTGAATCTGTGATTGTTTTTTTTCTTGTGATTACCTCATGGTATGAGCACTGCTTGCAAAAATCTACCAGATTAAATTACTCAGAAAAGTTTGGTACATATTCTCTTCATTTTGTGTACTTGATTTAATTCATTTTCCATTCAACTTGAGGCACACCAAGACAATTGAAAATATGAATGTGTGAAAATGAACAGAAGCTGGAGCCATGACAAAAGAGAGCTCTAGAGCTGGAGCCACACTCATGAAACCCAAGAGCTCTGGAGCTGGAGCCATGTTCATGAATAAAAGAGCTGCGGAGCTGGAGCTATGTCATTTTTACAATGGCTCCACAGCTCTGTTATCAACAAACAATCCATCAATATCAGCCAAGTACAATTTTTACAGAAATAAAATTACACACATCAAAGGATCCCTTGAACAAAACTACTATAGCTCAAAATTTGAAAACTGTGGAAATAATGTTAAAAAAACCTAGACATTCTCCATGAAATTATTTCTCCAAGAACAAAAAAACAAAGTAGTTGCAGAAACGTACAATGCGCTGACCTTAAGAATCAGATCGATTGTGAAGAGCTATATGTCCACTTTTCCAACATTGGCAACAATATATCCTCCAAAATTGACCCTTCCCTACAACTTTTAATGACTTTCTTAATGAGTATTTTCCCAAGTTGTGTTCATTCCCACCAACCAGTGCTGATAAAATCAGACAAATATTTGCATCATTAAAATGCAAAACAACATCCCACTCCTAAAGACATCCCAGCAAAGTTTTTAAACATTTCTACCAACAGTCTATCCCCCTGGTTGTCTGAATTTTTTAAAGAAAGCCAAACCAATGACCACTCGCACAGCAGGCATAGACACTTACACTTGACTAGGTATACTGTGCTGCTATTGTCACGAACCTGTTTTTTTCATTCATTTTTTTGGTCATAGACTGAAATGTTTTTGAAATGACAAAAAAAATTAAATCATTTCAGTCAGAATGTCTGAAAATACAGGCTCATCAGCACTGTTTCAGTGAGTTTTAATACAACTGTGAGACAAATGACTGAAATGTCTTAGCGAAAAAAAAACCTGTCATGAACTCAATATTATATGTGGACAAAGGTGGATGTGCTTGAACAGCAAAATAGTCCCAGCAGAGCTTTTGCTGCTGGCAGCAAAATAGATGCAACATTGTGTGGAAAACAGTGCTGTCAGCATTTTTTTCTTGTTGACAAGGTTTGCCAGTTGTGGCTTTAATTAAGCGAAATTTTACTGAAAGGGAAAGATGAGATCCATTGATTTTATCAATCAGAAATAGTCTGTTTACAGAGGTTTTTCTTGTAATCTTTTTATGTAAAAAGTGATTCAGAAACATTTAGATTGCAATTAATTCCAGCTATTTCAACAAAAAACAGCTAGATGCATTGGGTACCGGCTGCTGATATCTCCATGAATTTAATTTTGAGCATTTACATGTTGGGTCATTCTTTTGCCAAATACTGTAGCACAAAAGATCAAAAAATGTTACTACCTGTCACAGATTTTGATGAAAATATATCTGCACATAGAGCAAACCATTCTGAGCAAAATGACACTAATTTGTGCAAAATTGGGTCAGCAGTTCCAAAGATACCAGAGTTTGAAAATTGGCAGTTTTTGTGATCAGTCATGCATGAAATCTTTTAAAAACGTTGTGTATGTCTTCAAAGTTTAAGAAAATCTTAATTTATAGAACTAACTTCAAATTTGGTTGATAGGTAGTCAAGATTCAATTTTTTGTAATTTATAACATGAACTTAGGTCAAGGTTGAGTGATTTTAGAGGTCAAACTGTAAGCACACCGTTTTAAGATCACTGAACTGTGACCTTACTTTGGGGCTTGATTCCGAAAAAGGCTATCTCTCAATTTTTTCAAGTAAGGTTTCATTTGAAAGCTCTGAAAGTCCTATTTCCAATGTTGATGAATCATGTCTGTGTATTTATGGTTTTGGTTATAGTAATGAGCAGAATTTGTGTGGTACTTGAACAACAGGTATTTTTAAGAAATGCATGTTGTTTTTCAAGTAACACGTGTAGATATATGCAAATACCATTGAGGTGTACTTCTAAGAGTTGTTATTAGTATTGGTTTTATCTACATTACGTTAGGTTTTGAGCATTTTGCTGATTTGCACAGTCATGGCAAAATAGTGAAGCTACTTAATGGTTATCATTCATCTCTTAACCGTAAAATCCTTCGCAATTCTAAATAAAAACATGAAATGAATAAAGCAGTGAGCATGAGATGCAACACTGACTCATTTTGGTTCATGTATTTTTTGTAAAAATTATGTTGACATACCTGTAGTTTATGATGTTAGTGTGAACAAAATCTAATGTAGGAATCATCATAAATGGCTTAAACTTCATGAAAAAATTAGCCTTTTAGCCTTTTTTTATTGACATCACATGTCACTATTCATGGCCTAAGTTCTCATCTAGCAGGTTTGTCGTGTATCATGAACAAGACTTTTCAAAAATTTAATATTTTTCAATGTATCACTTGCAATACAACTATTTCGGGTAGTTTAATTGATGAAAAAATTGTAATAAAACATAAAAATTCTGATCAATACTGTTCTTTGTATTAAATCTTAATTGAAAATATCACCAACCAAACATGGACCACAGGACTTGAGATAACTGAACCAACAATGAAAACAAAAGTGAAAGGTGACAATAAGAGTGGATCCAAAAAACAAAATGGTTGCAGTTGATCTCAAAAGTTTGAAAGTTTTGTATGTAACACATATGTATTTGTAAACTCAGGACAGCTAGCTGCTTTACACATCGGTGTGTCCTTTTTCGTTCAGGTATGCTATATAATATACTAATGCTTGTTAGCAGTACATGAAAAATATCTGATTACTGGTGCTCTGGGTAACTGTAGTGTTTTGTTGGAATACACACATAAACCAATTGTCATAAATCAAGCTATATATACTGAAAATTGTGGATTAATTTAAGTTGATATTCGTACAACAGATGACAAGTGCGTGTTGTCACTACACACAGGTAATGAAGAACAGGAATTGGTTTCACTATGTTCGTCACCATAGAATGGTCTATCTAGAGCAGTGGTTCTTACACTTTCGCAGCCATGTTAATTCAAGCAGTTCGCAAAAACAGCTGGATCGTACGTGGCTTTGCGTGGGAATTTCTCTGGTCCGGTAAGCACTACAGACCCGGTAAAAAGCTCAAGACTCGGCAAGTCGAGTAGTTTGCACTCGAAAAAAAAATTTTTCGTTTGGGGGTGAGGATTTTTTTTGAGTGACATCATAAGTGGAAGACTTTTAGGCCACTTTGGCCCACTGTACCTGGCCCTGGGCCCAAACCGTTAGATGGTAGTATTTTGCTGAAGTTTTTATTGGAAACTAGGCTATGACCGAGTCTTTTGATACTTTGGATGACCAGATGGGGTTTCGGGTTGAAAAGTTGTGATCTAAAGTAATAAAAATATTTGACTAATTAGATAATTAATTAGTGTGTTTATTTTAGATCATAACTTTTGAACCAGAAACGCCAGAAAGTCGATCAAAGGCTCAAAAGACTTGGATTTGAGCCTAGTTTCCAATGAAAACTTCCGCAAAATACTTTGGCCTAGTGGTTGGGCCCTAGGCCAGGTAACATGAGCCAAAATGGCCCAAAAACTACTTCACTTATGACATCACTCAAGAAAAATCTGCAACCCCGTTAAAAAAATTGTGTTTTTTTTTTCAAAAATTTTTATTCGGGTGCAGACTAGATAATTGGCTGATCCATTTTAGGGTTTGAACAGCTCTCTAGCGCAATCAGTGGAGGATCCATGGCGTTGGTAAGGCAACTGACAACTGCTGGTTTTAGGCCGATTTCAAAGTACGAATATATCGTACCCCGGCTCTCAAAGTGTTAACTGGCAGGTGCATGTCCCCTGCTCCCCCTCAGGGAGAATCATTTTTGACTCAAGTTTTTTTGGAAACTTATAATCCGACATTTTGGAGACCTTGATTAGGTTTCTGACATATCTGGGGCTAAAATTATGACTCAAAGACCAAAAATTGGATGAAAATTCAAGTACCACAAAAGGTAGCCTTGGCCATTTTGGCTGAAGGCAATAACTCACCAGCTGATTGGACTATAGAGCTGTTCAAATCCCCTAAACACTTGGAAAGTCATGTATTGTAGTTTAGAAAAAAATTCCCCAAATTTTGTAGGAATTCCATAGGGGATTAGTGGGGATTCCCCTAATTGATTTTTGGTCTTTGTACCATAATTTTGGAACCAGATATGCTAAAAAGTCAATCAAATCCTCTAAAGACCTGTATTATAGCCTAGTTTCCCATAAAAACATGAAGTAAAAAATGGCTCTTTGGTGTTGCTGACCAGCCTTGTGGACTTGTGGGCCCTGTTCTTCATGAGTTGTGAGATACGGAATTTGCTGAAATCCGTCGTATCACCTCTTCTTTTCAAAATCTACACCTGTGACTTGCCACTAACATTCTCCAGAAAGTATGCATACGTTGCCGACTTAGCAGTCATGCATGCTGATGGAGACTGGCAAGCAGTGAAAAGAGTGCTCTGCAAAGACATGGAGCCTATGGGCAAATACTTTCAGAACAGGAAGATAAAGCTCAGCACTACAAAAATGGTGTCGGGAGTTTTCCACTTCAACAACAAGGAAACTAAACATGAGCTGAAAGTCAACTTCAACAAAACGCAATCTTTTACTCTGAGTCCAAATACTTCGAAGTAACATTGGACAGGACACTCACGTATCGCCGACACCTCGAATCACTTCTCAAAAAGCTGACATCATACGCAGATTGGAAGTAATTGAAAGTACCATGCAACTGTTACCATTGCAGTTAGTATTCAAATGCTCTCAGTAGCTTTAAACTAAACTATGATTTGCTAAAATGAAAGCAAGTCATTCAATGTGTGGCTCTCATGAAGATATTGACATAACTTTTGGCCCAGCAAAGCCATTTGGTTGGACATGGCTGTATTAAATTTTGAAGACAAATGTCAAGGTTTCAAACAAATTTCATGCATGACCACTCACAAAAACAGCCAATTTTCAAACTCTTGTATCTTCGGAACTGCTGACCCAATTTTGCTCAAATTAGTGTCATTTTGCTCAGAATGATTTGCTCTATAAGCTGATAAATTTTCATCAAAATCTGTGACTAGTGGTCACATGGTTGTGTGATTTGGTAAAGAATGATCCAACATCTGCAGCAGTCAAAAGTTTTAAATTATTGCTGTTTGTTTCTTCTGGAGTAATAAATAAACGTGTCTTTTAAAACATTTTGCATCCAATAAACTTCCAATTGCTGTATTTGAACTGGTGCTTCATCATGCTGATAACCTGATATGTCATGTTTTCTTTTAGGTTGAAAAACTGTGGACATGTGGAAAGGTAGTTTGGAGCAATATGGAAATAGCAAGCAATTATTTTGCCACCAAAAATTATTTTCCTAGTGTAATTAATTTTTCAAAAACGTTCTATTTAACTAATGACTCGTTATATAGTCAATAGAAGTAAAACATCTCAACTAAGTCGCAGTACCAGGAAAGATGGCTGAATGTTTTAAATAGAAAAGTTGTCTTTTGAGTTTGTTAGAAATAAAGTAATGTTTTACAAGAAGTTTGTGGGTTGGCATGAAGTACACGTTTGAACTGTACAGTATCCTGCCTGGTCAAGAAAAGCAAGGACTGGAAAATGGTTCTGAATCATAATGTTTCAACTTATTCATTCTTTTATGTCAGCAATTTAATATTGAGCAAGTCCATCAACTGACTGGTATAGAAAGCTTGGAAACAGTTTGCACTTGCAAATCATGTTAAAGTTTTCCAATGAGGTCTATTGAAGATGTGATATCCTAAAGCTGGTTTTAGTGTTACTTTATTATTTAGATATTTGCACTTTGAGGAACTTTACATTGGTACTGAGTGATTTCTATTTTCCTATCAAAACAGGTTTCATTGGTAAAAAGTAATCATTCTTTGTTGTACACTAGTGAAAAGATAAACAAACGTTATATCTGTATTTTAAGATATACTAAGGTACTAATAATTAATTTGCTTATCATGAGTGACAATAACAGAGAATGTGCAACTAATGATGCACGCCTTGATCAAGAAGATGTCACCAGATACAGTAGACAAATGATCTTGCCAGAAATTGGTGTTCCAGGACAGTTGGCTCTTAGACAAGCGTCCGTGTTGGTTGTTGGTGCTGGTGGACTTGGCTGTCCTGCAATTCAATATCTTGCTGCTGCTGGTGTGGGAAAGATAGGTATAATTGATTATGACACTGTAGAAACCAGTAACTTGCACAGACAAATACTGCACACAGAATCTGGTGTCAAGAAGTCAACGAGAAAAACTCACTCAGCTGCTCAAGCTGTCAAAGCTATTAATTCTAAAGTAACTGTAGAAGAATTTTACATGCAACTGGATAGGCAAAATGCAGTTGACACTGTAAAGCATTATTGTGTTGTTATTGATGCTACTGACAATGTTGTCTCTCGTTATTTAGTCAATGATGCATGCGTTTTGGCAAATAAGCCCCTTGTATCTGGTTCGGCTCTGCGATGGGAAGGCCAGTTGACTGTGTACAATTATCAAACACAACATGGTGACTGTAAGGGACCATGTTACAGATGCTTATACCCATCTCCGCCACCACCTGAAACTGTTACTAACTGTTCTGATGGTGGAGTTCTTGGTGTAGTTCCTGGCATTATTGGATGTTTTCAGGCCTTAGAAGCCATCAAGATAATTGTTGGCGTTGAACCGTCATATCATCAAAAACTGCTTGTGTTTGATGGCCTGGTGGGTGGTGTGCGGACTGTTAAGTTAAGAGGAGCCCAACCAAACTGTGTAGTTTGTGGAAACAAACCTTCAATTACAAAGAACACTTTGCCAGATTATGTCAAGTTTTGTGGATCAGTTGCTACAGATAAATGTGTATCTGTAAAACTTCTAGATGACGAGCAAAGAATTACCGCTGCAAGGTACAAAAATGAGTTCGTTGACGCCGGAAAACCACATGTTCTGTTAGACGTCCGAGAGCCTGTCGAGTTGCAGATCTGCTCCTTGCCGAACTCCACGAATATTTCCATAAGAAAAATATTGTTTTGTAAATCTAAATTGCCTTTGGCTAAAAGCGACGAGGAAAGATCTTCAGCTTGCAGACAATTACTTGAAAAACTTTTTACAGCTTTAGATAATGTGCGGCAGAATATGGACCGGGACGAACCTACCCCTGTTGTTGTTGTATGTCGTTTGGGCAACGATTCACAGAAGGCAGTCGACTTTCTCAACCGCGAAGTAACTTTCCATGAATCCGTGACTATAAAAGACATATGTGGTGGTTTGACAAGCTGGGCAAAAACTGTAGACAAGCAATTTTTTACTTACTAACATTTGGTGTGTTGTTGTTGTGACCAATCCTTGGACAATGCGCGGAGGAAAATGTGAACTACTTATATTTAACTTGCATACAGTTGAATTGTGATAATATGAAAAAGATGTACTTGAAAATGCTTTTCGTGACGTGCAAGTATGCGTATAACCTCTGCTGTTTAACCGGGAATACGGTGCATGGATGTGTATGCACAGGATCATTCACCAGGTCATACCAATACGAAATGGTGTACCCATGGATGTGCAGTAAGTGAAACCAGAAAACTGCTCATCAACAGCAGCGGTCTTGTTTTTATTTACGACGAAAGAACTCAATTTCTCAAAGCGGTGACTGCAAACATTTTGAAAAAGCAAGTGGTTGTTTTTTGTTGGTTTCTATGTTGTGGTGCTTTCTATGTAGAAATTTACACCTGCCGAAGTGCATCACCAGCGGATAGAATTTAATTGCGGCCTGTTCATCCTGCAAAGTACCTGCCGTGTGACCAGTGTTCCCCCTGAGAAAATTTTGTATTGAGCAAATATATGTTTTAGTGAGCATGAATATTTTAAGGCTGAGTTGGCACGTTTCAAATGACTTAAACTTTGAATTATTAGAATAAGTATAAAATCGTGTCAAAATACGCATAAAGTACACACATTTAATTCAAATAGCTTCTACTTGTTTTCGTACTTTTCCAATTCCAGTTTTCGTACGTTACACTATTTTGGAATGCTGCAAGTGCGCGAGAATGAGATTTCAATGCGCAAACTGTCTGGTGGTACTGCGCATGCATACCTCAGGGGGAACATTATTGCGTGTAACAGAGGTGGATTTACTATTAAGCGCGTTTTTCTGTTTACTGCAACTTGAGTGAACTGCGGCAAGCGGGTTATTAGCGAAGCGGGCGTAATGTCTGTTGGCAGCGAGGCTTGGCTAACGGACATGTCAGGTCAAGTTTAATTATTTCGGCCAGTTGAAATCAGTCACAAACCTGTTCCATTAATAGAAGAGCCGAAAAATCATGGAGTTTTGATCAAGCTTTATAAGTAATAAAACAAATCTTTTTCGACCTTTTCTTCATTTGGAATTCCTATGCAATGATGTCATCTAATGCCAGCAAATGCGGGAAGATAGGAAGGCGCGATAAGATCCATTTCCACCACCTGATGGGAATAGATGTCAACGCTTGGCTCACAACACATTTCAAATGTTTTCTGCCATTGTTATTGCCACCTAACCTGCACCAGCTTAACAGTCGACAAGGAAACGTTTCCTGAATGTAAGCATGGTAGATTTTTACGCTAAAAAATAAATTTAAATAAGTGGTTTACTTTCCGTGCAATATAACGAACCGTTGAATTGTGAAGTACGCGATCGTACTGTCAAAAATAATTTAGCTCTATTTTTATCATGTTTGTAAAATGTCGCAATTTTTAGTTCTACGATGCTCTCAGGACATCGCAAATATCGAAAATTACATGTTTGCTGATGAGTGATGGCCATGCTGTCTTTCGTTGCATGACCAGGATTATGAAATATTTTTTTTCATTTTTGGCAACGAAAGCAAAAATATGGCAAACGCAGAAAGCGCGAAATTTGTCGTGTGCTTCCAGACAGACGCGACGCTAAGTTTTAGTCAAGAGCCAAAAACCGGGGCAGTCATTGAGGGATTAGAAAAAAAAGCATCATTTGCACTTAAGAGCAACTGCAAACAGGTTTCGTCCTCTCCACCGGCAACGAACCTTTAACAGTATATTTAGTCTAAGCTGATTCGCTAAAGAAATAAGTCGCCGCATTTCGTGTTTTCAAAGTTGCTTTCGTAGTCGAGAATTCTTGATTTATCTAGTGAGGGAACAACCCGAAACAAAATGGCATGAATATGTAATATATTTTTTCGTTGAATTGTTTAAGTGTTTGCTCAAGTTCAATGTCACAGGAGAACACAAAACGCTTTGCAACATAGCACGGAGGGGACGTTGATACGCACAGGTAATAATGAAAAGAAGAAAACGATGAAACTAAACACCAGCGATGAAGTGGCAAAACCCATTTTTGCAATTCTCGACCTCAGGTGTCGTCTCGAAGGGTGCAGGTCTCGTTACATCAACCTGATCGTTTCTAGTCTGATCCTTGAAGGAATAGAAAAATAAGGTTGGTAAAAAGCATTTTGACTTGTGTTGGCAAGACCGAAAAGTTTTGTGTCTCGGTCTACGAGATTACACGGCCGTAATCGCATCACTGAACGCACCAATCACCCGTTACAAACTCTATCACCTCGAAGCGGTACTTATTACAGTAAATCTCGGTTAATCCGGATTCGATTGGACCGACGATTTTATCCGGTTTAGGCGAAGATCCGGAATAACCGAAGATGGTTGTTTCTAGCCCATAGGTTCCCAACCTTGGAAGCTGGCACCCGTTTCACAAAAATAAAGTAGCATTCACACCCCCTCCTTTCAAGAAAGCGAAGAAATCACAAAAAATCCGATTTTGCAGTGTCTTCATTTTTTAAATAACCACTCGTCACAAGATCTGCCACCGGGGGTGAGGCAACAGGGCAATTACCACCCCGACGCTTTCAAAAACATGTTTAGCTGTTACGTATGTTGCGATCGGAAATCCCGAGCGGCATGTGCGCAAAGCTTCACACCGTGGCAGCAAGCAACAATAGAGTTCACATGCCATGATCACTCTCCGCGTACGCTAGCCGTAACGTTCAATGGTTCACAAGTTAATATCGGCAGAGCTTCCACGTCACGATCACTCTATTATTGCTTGTTCGCGCCACATATATGTATGGTGTTATTCTTCACGCACATCCCGTTCGTGGTGAATGACACAATCAACGCAACACCACCGGAGAGGTTGCAACA
>JGI24021J15306_10009416_pt1 | contig 12090 bp, 11 predicted proteins | sample Ectturendosymbi1_FD_15306 | JGI IMG/M metagenome (IMG submission 15306)
TGGATAATTTCACATGGGATATTATTACAAATGATTTCTATAATGTTGTGGGTTACTCTCTTCCTAGGTGTGACTGACAATACGTGTGGAGTATAAGTATAAAATAGTTCAAACAAATACGCAATACAACGTCCTTGTAAGCCAAATGTTTTTAGTTATCACTTAATTTCAACTTCATCCTTCTGGGTTTCCTTCCATTCGGTGATGCGACTTTTAACATTTTAATATTTCTTCTTTGTCTTGGTTATTTAATGAGATTATGGACAAACTTCCAGGTTGTCTTCTGAACTTGCTTTTAAGTTCTTTCTTCGTTTATATTTCAGAGTCACGAGACTTTTCATGTTGAGGATGCAAGGCGAACTCAACATTCCTTCCCATTCTGTTAAATTGAAGATATCGGGTGTCTTTTAGAAGAGTTGAATGAATGAAGTAACTGAAGATAGTAAAGAAATCGGAATTTTTTCATTGATCAGGACATTGTTTTAGATTATCTCTTTCCAGAGGTTATCCCTTTAATGGAAGCGATAATTTTGTAGGGAGGTGTAAAACTTTTCTTGTAAGTTTGTTGTCTTCCGAAACTCTTAAAGTGAGATCTTTCGTCGCTGGTGTAAGTTCATAGAAAGGTTCTTCTGGAACTTCGTACACGAATTGATGTTGTCGTTATGAAGAACATTACTGAACTTGTATGTGTGAAATAAAAAGAAACTGATTAAAAGACTTTAAGATTTTCAAGATGACTTTGCAAGAACCTTCTTTTATTGATGATTCCTCATTCATTTTACTGAAGGATACTATCTTGCTAATAAAATTTTTATATCATCTATCTTGAGTTGAGTGCAAAAGTGAAGCTTTCTGAAAAATTTCCAAATTACAAACTGGGTGCAGTGGCCTCCGTAAGTTTTGCTTGTAGCTACATCTTCAAAGATGTAAAACAACAAGTGTTTGCCAAAACGACTGTCAATGTTGGTTGACTGATGGAATTAGGCATATCATGAATTTTTACAATTCATCCAACTTAAAGGATGACAAAAAGAACTTGTGGAAATAACCTTTTGTTTAACTTCATTTTTATCAACCAATCTCTCCCATTTTAGTGTGTTTTCCATATTTAATATTAATAAAGATTGAACGTTATAAATAACATTGTATCGCATCTTTCGAGTTTGTTTCAACACTTCAGTGAATCGGTTGACTTCAAAATTAGTTATCTTAAGCATTTGGATTTTCACACCAGATACGACGTTGTTTCTCAGCACTTTTCAACATTTGTTTCGAATGCATGGTCACTCTGTGTATGGTCACTGATGAACGGAACTATTTCAAAGCACATTATCAAACAAGATCTTATCGTAAAAGATAGCATCACGAAGTCTTTATGCTATTGTCTTCAATACAAGCTTTTCGGATAGAAGTAATTGTCAACGAATGTGACTTGCTGACAATTTCTGGTTTTATGGGTTTTCAGGAAAAGTTTACCATAGTATCTTTCATTAGGACTTTATACTATGAATTTAACATCGGTGAATTTGATTACAAGTATTTACACTTTTACTATGAAAAACAGGCGAAATTACATTTTTAAATCAAAATCAACATGAAAACTTCATAAATTCGAAGTGAGTGGGAATGGAGTAACTAGTTTCCCAAATTGATATGTTAGGACCGTCTGAAAGTCGTTTTTAGTGCTTGTAAGGACTATATTATGTCTCTTTCTTCAAATGGGTAGCTATGTCGGAACATAAAAGTTCCAAATTTTTATCTAAGAGTGAGCACAGGCTATCGACTTTCTTTTGTAACTTCCGTACTTCTACCTCATTTTGGTGAAGTAATATATCTGTTTCAGACGCTTTTGTTCTACAGATGACAAGAAGTCTTTAAAGATTAGTGTTCTATTATCGTTCAATGTTTCAATATCCTCCTAACGTAGAATTTTCGTTAATAAGGTAAAACGTGTTTTTATAATCCACTTTTGGTTGCCTGTTTCCCCTAGATTTTTCCAACCTTTCTTCGAGGTTGCACTTTTCTCACTTTCTTTATCTTTACTTACCTTCGTTGATATTTTACCTGTATTTTTGGGACTTTTTCTATCAAGGAACTTTGCAGGGATTCTTCCGGATTTACAAGATTCACATTCATTAGTAGGAAATCCTGTTCATCACAGTTATTGTCTTGATCTTCTGTAAGGTTTTCATGTGATCCTTCTAATGGACCATGTGGTTGCTCCTCTAATGGTTTCTTTACTTCCGAAATTAAACGTACTGTACGTTCTTTCTGGTTTTGTAAAGGCTCATGATAGGGTTTTTCCTTGTTGACGTATTTCACATTTTCTAAACATTTAGGTTTTTCATCCTGATAGGCATTTTGATTTACATTCTTCGTTTCAACAATTATCACGGTTTGATCATCAGGATGAGCTTTCAGTGCTACAACTGTGATTTCTGTTTCATGAGTGGAGGATGGCTCCGAGTTAGTTACTGAACAATCGGAGACTAATTTCTCCGATTCGCATACACTATTCATGGTTAATGTTTTCCTGTAACGACAAAAAATTTTCATAAGATAACAGTAATTACTTCAACAATTGTTACAGCAAATAGCTTTTGCTTAAGAACGAACAACTCAGAACACTAATTTTTGCGTTCACCCTCGCATAATAACGCTATCTAATTTACGACATTGTTGACATAAGGAGTTCGAACAACCACTAACTCCAAATTTGGATGCAAGAGCGTTTTTTAATTCCGTGGTTAGTTCACGACGTTCTCGCATTGTTACTCTGGGTGAATATGGACAGTTTTTCATTACATGTCCTTGTTCTTTACAGTTATAACATTGAATGTTTCTGTTCTTCTTTCTTCTAAGGGAAGTTTTTGTTTCCATTTTTGGTGTTTCTTGTTCGTTGCTGTTTGAACTCTACCTTGCTGCATTTTCTTCTCTCTCTGGGATGTGTTTTTTACCATGTTATTTATCCTACAGACGATTTCTAGAAATTCCTGTTGTTCTTCCGTGTTGTAATCCATTAATGTTTCTAATAGTTGTTGAATTTCAGAAGTCATTTTTACGCACCGTTGTCCTTAAGTTTTAAAATATCCTGTAACGATAAATAATTGTAAAGGTAACAAACTTCTTTAACAATGAATAGGAGAAGTAAACTGTAATATAAATAACAAGTTTATAATATGGTTATCAAAAATCACTGAATCTTATTAAAAGCTTATCAACTTAAGCAGTATTTCCATTCATTTGTTAGGATTATAAATCAGGAAAATCTTTTATCAAGACAAGACGGTCATCGTTGTTAACTTTCAAGAACATCATTGAGTTGATCGATCATTTCGAGCGAATACTTACTATTCCATGTCATAATCGCTACTCTATTTGCAACTCTGAAATTGTGAAAGGAAAATACTTAATCCTGTTCCTTTGAAAGGTAGAAACTGAGTTCTAATCCTTTAGAGATTGCACCTAGCTTTTTTCAATCTCTTACATGTCGTCAGCACTGATTATAGATACTTTTTAATAATTTACTCCTGGTTGTCACCTGGACTCGCCATTGTTTATACTTCATTTGAGTTGCTTGGGTTCATGGTCTTATTCCATTTACAATCTTTTCGCTAGCTGTCCTTTTTGTCGACAACAACAACACAATCTCATTTGATGTCAGGATGTCCTAAACTGATTTCCTATGGGTCAAAAAACTCTATTATTTGTTCTTTTCTTATCATAATCTACGTTTTTGTCTTTCGTTTAGATCCATGTCAAAATCAGCTTCAGCCCGTTGTGCTGATTGATCTTGGTCGAAATGATCTGTTCCAATTTGACTTCTTTCTCGGAAGTTGCCCCTATTTTGAAATGGATTTTGTTGGAAAGTTTGACGGTTTCCATCATAACCACATTCACGTCCCCTTCCTCTAACGGACGGATTAAAGTTTTTTCGATAGGAAGTCGAATTATTACTTCTACAGAATTTAGCAATATGTCCCAATTTGTTACATTCATAACATCTTACCTGAGAAAAGTCTCGATCAAAATCATATTTGGCGTGTTGTCTGTACTTCCTGCTTGTGCTTTTGTGGAGACATTATCTTTAATCTTTTGTAATTCACTCGAAACTTCTTGTAGTTGTTATGTGATGTTCTGGAACTTCCTCTGAGTCCGTAGCTGTTGTGTACGATCTTCACTCAACTCTGTGTTTTCTGAGGTATTTTGAACGTTATTTACATTTAGAATGTGAGGGCCTTTTTCAGCCTCACTATGTGCAGGTTTCTTAGGCAAAGCAGCATGTTTCCATAATTCGTTAAGTTGAATGGGTATGTTTCTAATAGGGGTTTGATAAATTTGCATGTAATAAGCTGGTTCAATCCTATGTTTTAACAAATCGCGTAATGATCTTTCTAGAAATTTATTTTCACTTATTTCCTCCAGAGACAATTGAGCTTGTTGCAGAGCTCTTCTCAAATCATTAGAGGGCTATGTTTCCAGTTAAACTGTTGTTGAGCCATAGCGTGTTCTAATTTTTCGTACTTTTGTCGATCAGTCAAGTCATATGAGTTTTTAAGCCAATCAAAGAATTTGTTAAGGCTTCATGTGTCGGGTCTTTGGCCTTGCTATAAAGTTGAGCTAATGCTTCTTCTCTAGCTATTGGATGTTTTTCCATGAACTGAATGAGTCCTTGCATTTTTAATCTATCTGATAAATGAGATAATTCTTGCAAGGTATCCTCAGTGATCTCTGCCCATTCAACTACGTGACCTTCTAACAAGGGTGTAACCAAAGTCTTAGGAATAGTTTTCTTTTGACTGGTATTCAGGGAAATTTCGGATGGTTGTAAAGATCTTTCATCCATATACCATCTTAGTTTATCAATTTCTACTAAATCATGATGAAATTTTTCAAGATGTTTGCGGTCACGGGTTGTGTGTATAAAAACATCATTGAGTCTGTCTCGAGCATTTCTCTCTGCCACAATCAATGTAGCTTCTTTCTCCTGTAGAGAGTCCTCACGTTTGATTCCCCAAGGCTCTGCGCATTGATAAAATTCATTGTCGTTTTTAAAAGGTAGAGTTTTCACTTTATTTTCACTACCTTCCTGTTTTATGGGAGACATCGCCTCAACTAGTCTGCTTTCGTTTTGCACTAAATTTCGTTTCATAAATTCTAATATTGCTAATTCACTGTGATAGGCCTGAATCATAGATTCATCTTGTTTTTTGGTATAATAGTCCAATCGAGACTGGTTGATATCGCGAATTCGTTTTCCAAGTCTCCTGTTATTTTCCAGTTTCTCTTTTGTGAATCCAAATCTTTTGGTGGCTTTTTGCCAGAGTGTTCCAAGATCAAAACCACGTGTAGAAGTTATAGAATTATATGTTTGGTAGGAAGATTGTGAAGTTGAAGGAAGACCTTCAAAGAACGGTTTCTTCCGCGAGGAGTCGTTTTCTATTTTATTGGCAATAAAGATGTGATTACAGTAGGAAGGATTTTCAACAATTTTTTTCCTGCTTCTAATTCAATCTCTTCTTCTCCCTAGGGAATCTTTGTTCGTTTAATCGTTCTTGAAGAACAGTTACTTTTTGTTGGATGATATCGATGTTTTCCTCTTTGTTTTTTTTATCGTCAAATCCCCATTGTCGTGCAAATCTATCATATTTACGATCTATGCGTGATTTATATAAAGGTTCCATAGTGGCGGGTTCACTATTCTCAGATATATCACTGACAGGCATAGCTTTTTCAATTGTTTCAGGCAATTCTGGTTACAGGTGTGCTGTAGGAGGATTTTGTTGTCGTTCAGTCATTTCTTCTTCTATAGCCACTTGAGAGTATGAAGGCAACGAAGTTTTTTCTAATACAAGCTGAGCTTTCAAAGGTGGTAGTGAGGTATCACATTTCTGATGTTCTAAATAAGCACTTGTCAATTTTTGTTGTTTCTTTTCAATATTTTTAAGATTTCTTACTTCAGAGACGAGATCATGAGTGCCAACAGCGGCATTCTGTTGATGGTCTTGCACATTATGGGCCAAGTTTCGAATATTCGTAGCACTATCCTTCTGTGCTTTTATTACTTGATTAATTTCTCCAAAAATGGGTGGATGTTTCTTCTTCTTCCTGAAAAATTTCTCTAGAGCAGTTTTCTTATCGTTATCAGGTTCACTCATTATGTTGCTTATTAGTTAATATCAAATTGCAATAAATTCTATTGGAATAGGTTCTAAAATACAATCATAGATTAAAACATCACAAAAGTATCACTGAAAATACAACATAAAACTCTATTTTACTCCTTTTTCGTTTGTAAGCCTATTGATTACAAATGTCCTACACTACACGAGTGATTTTTGTAAGAAACGTGGGATGACCTAAAATTGAGGCAAGTGATTATTGCCTTGATTTTCAAGATACGACGAATTGGTATCAAATTTGAATGATTATTGCCTATCCGTGGATGGCAATCGTTGCTGAAATGAGGTTGGCAGTAATTTCAGAATGACTGGAATTCGTGCATGTAGCTAGGGTTCGTACAGTTGGGATTTACTTCAATAGGACACAAGTCTAAAGCAACTAACATTTTTCCAATATCAAAATAGACTCTTGATTTCCTCTATAAAAACTCCTCGAAATTTGAAGAGCTATTCTAGTGATAACGAACTTTTGTAGGGATTAGCTCGAGCTCATGTGGATGTTTGAATTGAATCTCAAAAAATGACCAAATCGAAATGACCAATTGACAATCTTTTGGGCCTCGTATTTCAGGTATAAACTCCTTGATGAAACGAATATCTGAAGTCTAGAAGGTTTTTGACATCAAATCTTCCTGAAAGCTTTTTGGTATAGTACCAATTCCACAGTTGACAACTCCAGTGTACATTTTTTACCATGATATTGCTATTCAGCCTGCGGCTGGCTGTCTAAGTAGACAGAGTCAAAACCACAAGGTTTCATGTTTGTTTTGTACACGAGTATAATTTCCACGCATATGATCTCACTATAAAGTCACATGCAAGATATCAGCAACATGCAAAATGAAACTTACGATATCCGTCAACAAGTCTTCTGTCAATCACCTGTATGATTTTGATCACAATTATATGATTTTACTCAAAATTTCACACATTCTTGTACAACGAGCCCTTCATAAATATGAAGCGAAGTTTGCCAGAGCTCGGGTTTGGATTTTTATAAACATTTTCTCGTGTTACTTGCACGATAAATGAAATCTGAATTGTACCAATACTGATGTAGAACAGAAGTAAATAAATAATTCTCCAGAATATTGGGGATAAATCAATAACGTGTGGTCTAGATGGTGGGGTGCAGTCAGTTTCTTCACACCAACTTAAAGCTTTTGGGTACATTGTCCACATTTGACAAAAGAAGAGTACCCCTCTTGAGAAGATTGTACAGCTCAATGCTTGAGTGTTGAACTGTACCATCTGAGCTTTCTGGTTCTTTCAATGGTTGAGTTGATATGATGAAATAGCACTCCACAGTTTCATGATTAAAACCAGGTGACACTTCTGAGTAGTGCCAGGGTTCACTTTCCCGTGGCTTTAGTTCTGGATGATGTGTGAAGTAGATAACAATCTTTCGTTGAAATTCTTCATTCGTAGGGACTTTGAAAACCTTGAACACTGGATAATAAAATAGTTCCACTTTTCTTGTAGTCATCTCAAATAAGCGATGTTTTAAAATTCTCACAAAAATGTACTGGCTTTCCGGGTTTGCTTCGACCTTTTCTTCATACACTTTCTTAAACACTTTTCAAAATTCTATTTATTTTTTAAAAATATAACCCTAATTCCTGTACTCTTCTTTCCTAAGAAAGGAAAGAAAAGAAGGAAAGAATTAAAGGTTAAAACTAACAGAATGGAACCCAAACGAAGTTTGAAACTCAGAAAAGAAATGGAACTTTTTTTTGGAAATATTCACAAGTGTGATTTTAAGAAAAGAAATCCACACTAGTGAAACATAAATTATTTACAAAATAATATCTTCCATCAAGTTAATAGCAGTTGGGGTTGTGTTGATAAAGTGGGCTTGGGCTATTGCCAAATCATCTACGTAGCATGTTTGGTCCGATTCATTAATTGAACTTAAATTCGGTGGGGGTGAAATTTGGAAAAAGATATAAATTCGATTGTCATACGAATGCTGTCGGTATGGAAACCAAACAATATGACAGGTGGTATTAATTGTTGGTATTGTTGTTCTATTGTCCTGGAAAATTTGTAAGGCCTTTTTGAGGGCTGACAACATTTGTCATCCCAACGCTAAGATCGTTTGAACACAAAACATTTCCTCCATGTCCTCAATAGAAAACAAGCTTGCCATTTTTTATTTTAGTTAATCTATCTACTGAAAACACAACACACAGGCCCATTAGTCATTGTACTCAAAAATGTTATCACAATAGAGTTTCGCATATTCAAGGAACTCAGAAACTAATAGCTCTAACGCAGGAGTGTCGGAACATGGCAATATCCAAAGAGTCTTTGGTCCCTAGGTAGTTGCCTTAGACACCACCTAATCAAATTTTTCAGAAAGCTACAATTCAAAATATAACCATTTTTGAATTCAGGTAATGCTGGTTGGTTAAAGATTACAAAGTTCGGGATGGTATTGCTTTATCCCTTTAGAAATCAGATAATTCAAAAAGAAGTATTTCTAAGCGGCTTTTGTTATTAATGAAACCATTACGTTGCCAAGGCTTCTTTGATACTGTGACTAGATTCAAAATTCGATGGTGGAGAGTCAGTGTTGACATCACAATACGCAGTTTAAGACTATATCTGCGTAATTAAAATCATCGCCAATTAGTATATATTCCATCAGGATATGTCCTAGCCCTTGATATAACCTCAGACTTTAATAACTGCCAATTCTGTCTGGCAAGCGTTCAAAATTGTTTTCTCACAAGGTAATTAAACAGGATAGAATATAAATGATAACGTCAGGGAAAGTCTCTTTTCAAATGTAGCAAAAGGCATTCAGTATGAGATGGAGCTCTCAATCCTTTTTCCACACAATATAGATACACATAAACATTAATAGCACTTCTACTAAGATTTTCATCTTCAATAGGTATTACAAAAATGTTGTTTCGTTTTATATTTTCCATCAGGTCTATCAATGTCTAAGATTCTCTTCTGAATTACCGTAGTCGTTTTCACCAATTACAAACACATAAACTTTAGCTTATCTATGTTTCTGAAACAAAATACATCACGACATATTATGTTGTCTTATGATTCAAATGGTGTTTTATTAAATTCGTACATAGACATCCTGAGACTAATCATAGCATCGCGGGCATCTTTCTGCGCATATTTAGTTATTTTTCACTGTCCTGTCATTGACAGGTTTCTATTAGTTCTTCTAGGGTTGCTACTCAAAATTGTCAGACGTATATACAAAACATAATCGACTACATGCTCAAAGTCAACTATATTGCTCGAAATATCAGTGCATGAATAGTAGCATAAGAAAACTGCATTATGCACTTATCTATTGGCGAAAAACATATTAGTTTAACTGTCATTCCCCTGTAACAGATATATTCAAAAATCAGTTGTGACCACAAATTGTTTACAATAAAAACCATTACTTAAAGTTCAAACAATATACATTTTATACCTTTTTCACTATATAAATTAGAAGTCTGTACGCTTTCAATGTTTTATACTAGTCCAGTCTAAGCCGCGCTGTGTTTACAAATCTGTCAGGGTATAAATGTGCTCATAGGTGTCTGCTGTTATAGGAATATTTACCAAATATTCCCAAAACCAAGTTACTTGCCAGCGATAGAATTTAACATTTACAAGTTCAAGCAATGGTCGATATGCTTGAAAAGAATCTCGAAATTTGCTATACAATTTTCGATTGAACAATGAAAGTAACACTAGGAGTCTAGTAAAATATCTAACCCTGGATTGTTTCTTGACTCATAGTCTTGCAACAAAATAACCAAACAATGACTCCCATCCAAGCTCACACTTGTAATGATCAGTCTGAATTTTTACTTCAAAGTCTAACATCACTGTCTTTCAGTTTCAGCACAACCAAAGTCTTGAACGGTTCAAAGGCAAAATCTTAAAACTTAAACCAGCAAAAGCAACTTCTCTGTCTTGATATGCTAAATCCACTTGATCATCACTATTCACCTCTTGCTTATGAGTCGATTAATATTTTCAACCATTCGTACGTTTTCTCATCTATTTGCGTGCTTACAAGAAATTCCCAAAGACACATAACTTGCCAGTGAAAGTTTTTGATATTTGCATACTGAAGAAGTAACCTATATCCCCGAAATGAACACTGAAATTCTTTATGCAGTTTCTGTTTGAATGCTGTGAACAATACAGGGTTGTTTTCTAAAACCTTCAACCCTAAACCTTTCACTTGTAAATAAGCCTGCAACGTCTGTATAGGGCATTGCAACCAGTTAAAACGTACAGATTTAATTGCCGGTACTACACAATCTATCGAATCGAAGAAGAAATTGTCATCTTCTGACTAAGTCAGTATTGCATCCAATTCGGTTTCAGTCATATCCATGTATGCCATAAAACTCTCGAACCACTTCTCAGAGTTTAAGCATGGTACCTCATCTTTACTAACACAGTCTACTTGAGAGCTTTGCAAATAAACGGCATCCAAAAAGACAGTTGGAGCCAATACAACAATACTGTCGGCATTAATGCCTTTAGTGATCAATTTCTCTACACAATGTCTAGTAGCTTTTACAGACATTTTAATTATTTTTACCAATACTTTTTCTAAACAAAAGTATTTACTGCATCAGTTGGTCTACATTTTATCAATAACCAAATGACAGTCGTTTGCCATGTAAAATGAGCTGGTACCACGAGGTCTAAGAGCGGTCGATATTTTTCTTCCAAATTTTGATATAGCTTTTGGTGAAAAACTTTAAATAGTTTCAAATCTGTCTTCAAATATTCAGATTCCAAACTAATTGTCTTTAATCTTTCATACATAACTATGTCAGGGTCTTGAGTCCAATCAAAACGCCAGCTACGAAGAACTTTAGAACACTTTTCATGTGCTTCTGTCGACATTTTAACTATTACTTGTTATTTTATATACCTACAGATATCTGAAGAACAAAATAAGAATCCATAGACTTACCCCTTGTTTCCATAATATTATAAACCTTTCCAGTAGACGTCTATTCTAGTGACTTTTGTACACCAATGTAAGTCACGCCTATTCTGTTTCTATTTTCAGCATACAAGACTCTGTTCTGTCTAGGTTTCCTGTTTTCTGTGGTAGTACGCATATCCCAGAGTATGACAGATTGTTAGGTAAAGACACAAAAAGTTTTTGAGTGGCTTCACTCTCTCCTCCATTGAAAATGAAAAAGCCGAACGATTGTGGCACCAATTTGTTACGTACCGGTTACGTGAATGTACGTATTTTAGGACAATTCCACGAGACCACTGGTTAGTTTAGAAGGAATATGCCCAAGGCACGCCCAAGTTAACCATTAAGAAACTGAGACCCGCCTGGTATCGTTCGACTTTACGCTCAGTTCAACATCAAACGTATTTGTATTCACTCTTGGTTTTATTATTATAACTTTAAGCACTACGCTATTAATCTCAGATACATCAGAAAGATAACAAAAATATCAGGGGTTTATACCAGTAACATTGTTTAAAACACATAACAAAAGTTACTGTGAACAACAGGGGTTAACACTAACAACAGGAGTTAATTCGAGTTCAGTTCTTTCATGGAGGAGAGCATAACCCATTTCTATTAAAAGCGTATCTCAGCTCACAAGTTCACTGAGCCCCGCTCTCCTACTGAGATTGAGTTTTCCTGTTAAGAGTGTATCCTAGATTGCAAGTTCACTAGTCCCCACTCTTTCACAGGATTACTCCAGTGGGAATCTTGCTGCTACTCCTAGGATGGTCAGGAGAAGACTGACTCAAGTGAGATTTTCTGGGCCTGAGGAAAACACAATGCCTCGCGCTATGTCACGTGACTGCGTATCGTACGGTGCGTGGTCCGTTAGCGACACTAGTGGTCACGCTCTCGACGCATGGTCACGTCAAATCCGAAATCAAG
>JGI24021J15306_10009417_pt1 | contig 12089 bp, 5 predicted proteins | sample Ectturendosymbi1_FD_15306 | JGI IMG/M metagenome (IMG submission 15306)
GTGAAGTACGAGTATATCGTACACCAGCCACGAATATATCGTGGGCCGGCGTTCTGCGCCTTTGCAGCTTTCCAGACAAGCGGCGATTGAAGTGTTAAGAACTGTATTGTTAAACATTCATCAAATTTTTTAAAAAATTAATCTAATAAAATCAAATTAGATTTAATAAAAAAATTAAATTAAATTAGATTTAATGAAAAAAATTACATTTATAATTTTTTTTTTACTTCATGATAATATTTAAAAAAAATTTTTTTGAATAACAAATTTTTTTAATGGATATATACTATTATATGAACATATTTTTTTTGCCTCAAGATCAAAAATTAGCATGGGTGACCAAGATACAGTAGTATCTCCATAACAGCAGCCCTTACATAAAAAAATTGAAGTCAATCGAAGTTGCACTTTTTGAGTTATAGGTATTGCAAATATCATCGTGCCTGAAAGCACATGAAAAACATGTTGCTTTATGAAATGATTAACCAGGGTTGAAAGGTCACCAGTGAAAAAGTTCTGTGTTGTTTTGTTCAGCATGGAGCCTTCTTCGTTACTGCAAAATATTGAATGAAAATATTTAGAGATAAAGGAGTGACAATCAATTGAAGTTCCAACAGCAAAACTCTAAGAAATTTTTGGTTCAATCCTCGAAAAAACATCAAAATTTCAAATGCTCATACTTTCGGAAACACAGGTCCGATTTAAAAAATTTCAACGTTGTTGAGCTCAGAAGCCTGAGATCTTTCCCCTTATAAAATCTTGTGAATTTTAGTGAGGGACAGATGAAAAATCCCCATTTTGCTGGATCACCTGACATGGAATAACCCTTAGACCACGTTAGCCCACTTTGCTTGGCCCTGGGCACCAACCGTTAGTGATAGTATTTCGCTGAAGTTTTTACTGGAAACTAGGCTACAATCTGAGTCTTTTGATACTTTGGATGACCTGCTGGGTTTGCAGGTTCAAAAGTTATGATCTAAACTAGTAAAAATATTTGACTAATTAGTTAATTAGATAATGAATTATACTGTTTATTTTAGATCATAACTTTTGAACCAGAAACGCTAGTAAGTTGATCAAAGGCTCAAAAGACTCGGACACGAGCCTAGTTTCCAATGAAAACTTCAGCGAAACACTTTGGCCTAGTGGTTGGGCCCTAGGCCAAGTAACATGAGCGAAAATGGCCCCAAAACTGAAAAAATTTGAAAAAAAAAAAAAAAAAAAAAGAAAAAAATTTTAGGTTTTGGGCTTCATTTTTTTGTGGGTGTCATCATAATTGGGGGAGTTTAGGCATTTTTGGCTGAGGTTACTGGGCCCTGGGCCCCAACCGCAGGAGGGAAATATTTACAAGAGGGAAGTATTTACAAATAAAAAGTCAAAAATGACCACACTTCTCCCTGTAGGTAGAAAAATTTTGCCGGACTTTTAGTGTTGATCACTTAATTTGATAATGTTTTGTTGTTTTTGGGTCATAACTTTTGAACCAGAAATGCTAGAAAATTGATCAAAGGCTCAGTAGACTTGGATTCTAGCAAAGTTTCCAATGAAAGCTTGTGTGAAGTATGTATAGTGGTTGGGCGTAGGTCAGGTAACATGAGCCTGAATGGTCAAAAACCTACCTCACTCATGATGTCACTCACATAAATCATGAAATCCAAAACCAAAAATAGCTTCTCATTGCAGACTTGAAACTATTTCTAAATTAGCGTGTTTCTTATTTTTTATCACAGCAGTCAAGTGCTGGACATAAGTTCAAAGAAAAATGAGCCATCTCACTGGAGTGCAAATGTACAGTTTCTTGGAAGAAGCTCCCATCAGTATCAAAGTGGAAATGCAAAAGAATTCAAAGCATTCAAATGTGGGGCAAATGCTTTTGCTTGTGATGTTGACAAGTGTTTTGACAATACCAGGGTACACATTTTAATTAAGTTTGTTTTTTGTCTTTCTGGTTTTGTTAGAAGTGTCACTTGTGTAGTATGTTCCTAAATAAATGTTACTAAAAAGATTTTTTAGTTGGTCATAGATAAGATGAAAAATGCAAACTTAAGTTGTCATGTTAAATACATTCAAATATGGGCTCCTTAGCTTAACAGAAAATTTTGACTGCATATGTTCTATGAAATTATCGAGCTAGAAAAGACTGCATGGCACAATCTGCAGTTGCTTTTCTAGTAGTGCTAAAGGCTCTTGTGTAAAGAATTTTGATTTTTGTAACTGACCCTAGTATCCATTGGAATTTTTTGACTTTGAATAAATGAGTAAGCAGACTTAAAAAAAAGTGTTTTCCCACTTTGGAGACGTACATCAAATAACACACAAAATTAGTAAAAAAATGCAAATCTTACAGAAAAAACACCGAGAAAACACAGACAGAATTAATGCTGGATAAAATGTTTTTTAAATACCAAGGTAGCTTTTCTGATTTTAGTGCTGCAGGCTGTGACAAAGAAAGGCTTAAAAAAAGTTGTATAACACTGGACCAAATTGAATAAACCTGCACTTTCCACCAAATTTGAGAAATTTTGGGAATTTTCCAAAGATATCAGAGATGGAATTGTTAAAAATAGTTGATGGCAGTGGTTTCCCAATTGTAAAACTTCCAATGCACAATGCTATGCATAAAATGTATTAAGTCACGGCATAAAAGGTATTCACACACTGCATAAAATATATTAACAGATTGTCATTAAATGTAATTGTTTGGCGTGCTTGTGACTTAGCATTTCAAAAATTTTTGTTGTTTGAAATTACCAAGAACATTAGTTTTCAATTGAATGTCCATTTTTGAGCAATACTCAGGGTTACCACGTGGTATAGAAAGTATTGAATTTCAAAATCGGTTTTCAAGGCCTTGAAAAAGTATTGAAATTGGCCAAAACGTACATTAGGGTCATTCCATGTCAAGTGGATCCAGAGCTATATATCTGACAGTGAGCAAAATCTATGAAATTTCATAAGAAGAGAGATCTCATCATACTGATTTAAAAACATTTTGAATTTTTAAAATCGGACCAAACATTGCTGGTTGAAATTTGCAGTGTTCTGATTTACTCTTTGCATATATTTTTTGTGAATTTAGTGCTCTGACATAAAAACCTTGTATCTTTTTCATCTGTGACTATTTTTAGCTGGAAAGCAAGCTGCAAAATGATTTCTGTCCTCAATTTGTATTCATTTGTTTGGCATGATTCGTGTTTCTGATAGTATTTTGAAGATGAAACAGTTTTTAGAAGTCTGATCATAGTAATTCCATGCATAATAAATGGTCAAAAATTATATTTTATGAGCTTTGTTCAATTACTTTTTAATTGTTTCTGAAGCGGTGTCCTATCTATCAGATTCTCCCTAAAATGAAAAAAATGTTACATGAAATAAGAACTGCCAAGGGGTAACAAACAAGATCATGCCTTCAAAAATTAAGAGATTAATCAGGGAAAGATTAAACAAGGGTATTTGTGTGGTCAATCTGTGACATCAAATTTCAAAGTATTATGTTAGCTTTTCGAGTGAAATTACTTCCAAGAGGTAATGCAGCTTTGATTTTACCAATCTAATGCTGTCAAGAGTACATAAAAGATCTACCACTTTCATCCAATTCGTCCACCGCAATAAAATGAAAGGAGTAAGTCCTGTTAGCACTGGTTCTTTAGTAGTGCAAGCTTCAACTAATTATCAATCCAAACCCATATGTTTGAAAGGAAATTATGTTGCAGATGTGTATAACAAAATATGGTACACTGCCATTGTGCAAGATGTTGACAAGGAACGGGTGTAACATACTTCAATATAATTTCAGATGGATGCACACGGCATGCGTCCTGTGCGTTTTTTCAGCACATGCGTCTGATTTCGTGACGTCATGTCCTTTTCTGATGCGTCTAGTATGGCCTGCGTTCGAGTAAACGTGCGTCAAAACAGTTAGTCTGATGCGTCAATATAGGAACTGGTTCTACTCAAACGTGGACCATACCAGATGTATCACAAAAGGACTTGACGTCACGAAATCAGACGCATGTGCTCAAAAAACACACAGGACGCATGCTGTGTGCATACAGCTTTACGCATCCTAATGGATTTTCTTCATTTTTTTGGCCACAAAAAGATGATTTTTGCTAGATACTAATGCAACTACCTTAATTGCACTATTGAAAACACCATGGCGAAAATCAGCACGTGGTTTCTACTATGTCTCTTCAAGATCAATAACAAAGATAATGAAGACATTAAGAGGAAATTAGCTCTATTAATGCTGCTGTTGTCTATGGACACAAAATAAATAGTTTACTGTCCATCTACCTGGTATACTACGTGGCATTGATGTTGGGAAGAATTTTGTTGCTGTAGAATTGCTTGTACCATGCATGTCAAGCATAAGGACAATCATGAAAAATTATTGGACCATCAAAAGATGACAATTTTTGAAAACAACTTTGTTGGATTGTTTGCAATGATGAAGTCTTGAGACTTGGTCTCAAGACCATTTTTGCGAGTCTCAGTCTCGGTCTTGAAAGTTGCAGGTCTCGTCTTGCTCTCAAAGGCTGCAGGCCTTGGTCACAAGCCTATTGTCTTGAAAGTGTGAATATTTGCAAGGTTATGGTTTTGTAAAACTTCTGCAATTAAACGAGTTTTGTCTCTGTTGTATTTGCAAGTAAGAAACAACCAAAACAGATCGGAAAAAAGTCAGAAATTTGAAACAAATTCAACTTAAGTGGTGTCGATAATTCTGTGAAAAATGTTGGCAAAATGCACAAATGTTGAAATCTTGAGTTTCGGTCTCGAAGTTTTAACAAGGTCTCTTTATCACAGGTTAGTCTTGACTACATAACTGATTATTTGACAAAACAAAAATAATGCCATCTGAAGTAGGTATCAGACAATACCATCTGGGTGAATTTGAAGCAAAAACAACTGGCAATGTGTATGTGAAATAAGATTTATGTTTGTATCATCAAATCAGGTAAGATCTCTGGATCATGCAACTCTGGGTTTTAAATTGAATGGAAGTATGAAGAAAATCAATTAGACAAAAGGATTATCATCAGTAGTCACAAATGAGAAAAAAGAACAAGTTACTGTTGGGTATATTATAAATCAGGTTGCATTTTAGAATTCACAATGGTAATTTTCCTGACGATTAAAATAGTAAATGTAAATTTATGTTATATGTGTTTAAATTTCAAAAATTCAAGAAATTTGTTAATAATCCAAATTACCCTTTTTTCTATTTTTTATATATTTTTCAACATGTTTTTAATATTTCAAAAATTTTTGTTGAGGGGATTGAGCATGCTTAAGAACTGTTGTGGTAAACATTACTGTAATTAACAAAGTTTTTTCATTAAAAAAATTAAATCAAATTAGATTGGATATTAGATATTAGACAAATTTGATAGATAAATCGAATTTAATTAAAACACAAGTTTGTTAATTAAAAAATTTCATAAATCTTTTTGATAAAGAAATTTTTTTTAATGGATGTATATACTAGTACATAAAGATATAGTTTTCTTTGCCTGAAGTTCAAAAATAAGCATGGGTGACCAAGATACAGTACAGTAGTATCTCCATAACACCAACCCTTAAATAAAAAGAAATTGAAGTCTGTTAATGTTGCACTATTTGTTTTATTTAAAATATTGTAATGCTTGAATGCACACAAAAACATGTTGACTTACAACAAGGATTAACCAGGGTTCAAAGTTCACAAGTGAAAAACTTTTGTGTTTTGTTTTTTTCAGCATGAAACCTTGCACTTTACTGCAAAATATTGAATGAAAATATTCAGAGACAAAAGAGTGACAATCAGTTGAAGCTCCAACAGCAAAACTCCAAAATTTTTTTGGTTCAATCCTTTTACAAAACATTAAAATTTCAAATGCTCATAATTTTGGAAATACAGATACGATTTCAAAAATTCTTACTTCGTTGAGCTCAGAAGCCTTTCTCCTCATAAAATTTTTTGAATTTTGGTAAGGGTCAGATGAAAAATCTTAATTTTGCTGGATCACTTGACATTGAATGACCCATTAAATATTGAAAAGATATGGAAATTCTAAATGGAATAGATTTTTGTAGTATCTGAATAGAAATTTACTGAAGACAAAGCAGTTCATTATTTATGTAGTTTTATGCAATGTGCAAAATTGAGTTTCATGATTAAGAATTAAAAAAAATGAAGAAATGTAATGGTATTGAACTTTTTTAATTTAGTATTGAAATGGTATTTAAAACCTACGGAAAATAATTTTTTGAAATGTGTGGGAACCCTGAATACTTTGTTTTTATAACCACAACAACTGAAAAACCAGGGTAATGCAAGTATAAAGTAGCAAATGCAATTATAATCCAGAGAACTTCTTCAGATTGAAGATGGATGTAAGCTGGATGCAATTTGCAACATTCTTGCAATCTCAAAGCAGTCATTACTTGCAGCATGTTGCCACTGCTGTTGTTTCAAGCTTCAAATGGACACATTGCCTTGCTCAATGAAACAAACTTATTACATTGATCTGAGAACAATAAATTTTATAGAATTTACCATCGCGGACTGTGTTGTGATTTATTAAGTTGTTATTTTGCAGTAAGTTTTGAAGCTCCAGTGAATTCAATTGCCCTATTTTTCGGACCATAAGGCACACTGGATTATATGGTGCAATATTAAATTGAATGCTAGCTGTTTTTTTATTCATAAGGTGCACTGCATTATAAGGTGCATTAAATGAGGTGGAACTTGATAAGTCAAACTGTTTGCATCTCCTTCACAATCACTCCCAGGTGCAGAAGTTGCTACTGGGAGTTTAATCTGTCATTACTTACAAGGGATTTTGTCTGTCACACATGCCTAATCCACTAGACACTAATCTAACAAAATGAAAGTTGTGGGCTTGTTTGATTTGGTGTGTGCTTATCTAGTCAGGAGCCTCGTAGAATAACACGATTTGTGTTATGTGCTAGCTATTCCAGAACCACACTCTCACTGCTCATAGCTGAAAATCACTGCTCAAAAAATCTTAACAAGCAATTAAGTAAGCACAACCAGATTCATACATTAGGCACCCTGGTTTATAAGGAACATTTTCGATTTTTGAGAAAATTGAAGGATTTTAAGTGTGTCTAATTGTCTGAAAAATACAGTATTCTAGTAAAATGTAATTTTGAGTTTCAATTGTCGCAGTTCATGTTCAATCTTGATGTTGTTTGCTTCCCTGCCCTTGTTTTGGTCTTTCAACATTTCACCAGTTAGCATTACTTACAGATGTAAGGACTGACGATGCGTAGTGTTACCCGAAATCAATTTCCTATTGTTAGATATCGTGCTTGTTTCACTTGTTGAGTGAAGTTGCTTGAATCTTACCACTGCTTATTACTGCCAGGGTGTCAGGCAAGTTTCATTGAGTTTTAGGACCCCAAACTTCTAGAAAGCCTGATTTTATTCTGAAAAAATCTGTCAAAAACAGCTTTCATTTGACATACCCTTATTTGCCAGAAGAGATGTACCATTCATTTAGTGTTGTGGGATGTTGGGGACAATGATTTCAATTTTTTTTCACCAACTTCTGAAATTATTCATTTACAGATTAAATATTTTGTTTGCAGAAATGCAATGGATACTATGAGTGCAGCACCTGGGAAGATGAGGATGATTGCCCGCTTGGGTTAAGAAAAGATGGCAAAAAAGTCATAATGAATTGGAAAACGCATAAGTGTCTTGATGTTCGTGTAAATGAAAATGGTGTGACTGTGCCTTGGTATGGAGAAGTCATGTGTTGTTTGTGCTTGAACATATTTGAATTACTATATTCACACATCTCCATAATCAGCATACTTTTTCACAAAGATGGCCTTTCACAAAGTTGCTCTGGGCCATGCAGCTGTTTTTGCAGTGAATGCTGCAGAGTATTTGTTTTCTGAAAAAAACTACCCCAGGTTGAAAAAAATATTTTAGTTATAACCATAAAATTTGTGATAAATGAATAAAGTAAGTTTTTAGAGCAGGGGTCAGTATGCAGACTATAATCTTGAATGGGTTTTGTGTCAGTGATTTAGATCAGATTGATTTAGACCAGAAGTGCTTGATTTTTGTCTTGTGAATAGTTTCAAAAAAATTTGAAAAGAAATTTAGTTACATGCATAGTTTTAGTTTCGTTAATGGGAGACTCTAATCCTTTAACACTTTCGCACCCGGGTTAATTCAAGTAGTTCATGCAAAAACAGCTGGATCGCACGTGGCTTTGTGCAAGAATTTCTCTGGTCCGGTAAGCGCTACAGACCCGGTCAAAAGCTCAAAAGACACAGCAAGTCTTGTAGGTTGCAATCGAAAAAAATTTTTTTGGTTGGGGGTGCAGATTTTTTATGAGTGATGTCATAAGTGGAGGACTTTTAGGCCACCTTGGCCCACCTCACCTGGCCCTGGGCTCAAATTGCAAAGGTAGTATTTCGCTGAAGTTTTTATTGGAAGCTAGGATAACATCTGAGTCTAACACCTGCTAACACGTAAGCCTAACATCTAAGCAGGCTAACACCTGCTGTGGTTTCGGGTGCACAAGTTACAATCTAAAGTAATAAAAATATTTGACTAATTAGTTCATTAGATAATTAATTAACACTTTGAGAGCCAGCGTACGATATATTTGTGCCTAGATTTCGGCCTAAAACCAGCATTTTGGTTGCCTTACTGACGCCATAGCTCCTCCGCCAATTGTGCTAGAGAGCTGTTCAAGGGCTCAAACGGATTGGCCAGTCTTCTAGTCTGCACTCAGAGAAATCTTTTGGTTGGGGGTTGCAGATTTTTTGAGAGTGACGTCATAAGTGAAGTAGTTTTAGGGTCATTTGGGCTCATGTTACCTGGCCTAGGGCCCAACTGCTAGACATAGTATTTCGCTCAACTATTCATTAGAAACTAGGCTAGAATTCGAGCCTTTTGAGCCCTTGATCGACTTCCTAGTGTTTCTGGTTCAAAAGCTATGGGCTGAAAGAAACAAATTAATTAATTATGTAATTAGTGGATTAATTATTACTTTTATTGTTTTTAGGTCATAACTTTTGAACCCTGAACCTCAAGCCGTCCAAAGCATCAAAAGACTCAGACCTTAGCCTAGTTTCCAATAAAAACTTGAGTGAAATAGTGTTTTGGGCCCAGGGCCAGGTGAAGTGGGCCAAAAAGGCCTATGATGTTGTCACTCACAAAAAATCCAAAACCCAAAAATTTTGTTTCATTGCAGACTTGAAGACTTCCGAAGTCTTTTGACGGTTTGAACAACTCTAGCACTTTTGGCACCAGAGATATTCCCATGCAAAACACGTCCAAACTGCTGGTTTTTAGGCTAAACCACACCAGCAACCAAAGTGTTAAAAATTTTACACATTTCATGTTAGTAGCAGTTCCAATTATACTTTTGGACAGTCCAGCTACACCGTTTGGACAGCAATTTTTGTAATATTGACACATTGGTAATTGGTGTGCAAGTAACTCGTACTTTGCAGTCATGCATTGAGACACTATTTTCGTGCCACTTTGCAACTCCAAAACTTGCTAGTTGATTTTGCATGCTAGAGAGCTGTCCAAACCCTCAAAAGACTTGGCGAGTCTTCCAGGTTACAATGAAAAAAAATTTTTAGGTTTTGGATTTCAGTTTTTTGTGGGTGACTTCATAAATGGGTAGGTTTAGGCATTTTTAGCTGAGGTTATTGGGACCCTGGGCTCCAACTGCAAGAAGAAAATATTTTGCTCAAGTTTTTAGTTGAAACTAGGCTACAATCCAAGTCTTTTTATCCTTTGATTGGTTTTCTAGGGTTTCTTGTTAAAAACGTTATTGAAATTACCAATTTTTCTGTAAAATTACCGATGTTTGGTATTAATTTCCAATTTTATGGTTTTGTTGGCCATTACTTTTGAACCAGAAACCTTAGCCAATCAAAGGTTTAAAAGACTCGGATTTGAAATACTTCCCGCTTGCAGTTGGGGCCTAGGGCCTGATAACCTCAGCCAAAAAGCCTAAACCTAGACCACTTATGATGTCATCCACAAAAAAACCGAAGCCTGAAACCTGAATTTTTTTTCATTGCGTACTAGAAGTCTCGCTGAGTCTTTCTAGGGTTTGAACAACTCTGTAGCACAATCGACTGGCGAGTTGTGGACTTGCAAAGAATTTTCCAATATGGGCAAATATACCTTCTAAAGCGAATTTTGCCCAGCTCTGAAGGTGTTAAGGAGTAACACGGAAAAGTGTTGCCATGGGCACAGTTGTGTAAGAAAGGCCATGTATTGAGTCTACTGCCAGCGCAGTCATGTGGCAATCACTTTTACTGAAAAGGAGAGGCTATGTATTTTTCTATTCATTTTTTGTGGAACTCGGCAGATGAGATTTTTGGTCTTTTTTTTCTGGTGCAACTTCCCTGACTAGTCCTCCCACTGTATAGTTCTTTATATAGTAACCATGTGTTGAAAATTGGAAAATTAATCATGATGTGAACAATATACTCAGCCCACTATTGATTTGCTGCATTTATAGCATAGTTCAATGCCATGTGGTCAACAACTCCCAACCAATGCAGTTGTCTTGAATGCTCATTTTAAACTACTTGTTAAATTTGTTGTTTGGTTTCTGAGTTCTACAAACAAGATTCAATATTGATCTGAAAGAAGCAGTTGTGTTGATCTGCTTCGTGCCATTTTTTCTTTGTGTGAATTTTGTTCATAGCTGTTGGCATTTCTAGTTTGCAATGCTGCTTGCTTGTAATTGCGACACTTCATTCTAGGGGTTATCGTCGGTGTCCCGGACACAAAAGTCCTGAGCTGGAAAGATACTGGTGGTCCTGGAAATCTAAATACTTGTTGTATCACCATCAGTCCCAGAAATGTTTGGCAGCTAATGTTACTGGCAATTTTGTGAATGTTATTCTGAAAAGTTGTGATATCAGTGATCTAACACAAAGGTTTGAATGTAAGTTTTCTCAATTTTTGAAACTTTTAACAGTCATTGATTTGAGTGTTGTGATCCTTATCAATGTAACATTTGACAATTCTACTGACATTCTTAATGACTAAAACAAGCAGTTTCCAAAATTATGTTACCTGTGGTTTGTGAATTCAACGATTTGTTACATTACATTACTTTGCATCAGGGATGGAGCATGAAATTCAGCCATATCCTCAAAACTTTCTTTTGGGCTTTGGTTTAGTGGAAATTGGGTTTGAAAGTCATAGGCTTTCTGTGGTTCTCTGAATCATAAAACTGTAATTGAGATTACCAACGCAGACAAATCTGTTGCCATTAATTTTTTAATTCAATGATTTGTTAGATTAGGTGACTATGCTTCAGGGATATAGCATGAAATTCAGTCACATCCTCAAAACTTTCTTTGGAGCCTTGGTTTAGTGGAACTTGGGTTTGACAGTCGTTCTCTAAATCATGACACTTTAATATTGAGATTACCAATTCACACAAATTGGGTAGCATTTTTATGCATTTAACCAAAATATGTGATAATGCATATCAGAAAAATATCTGCAAGTTTGCAACATTACTCTTCATATGTCCATATGCTTGCTACCTGACACTGCTAATATTTTGTAGCTTCACGCAGAGCGTTAAGATTTCTAGAACTGCAAGCAGGGTTGAGAAAAACTCGTTTTTTTGAAAAAAAAACAACCCACCAAGATTTTGTTCTGTTTTTCAGGAAAATGGAAAAACTTTATTCTTAATTGTGTTCATTGCATCATGCAATATCATTATTTTCAGAATTACACAATAATAACTTTTAATACCTATTATGCCATTCAAATTTGAGGGTAAAGAAATGTACCATCTTTGTTTTTGCAAATTTTTGATGAATTCACTCCAAAGTGGTAAGACTTGGCAAGAATGCGCACAGCAAAGAAAGAAAAACCATTTCCACACAAACTCTGCAGTTTCATGTCAAGTTTATCTGCATGCCCTGTTAGTTCAGCATCTATATCAGGGATCATCACCTTCTTGAAGCTGAGAGCTATTTCTTACGTCCGATTAATGCAAAGAGCTACCAGTTTGATGCACGCTTCTGAAATAAAAATGTTGCTCAATTTACCTTTAATTATTTTAGTATTAACA
>JGI24021J15306_10009419_pt1 | contig 12089 bp, 5 predicted proteins | sample Ectturendosymbi1_FD_15306 | JGI IMG/M metagenome (IMG submission 15306)
CACACAGCAAAGGCAATCCGCTGTACACCACGTAAAGCTCGTAGAGGTGGGCTAAGCCCAACCAACGCAGTCACGAATCAATGTAGCAATATTAGGAGTGTTTCTGGACCCAGGCCACCAGCGAATGCAAAAAACCCAACCGAACCACGCTGTCCAAAAAAAAAACAAGTGACCTCGTAATCAGGATGTTTCACATGCCGCCTTGGCTGCCAACACTCTTCTCCCCACGGCAAAACCCGCTTTGCCGCTTCCGAAGCTAATGATCGGCTCACCACTAATCACATGGCATCAGCGCTGAACTGCAGTCGCATGTGAACCTAACATCCATTTGTTAAACACGACCAGCAAAACCAGTGTTTGCAATAACGCAACTTACACAAGCTAAAAGCGCAGTGTTTATGATCACAATACCAAACTTGATTCTTTAAGACTTGGATTGACTTTTCAAACTGAAAACCCACTGAATTGCAGAAGAGTCTGAAGGCTGATTTGTGAAATATATGTAAAAACAAAATTTCACAGGAGATATGTAGTACAGTTACTGTTAACAAACATACTATCATAGACCATAAAAGTTACTGCTGTTTTGGATAATTTTCATTTTTTGTAGTGGTTAATTGAATACAGTATTGTACTACTGTAATTTTAACCTTAACTTGATGCTCTGTTTTGTACTACTTTCTTCCTTTTCATTGTTCACCATCTTTCAACTTTCAAGCACTGTTTTTGTTTTTTTGTTGTAACCAGTTCTCTTTCATTCAATGTTCTGTTTTTATTGTTTTGTTATTTTGACACTTTTCTTTTATTCATGGCACTATGTTCATTGCAGACAGTGTATACTACGATAACAAGTTAGATTGATTAAAAATCAGAGCAAAATATTGATATTGCTGCAATTTGAAAAATTTTAGCTCATAAATCCCAAATTATTTAAGTTTTTGGAAAAAAGCTAAGGCATAGAACACATTATGTGTTCTATAATGAAGCAGAAAACAATATTCAAAAATTTTTTAAATATCAGCTATCGGCCAATGAATGGCTGACATATCGGTATCAGCCTCAAAAAAGCTATATCAGTCGATCTCTAGTTATGATGCTGTGCTATAATATTGCCTATGTCTTTGGATTGCAAGATTAACATATGCATGGAATTTATCTATGTAATTCTATAACTGTCTTAACTCTTAATAGTACATAAATATCTTTATCTAGCATTTTTGGTTGAATTAGTTTTGTTATGTTCATACTAGCTAAGCCACACAAGCTGAGTAGCAGATTTAATGCAAATTCATTAAGAAAGGCTTAAATTCATCTGCAAACATGCTAGTGCTAGAATAGGTTTGTGAGCCGCCATGGGTATTTTTTGATGTAGTAGCAGCATTTGGAGAGTGCAGTTAAACTTTACTTTGAATGAATTGGATTTTGCTTGCAGGTATGGGTTTTAGAAAATGTAGTAATATGTTTTGATAATCTCAGTAACTTACGATTTTTGTGGGTATAGACAGTTGACTTTGTAAAGATTATAAGCTTTTATTTCATTATTATCATAAATAATAGTTACATTTCGTGTAGTTTGCCTGCACCATTCATGGTAAGCTTGTAATCATTGAACTTGCACAAAATGAAGGAAGCATCAGTTTCAGGGAATGTTTCAGCTTGCTGAGAGAATTTGTCTGTTGTCATCAATGTAGTCAATGAGCACACATATTTTAAAGATCTTAGTTTTAGTAAAAGTAACAGTCTGAGCTAGGTGTTTCTGTTGCAAATAATGTGTAGTTTTCATTTTAAAAGTGTCAGTTAAAACATGTTTGGATTCAAATTTGGTTTTGAGTATCATTTGTAGTTTCATTTCTGGGAAATAAACCTAAGTAAGTTGCTCATGCAAAAGTACAAGTATTTTTTTAATTGATACGCAATGTGACTCTGTGCATCACTTTTTATGAACTGTGTTTAGCATATTGAGATAGTAAAATTTGCTTCTGCCAAGACAACATTTTTGTTTGTTAAAGAAAAAGCTCCCTCATGTTTGTGTGGATCTGGAAGAATTAAAATTTTGCAGTGAAATGCATGACTTTACTTAACCCCAAGGCACCTGAGTTGCATTCAATAATTATTATTGTTGCAGGTTACATATCAACTGAAGATTTTAACTACAGCCATGTTTTCTGTGATTATTTTGAAACGACAGTTATCAAAGCAGCAATGGTCTGCTCTTCTTTTCTTGACAGTTGGCGTGGCTTTGGTGCAGGTATTGTTTCTGCCAAATCTGCTCTATCCATGCAATAATCTAACTGGGGGTCGTAGATCGTATTTTCTTTTTTCACTCCTGTAATTTTGGCTGAATGTCAACAACAATTAAAAGCTCTAGGTTTTCCGTAAGCTTTTGTGAAATCAGCCGGCTGGGCTCTGCTTTCATCTTTTTGTGATGATTCAAACTTGCCCATATCTTTATTCATGTTACTAGTCTTCACAAAGTTGACAACGAAGTAAATCAATTGGCAAAATTTTCATATAAGAAATCGATTCCACTTTTACATAATACTATGCATTGTCAGTCCTAAAAGTTTTCAACTTAATTCTGTTCTAAATATGTTAACTGTTTACCTGACATTTTTTTGAGTCAATATATATATATTTATTGAGCCAGATAAAGAAGTTTAATGCATTACCAAATGTGGGCAAAATGCCATTTTGAAAAACTTTGTTGGAACTTTCAGTTGAGTGTTGGTGCCTGGAAAATAATTAAAAACGCTTTGGTGTTCCACTCTATGCTACAGTTACAAACAAAATCTCTGTTCATAGGCCTCAAAATGTGCAAAGCATTATTTTATCACAGTAGTTTTAAATTTGAATGTTGTTTTTGTCAAGGCTTTGAAAAATTTAACCAGATGGATAAAGGAATTATGTGGTCATACTCGAAAACGTTACTTAAAGCCTTAAATTCACAATTTCAATGAAATGAAAATTATAAGTAAAGAATAAATAAACAGAGCAATGAAAAAACAAACTTTTACGTGAAAATTTTCATCGTTTTATTGAAAAAATGATCTTTTCATCAAAGCTCAGAAAATATTCAATTTTGCTTGAAGTTTTCTGGATGTTTCATGTGCACATGTAGACATGTTTGTTTCTTCTTGCCGAATTTTTTCCGTTTGAAGTTGTAAATAGGTTATTAGACATAAAAGTCTTGCTTGACAAACTAAATTCAGAGCATTTTTTAAAATGACTAAAATCTTTAAACCATTATCTGAAAAAAGTGATTTCAGTTCATAATTTGTCACCTTTGGCAATCAAATAATATTTTGCAAATATTTGAGATGTAGCTATTCTTTTTTAGACACGGAGACGCATAATGCTTTGCTTCCTAAAATAAAGTTTGACAGCAGTAGATGCAGTACAGGATTTGAAGTAGGCTGTACCAAATTTGGCGGATGTCTCAGATCTCTACACAAGTTGGTCAAAAGTTGCAGTTGGCCTGATCATTCACAAAAATGACAATAAAAATTGAATCAATTATTATTTGACGCCTCCTCTATGAGCGTTTCCATGGAAACAACCCAAAAACTAGAAAAATCCAAGATCTCAACAACGGAAAGAGCTAGAACAAAATTTTTTTTTAATGAACCAGAACTAACATATTCCTATGTGCATTGAATACATTTGACTTGCTTATTTTATATGTTTTTTGAGATATTTAAGATTTCTTAATTTTTTGACGATTTTAGGCTTAAGATTTGGATTTCTGATGCTTGCTGATACTTGTATGAAATTTAAGTAGAGATTTTTTGGTAAAAAAATCTAGTTCAACATTGTAATCAACAGTGTAATGATCAGCCAGAAGCTTAATGAATGCATTTTGAAGCACACTGTCATAAAGTTTCTTTGTTATAAATCAACAAAAGATATCCTGTATAAAGTGTTTGCATTAAGCAACGTTACGCACAGGAATACTGTCACCGAAGCTGACTACTTCATCACTCACATAACAAACAAAAAAACTAATACCAAAATCATGCAAAATGAGACATCATTGCCAGGTTTTAGTTGATCAGAATAAACATGTAAACAAAAGCATTATAGACTAATCAGCACAGTGGGATGGTACACGAAAGACACAAGGGCTTAACCTTAGGAAAAACTGCAGTACATTTTCAGAAGTTTGTCAGGTGTATAGTTAGTAAAAGTAATTGTCAGGTTTCTCTCATCTTTTTATCTACAGTTTCAGAAAAAAATCCAAGTGCTTCCTAACCCTTTGAAGATTTTGCTTTGTCACTCTTTAACAAGTTGGTGCAGTTTCATATAGTGTTAACCATAGCATACTGGCAATGCTCCTTAAATGTTCTTGCTACTTTTTTTTTGTGTAACTTTTCCCGTGTTAAATGTTGTTAGCAGATTAAAGGCATGTTCTGAACCATCATTGGCAACATTTAGGTTCTTCACAAAGTTGTGAGCAGTAATACAACCACTATTTTTTTGCCGAGACATTGGTCTCCGTTACAAAAGCCATGGTCTACATTCATGAGCTGAAGTAGTGTCCAGGAAATATTTTCAAGCAGATCAACAAGTGAAACATCGTCAGTCAGAAAAGGAATGTGTTGCAGAACAATTTTATTACTTTGCTTGGGGTGATGCAGGAGTGCCTTAGCCATTGCTCACTTTTCACTCAGGGCAATTGATTCAATTTTTATTGTCATTTTTGTGAATGATGAGGCCAACTGCAACTTTTGACCAACTTACGTAGAGATCTGAGACATTCGCCCAAATTTGGTACGGTCTAATTTGAAGTGTCACTAAAGTTAAATCCTTCTTTTCTTGTCAATGTAACTTCTTTCCAGCTAATAGCAATTTAGGACATATCTTACTTTTGGTTTCATTATGTAGCTGTTAATTCCTTTGGTAGCGAATGTGTGCAGTAACTGATTTAAGCTTATGTACTGCGATCGGAATGTTTGCATAATGCTACTGACTGCTGTAGTTAAAACACGCAAACTAAGATAAACAAAATCCAACAACAACAAGATTTTTATGTCGTGGTTGGGTGAATAGCATTCGATCACCGTTAATTGGTATTCCAGGTTTTTTTTAAGGAAAATGTTAGATACCCGGTATGGACCTGTAGGGACCCGATTTCTCTAATTTAAGGACCCGATTTTCTCTGATTCTAGAGACCCGATGATAACTTTCTCTGATTCTAGGGACCCGAATCGGGTGCCTAAAACACCTTAAAAAACCCTGGGTTATTCTCTTGAGGCTGTAGGTTGTGTCTAAGTAGTGTAGTATTTATAATTTTTTTATTATTTTATGCCACTACAAAAGATTGAAATCACTTTTTAGTCAGTTTGGTGGCAAGAGATGATCTACTTTAGGTGTTCGTTTTGAAAAAAATAAATATCAACAGAATCAAGTAAATTAAGAAATGTTCTATCGTGAAACTAAGGCATTGCACGCAAGCAATCAATGCTCAAAACATTATTTGGAACAAGTGACACAATCCATTTTGCAAATTTGATCAGGAATCAAAAGGTTTTAAATTTTGTAATAGTTTAAATACGCTTCTCAATAATGTTTTATTCCTTGCTTGACCGAGGTAAAAAAAACATCTTCACAAGCAAGAACCAGAGCGCCGATTTAATCGTTGGTCTTGAACAACGAAATAGGTAAAACCATAAAAGATATGGCTACGGTTTGAAAGCTAGAACACGGTGAAAAGGTGGTCATGCAGAAATAAAAAAGCGTGTTATCTGCATTAAACACTTTCAATTGCAGTGATACCCGCAATGACCTTGCTTCTTTACTGACGTAAAGAGTAATGGACGTTTAAGGGTTTTTGTCTCTATATCGCTTCCCTAAACCACATATTTCAAAAAGGAAAAGAACAGATGTGCAGGCACAATCCAGTTGTCGTATTCCTACTGGCACTACTATATGTGATCGAAGCAACAGTGCTATTACTGTTTTCCTTGAAAAAAAGTTATGAATTACAAGAGGCGATGCAGTGGCAAGGTTCTTTGGCTTATGCTTTGTTGAGCGGTGTTTTTGAAATAGCTTCATTTGAAATACGCGCGATTTCCTAGTGGCGTAGTACTTTGTAACCACTAAACTTTTTTTCTGTCAGTTTCCTTCCAATGATTCTGAGAGAAAGTCCGGAGGTGGTTGGTCTGATCATTTGTACGGATTGATGATAATATTTATAGCTACTTTGAGCAGTGGATTTGCTGGTATATACTTTGAGCTTTTGCTAAAACAGCGTACGTTTTCGTTGTGGGTGCGGAATATGCAAATGGGTAAGCTTTTGTTCGTGAATGCTTTGTTATAAATAGTGTTGCTTCATAAAGAGGTACCTCGTATGATTGGAGATAGACCTAGACGCAAAACCTGCACTATTCTATGTGTATAATTTGGCACTGTATTTCCGTCGAGAAAATGGAGATGCGAGTTACTTTATTAATGATATTTCAAGGTGTTGTGAACACCAACTTTCCACGTATGTCTAAGGTACTGCTTTTTGTGAGCCTGTGTGGAAACCACCGCAAAGTGCGCTTGCATTGAGAGGTCTGAAATCGTGGAAAGTACGATTACCATAGTTGATTGGCTGTTAGATTGTGTCTTTTGTGGTGCATGCACGTTCCATTATAGTTTTTAACTTTCCAACGTGGTTCTCACGTTCGACAGAAGTCCGAATCTGCTGAGCGCATGCAATCGAATCAAAAACCTGCTTCACTGTTAGTGGTTTCAAAAAATGTAATGGATTTTGAACTTTATAGCCAGCAGGCAGTAACGTAGAAATTAATGCTTTTTTATTTGCTTGCGCGCAGCTCTTTTTGGTATGCTCTTCTCTGCCATCCAAATGTGGTGGAAGGATGGTCACATGATTGGTAAATACGGCATTTTTCAAGGGTACAACCTGCCAGTGGTTATAGTGCTTTTGCTACAGGTGGGTAAATGTTATAGCCCAGCTATGTCCAACCGAAATGGCTTATTGAGCCAAAAATTATGTCACTATCTTGACCAGGGCCGCACATTGCATGACATATTATTTATTGATGGCCGCACATGGAATGGCTTACTTTGATCTCAGCAAACTAAATTTAGCTTAAGCTAACATACTGAAAATGTTAGAATCCTAACTGCAGTGGTAAAGACGTTATAAAGTGGCTCTGAGGACGACCTGCATCAAAAATGTCATATTCAACATTATCATAATGAGGACAGGTTGTCAATACGTAGCATGGTCGCAATGAGGTGGGGGATACGGGGCACGTGTCCCCCCACTTTTCCAGACAGTGGGAATATAATATGCCATGTCTCCCCACATTTTTTTTCTCTTCAGGTTTCGTAATATATTGGTTTCACACCAAGCTGTCCCCCACATTTTACAACAAACTCGCGCCCATGATATGTAGGATACTTATACTACAACAAAAACCTAAACTGGGCCTCATGCGGGTCGCGGGTTGGACATAGCTGTTATAGCCAAAGGCTTATGCTTATCCAGACCTTTTTTCTGGTCAGCCGAACTTGCACTTTTGCAATCAGTTGACGATTGAGTAGGCGTAAGACATTTAAATCACGCTGTTCGCAGGAGATCTTGTTCAATATATGAAAACTTCTTTGCGCACTAGGCTGAGGCAGTAGGGCACATGAAGTTTCTTTAATATATTGCATCATAGTGGAGATATTCTATAGTCGTTCAAGTCACATCTGCGACCGAAAACGTAAGTTAGTTCGGTTTTATCAGCAGCTGCGATGGTGCCGGTCAAATTTTATCAATATAATTATTAAAACTTTAAAGCAGTTCATTCCAAACATTTTCCAGAGATTGTATGTTCCAAGATTCGAATTATAAACACATTGATATGCAAATAAATATTTTGTGAAATGTAGTTACGAGTAGAGCTCGACCGATAAGGTTTTTTTGGGCCGATACCGATGTTTATATTTTTTCATTGCCGATACCGATATTTTCGTAGTACTCAAGCAGTATCTATTTTGCCTCATGAGGGAAAATAAACACTCCTGGAGCTATTTTGCCTTCAGCCAAACATTTTCAAACTACAGCTGAAAGGCATTACAGTGCATTTTTTCTTCAGGCCACATAAACAAAGAAAAATATTCACAAGTTACCATTATTCTATGAGGCAAAATATACACTCCTGGAGCTATTGTGCCACCAGCCGAACATGATTGGCTGAACTGGTCACATGACAAATTTTGACAGCATGACTCTTAGTTGACTGCGACATTTGTAAATGGCTCAGTCTGATAGAGAAGTAATGTCATGGTTTCAGTGCTGGCGAGCTGTTAGCAGCTTCTTGTTTGCATTGTGTGAACTGTAGGCTAAACCTAAGCCCTTGTCTCTTTACGTATTGTACTTGTCACGTGACCATTTCAACCAGCTGTGTTTGACTAAAGGCTAAACGTACTCTAATAGGATGGTTTCATCCGTCGTGCCTACTGCATTCCATAGCAATTTCTACAGCTCAGTTGTTTAACTCCAAAAAAGCACAAAGAAACATGTGTTGCGTACAAGTGGGTCCACTCCTTGTGTAGACATCTGTGCCTACGCTCAGATGTCATAAGTAAAAAACAATGCGCGACGCATTAAAACCATCACTTCACTGCGATGAAGAAGCGTACAACATCGAATTCTGCGCAAACCTGGGTCACTGCTCGCTGTGACGTAGCCACTTTTTGATGCACGCTGAACGCAAGGCTGTCTAGCCTAGAGAGACTTTGATAAAACAGCCTACCAACACAAAAGCACGTAGCCTAGTTGGTTCGCCGACAATCATCTGCTTACCGCGCCAAAACCTACAAGCGAATGTTAACGTCATAGAGCGATTTGTCGGGACTGTTGCACAGCGGTCTGATTATTATGCATGAAGGCTCTGCGCGCTAAGAACAGAACAGACCATTTGCGTTAATCAATCAGGGTCAGAGACGAAGTAGCAACTTGCGTTTCCGAACACTACATGCAGAGCAACAGCGTAACACTTTTATGGGCAAATTTTGCCGATGTATATCGGCGGAATTTTGCCGATACGATACATCGGCAACTCGTCATATCGGGCGATATATATCGTGCCAATACATCGGTCGAGCTCTAGTTACGATCTCGCTTGCACTAACTTGATCGCAAAAACGTAGCACTGGTCAACAAAAAAAATTTTTTTCAAAAGGCACGGAGTATGTGATCGATTTTAGGGTATACTGCGGTCGCTGAACCCGAATATGCACTTAGTTTTTTCAAATTGGCTCTAGTTTTTGAGATATACCGAAATCATTTTTTTTCGCATTAGCGCTTGTTGATAAATTGCGTATCACTGAACAGGCTACTGTACATTGCAAAATGGCACTGAAATTTCATACCAATATAAACAAAACATAAGCTGTCCTCGATAGTCCAGGTTAGGTCAATCCACTTGTTGAAAGGCACGTTTATATGATTTCCGCTTGTAAGTTTGCTGGTTAGAGTCCCGCATAAGGCTCCAACAGTAGTCGGACATCGTATGACGGTCCCATCGACCCTGGTACCTTGTTTCCATAGTCTTAATGGCCTGGTGAAATCTTTCACCTTGTTCTTTGCTTACTTAACCAAGGTTATCTGGAAATTGACCCAGGTGGCTGAAGAGGTAATGAAGTTTCATGCCCATTCTTGCCCCAAGAGTTTGAAAGTTCGTTAGCATCTGCTTTACTATGTCTTGGTAACAGTCTGCCCTCTTTTTTCCCAAGAACTCTTTTACCACGGAAACATATGAACACCAGGCTGCGGATTCAACTACTGTCATGTGAAAAAAAAACGCGGGATTTTTCATCAACGTTCGGATTTGTGGTTCATCAAAAATTCCTGCTTTAACTTTTTCATAACTTGTAGCAGGAAATCTTTTGCGGATGTATCGGAAGCAGTGTTCCATCTAAGCTGAAAAAAAAACGGCACTTTCGGCACCTTTTTTGGACGCCAGCCGACAAAAATTTTGAAAATCGGCACTTGCAGTTTTTGGACGCAATTTGCTTCACTGGAGAAAATTTTACAAAACTCAATTTAAATTATGTTTCAAAATGTACGGGACATATTTTCACGATTGAAGCCGTTTTCACGTCACAGTATATAGTAGAAAGTTCAGACGTATATTGGGAATTCTCCGGTTGCAAGGTTTATAAAGAAATTCAGGGCGCATTTTCCCGATTTTTGCGTCTCACAACAAAGCTGTTTGCCACAAAGTTCAGATACAGTTTTTGAGTTATCCGCCTCCTAAGTTTACAAAAATATTTTGGGCGCATTTTCATGATTTGTACGTGCAAAAACGAAGCTGCTTGCCGTGAAGTCCAGGAGCATTTTGGAGGTTTTCACGTTGCAAGTTAAAAAAATAGTTCTGGGCGCATTTTCTCGATTTTTGCGTTCAAAAACGAAGGTATTTTCCGTGAAGTTCAGACGCATTTTGAAAGTTCTCTGCCTGCAAGTTTGACAGAAACAGTTCTGGGCACAATTTCTCGATCTGTGCGTCTAAAAATGAAGCGGTTTGCTGTGAAGTTCAGACGCATTTTGGAAATTTTCGCCTTTCAAGCTTTATGAAAAAAGTTCTGGGCGCATTTTCCCGATTGATGCGTTCAACAATGAAGTTGTTTGCCGTGGATTTCAGACGCATTTGCCTGCGAGTTTTACAGAAAAAATTTTGGGCGCAATTCCACGATGATTTATGCGTCCATAAACGAAGCTGATTGCCGTGAATATCAGACACATTTTGGAAGTTCTCTACCTGCAAGGTTTACAAAAAAAGTTTTGGGCGCATTTCCACGATTTGTGTGTCCAAAAACGGAGCTGTTTGCTGTGAAGTTCAGACGCCTTTTGGACCTTTTCGCTTTGCATGCTTTATATAAAATGTTCTGGGCGCATTTTCACGATTTATGCGTCCAAAAATGAAGCTGTTTGCTGTGAAATTCAGACGCATTTTGGAAGTTCTCCGCTTGCAAGTTCCACAGAAAAAGTCCTGAGCACAGTTTCTCGATTTGTGCGTCCAAAAATGAAGCGGTTTGCTGTGGAGTTCAGACGCGTTTTAGAAGTTTTCGCCTTTCAAGCTTTATAAAAAAAAAGTTGTGGGCGCATTTTCCCGATTTATGCGTCCAAAAATAAAGTTGTTTGCCGTGGAGTTCAGACGCATTTTGAAAGTTCTCTGCCTGCGAGTTTTACAGAAGAAGTTTTGGGCGCAATTCCACGATTTGTGCGTCCATAAACGAAGCTGATTACCGTGAATATCAGACACATTTTGAAAGTTCTCTACCTGCAAGGTTTACAAAAAAGTTTTGGGCGCAATTCCACGATTTGTGTGTCCAAAAATAAAGCGGTTTGCTGTGAAGTTCGGACGCATTTTGGAAGTTTTCGCCTTTCAAGCTTTATAAAAAAAAGTTCTGGGCGCATTTTCCCGATTGATGCGTCCAAAAATGAAGTTGTTTGCCGTGGAGTTCAGACGGATTTTAAAAGTTCTCTGCCTGCGAGTTTTACAGAAAAAGTTGTGGGCGCAATTCGACAATTTGTGCGTCCAAAAATGAAACTGTTTGCTGTGAAATTCAGACGCATATCGGAAGTTAACCGCCTCCAAGGTTTACAGAAAAATTTCTGGACAAATTTTCACGATTTATGTGTCCAAAACGAAGCTCTTTGCTGTGAAGTTCAGACCCATTTTGCAAGCTTTCCGCTCGCAAGATTTATAAAAAAGTTTTGAGGGCATTTTCACGATTTATGTCTTGCGCAAACAAATGGTCTTGACTTCAACATTTTGTAAAAATGCTTTGGCCACGTTTTGTAATTTTACGCGCCCATAAATCTTTGCTGGGTTGTTCGGGCACATTGTGAAGTTCGTGACTTTCACATGTTATAAGAATGCTTTGAATCTGAACACATTTGGACTGCGAGTGCACCCGCAAATTGTGACGTGCGGCCTGCTGCATTACTTAAGATTATACAGGAACAGCGACGTGACTGAATTGCAGTGCAGATGTAAAAAAATATTTTAAGTACACGTGTAGGCCACTGGGCGTTAGCCGTTAATTACGTAGTAGTTGTTTTTACTCTCGTGGCATAGCTAGTGGGC
>JGI24021J15306_10009420_pt1 | contig 12089 bp, 4 predicted proteins | sample Ectturendosymbi1_FD_15306 | JGI IMG/M metagenome (IMG submission 15306)
CAATAACAGGTAGCCGTCAACACCGTACTCCTGCAACACTCCCCAAAGCTTTTCGCGAAGAACCCGGTGGTATGCTTTCTCGAGTTCGATAAAACATGTATAGACGCCTTTGGCATACTCCTAAGATTTGTCAAAAATTTGCTGGAGAGTGAAAATGTGGTCTGTAGTGCTACGGCCGGGACGAAAACCGCACTGGGTAACATTCAAAGTTGGTTCAAGTTTTTCGCGGCATCTTTTTGTCAAGGGACTTGACAACGTAAATGTTAATTATTTCAAAATTCCCAAAAGGCATCGCGGGCCGCACAAAAGGTCCTCGCGGGCCACATGCGGCCCACGGGCCGCGTGTTTGAGACCCCTGGTCTAGATGCTAGTAAATTTCGGTATTGGTCTAAAATCAACTTCTGCATCGATTTGTGTGAGAAGAGCAGTATCCTGCCATCTGTACTTTTGAGTCTTGGTCATGGTTTTCGTTTCCTCAGTCACATGATCACCTGCAGAAAATCTTAGCAGCAAATTTTGCAGGCTAACTCGCTGTCAACTGGCGTTCGTTATTTATTAGTTCGTCAGCATTTCGAGTTTCGTAAACTTGTACGATCAATAAAATCAACTTGAGGGAGTTATTACTGTGATTTAATGTTTTTTTTTCAAACACTTTGCTCACAGAGCGAGTAAAGATAACCAGTTTTACACAGGCCCTTAACCAGCTTGGGACACCGAGGGGGACGAAGTGTTTTCTGAGAGGGGCCCAAAATTTTCAAACTATATTCAATAGTTATAAAACTACGTCCAACACAATTTCTAGGGGGAGGGCGAAAAATTTTGAAGAGGGTCTTCACCCCCCTTGCGCCCCCCTATTTACGGCCCTGGTTTTACAGGATTGCACATCATACTGCAACATCATTGCTGTCGGTAATAAACAGGATTTGTAGAATAAATGTGGTTAAACGCGTAAATGCGCAGTAAAGAAATGTGATAGAAAACTTTCAACTAAAACCTTTCTTCTGAATCTAACACTTTGGTAAGTAATACGGGTCGAGAAAATCTTACAAGGGGAACCATTACTGCTGTCACTGTCGTTTGGAGGTGATAGTTTCCCACGTTTTTAGATCCTATAACCTAGTGTACTCCAGGTTTTTTTCCCTTTCTGAAAATTGACCTTGGTTGTATTCCAGCAATTAGCCTCCGCAAAAGTGATGCAGTCCAGTAAATCAGCAGTTTGTTTCAAAACGATTTGACGATTTGATTCGACTACTTCCCGTTTGTGAAGACTAATTGCTGGAAGATATAGACACTGTATGAAGACACTGTATATGTGCAAGTCTGAATGGATTATGCTTTAATCAAAAGTCCGCGTTTTTTCTAAAGCCTTAGCATGTGTTTGATACTGCAGACATCTTTCTTTAGTTTTCATCATTTCACCTGAAAGTTTTGGCTTACAAAGGTCTGAATCATCTTAGAGGCGTGAATGCAAAGCACAACCTGTCGATTCCTCAAAAACGTACAGCAAACCTAGAGCTTTTAATTGCAAACCTTGTTTATAGCTCTTAATTTTGCCAAGTAAAGTAGTTTTGTCGCATTCTTGCCAATAGAAGTATGAAATTATACACGCAGCTGTTGTTTTGTTGGCAAATCTGGATGTAACGAAAGTTATGCTAGTGAATTATTTTGGCGAGATATCCGAGCAAATATAAGCAGCATCAAAATTTTACAGATAAAAATCACTGCAAATGTTAAATTGATAGCAGGATAACATCTCATTAAAAAGTTGTTTAATCCTCGTAGCAAACAAATACTTTTCTTAAGTAAAGCATTTCCTCATTACAGTTCATCAACGTAGTTTCATCTGGCCTCAATACGTCTATGATCAACTGAATGTGAAGTGCAAGGTTTGTGATTTGTACCACACATGGCATGCAGGGCATATTCGAACGTCGCTCATTTTTTCCTACGTCCCCGCAAGGGATGAAAAGAAACACACACAATAAAAAACTTAATGAAGTGAAGTTCACCACGTATTTTAATGTACTGCAGACTGGAGTTAACTTGTATGGAGTTCACCCTTTCCATTTGTGCATGGAAGGAGATGGCAATGCACACGGAGTTCTATTTTTGAACAGTAACGCACAAGGTATGCAAGTACAGTATTTCACGAAATAATTTACAAAACTTTGCCAGTTTGATTCTGACTGAGGCAATTGATTGGAATGACAAAAAATAAAGAATTGCTTCATATTTCTAAGAAGAGAGCAACTTTAACCCAGTAGCACGTTAGCAATTCTGATAATGAAGAATTGTGGGCAAAGAGATGCGAGGATTCTTGTCAATGCCTTACCGACTCCACTGACCTGAAAGATTTTGTCGCATTTTGATGTAATTCTGACTCACTTAAAAATTGTAATTGCTACTGAACTAAAAGTTTTGCCTCGAATCATGTTGCATTTTGTGGTGACTCGACGGGTTTCGATTCACCATATCCATAACTTCCAAAGATACACAAATGAAACACGTATTTCAAACTAGATGTATATTTTAAGCAAAACTTCTGGAAGTCTATGCTTTTAAAACACGATGCTTCGCAACTGCTGTAGATTCGTCTTGGAGTTTACCCGAAGGTTAATAAAAAAACGGTTTGATTTCGACTCAACAGCCAGGGGTTCTGGGACTCGACTCCACTTGGGAATCTGCAACTACACTAGATCCCCCTTCTAAGGCACAAACCTGATATATTTTAGTAAAATCAAAACTTTGTAATTTTTAGCATCATTTGACGAGGGCAGTTAGAAAAAATTAATTTTACGGAATGTTCACTATAAACCGTTTCACTAGAATTTGTTTTTCAAAATTGTATTCTTTAATTTTTTGGTGTTGCTTGCCATCCTGTTTTGTTTCAAGATGATTTCGTAAAACTGGTAGAAAGAATTAGCTTGCTTGCTGATTAAGATAAAACATGATTATTGCCTGGTTGAAACATTTCCGCGCGTCCTGATAACTATTTATGTAAGAGATATTTCAATAAGACCGTTTCGGAGACATTTAGCCGAATATTCCTTTCATTATTTCAGATGTAACATTACAGCCTACTCCTGCTTTGACGTATCGAACTGTGGGGGGGATACTTGACTTTTACATCTTTACGGGTCCTCGCCCAGAGTTGGTTGTGTCACAATATACGGAAACCATTGGTCGACCGTACATGCCTCCCTTCTGGTCACTGGGTTTTCAACTGTCGCGATACGGCTACGGAAGTCTGGACAAGTTAAAGAAAGTTGTTGACAGGAACCTGGCCGCAAATATACCTTACGTAAGCCATAAGTCTCATTTTATGACTTTGCAGCTGTGTGTTTCGATGACATTGCATTTCTTTTCTGCTTTGAATTGACGATACCGACGTTGCTGAACTCTCGTTTAATGAAGACTTGCAAATCTATAGCCATTGCAATACCTCGCCACAAACTTTCTCCGTTTATTATGTGAATACGAAATTTCTGAAAACACTTTTCTTGGCACTGCAGGATATTCAATATTCAGACATCGATTACATGGACAGACAGTTGGATTTCACAATTAACCAAACTACGTACTCGGGACTGGAAGAATTCGTGCGTGATCTAAAAGCAACTCACAGCATGAAGTACGACAGAACATCCCACATTCAGATATTATCGGTTTTGTTGGTTCGTTTGATTCGGGTTAACTGTTAAACAACGGCTTCAGACCAATTTTAATTTCGCATCCTAATCTCGTTCAACCTCGGGCTAGTCAGAAAAGAAGTTTAAATTGCCCGGATATGTCTCAGCGCTATTATTAGGATGTGCATGGAGTTATCGAAAAAGGGGTAGTCAAGGTTATTTAATGTCTTACCCTTCAACAAAAAACGTCATGAAGGAAAAAGCTTTTCGACAAAAAGGAAGAAGAGAAAAAATATTATATTCTGTTTTTCATAATGTTGACAACAAATTTCACAGTATTGTCATGTTCCAGTGCAGATTATCGCCAACATCAGTTTCGCCAGGCTGAAATGCAACGTTTCCTTTTGCCAGCAGTTTCCAATTTTGTTTTATTGGTAAATGGAGTGTCCATCATTCGAAAAACTAGAAGAAACAGTTGTTATTATTAGATTTCTTTATTCATGAAACTTTGAATGCTTTGAAATTAGTTTTTTTCCAAAAAGAAACAAGTTTTTCGCATCAAACCCCTTGATTATGTCAATATGATATATTAATTGTTAAAGCTTTTAATGGAAATGAAAAACATTAGCGGCCGTAATGATCAGTACGGTTTTCAAAAAGTGAAGTAGAAACTGGGTCCATGATCAAGGGGCTTTTCTTCCGTTGTCATAACTCGGAACAACTCTCTCATATCCGCCACTGTGGTGCGGTGCACGGAGAAGTTGAAAACACTGCAGGTTGAACTTGAGAGGATCTTATAGCATGTCAGTCAGTGAAGAATCCGCCCCAGAAGATGAAGACCAGTGGTTATTGAAAATAGCGTTACACTCGAAAAACAACCTGGCGATTTGCGGACATAGGTCAGACTTTGGTCTATGGCATAACCTTACCAGCGAATCTTCTGCCATATTTTTATGAAAATATTGTTTTGTGCGAGTCGTTGTTTCAACCTATTGTTTCGCTGTTTCAGTTAAATGGGAGAAAATTGGTGCAGCAAATTGTGCAAAATCTGTTTAGTGTACTATAAAACGAACGTTTTTGATCTTTCCTAACCGCATAAATATAATGCTATAAGACCTGGGCTTGACGCTAACCTACAATCTATAGCTGCAAAACGGCAGTTCTGCCATTTTGAGGAAATTGAAATACCCTTTGTCCATCATTATTCCCAGGCCCATCCTGGTCAGGATTTGTGACACCTCACAGGGTTCCAGCTATGGACCAAGTAGTCTTTTTGAAATGGCAGACTGAAATCTTCAGATATTCGAAGCAATTAGCAGGCCCGTAACCAGGGGGGGTGCAGGGGAGGCGAAACCCCTCAAGAAAATTTTTCACCCCCCCTGGAAAAATGTATTGGGCAAAGTTTAAAAATATTGGACATATTTCAAAAAATTTTGGCCCCTCTCGGAAAACTCTTCGCCCCTCCTGGTGTCCCAAACTGGTTACGGGCCTGACAATTAGTCTAGGTAGGGGAACGGATAGACACGTGGGTGGAGAATTCTCCCACCTGGCAGCACCGACAACTGAACTTGAACCCAAGATATTGTCCTTTTGCTGGGAATCTCTGGTGGATACGAAGTGCGGTCTACTGACTACCCGGAAACTCAGTTACCCTAACCTTTGCCCGAGCTCACTTTTGGAAAATTTTAAATAGAGATCATCCTCTCATTCTGGTACACACACACACGCACTTCCTTTCTTACGAATATGAATTGTTGTGTTCTGCCAAATTTAAAATGCGATTCTTGTGGCAACGCAGGTAAACGTTTTGCAGTTATTGTTCAAGTTAGGTTGCGGTGTGCAATATTCTGTCGCTTTGCACAACAGGTATATTATAATTTTGGACCCAGCCATCAGTGGCAACGAGACCGAAGGCACCTATCCTCCATTCGATCTTGGTAAAAAACGCAACGTGTTCATAACAACTCCTTCGGGAGAGATCGCGTTTGGTAAAGTTTGGCCTGATCTTCCTGGAATTTATGTCAATACAACATGGGATTGGGACAGCCAAACAGCGGTTAGTATACGTCAGGACCAGACTGTTTCATACCAGTTCAAAGCGTTTATGTCTGAAAGTAGAGTAGTTTTTCAGCAAATCGTTGCACGAGTGACGATGTAGAAATTTTCGGAAGTAGAGAAAACAAGGATGTTTGGACCAAAATTTACATTTTATCAAGGCAAACGTAAAGGCAGAAAACATATGACCTGACCTGCGTTACTGTAAAGTAATGCAACAACAATTTTGTCGCAAAATGAATCGAGTACCTAAGCAAACGTCAACGGAACAATAAACTTTGAGATTTTGAGGAATTGCGGATTGGTCCCTTCCCGTAGTGACCAATATGCCAGTAGTAAGGAACTTTAGCGTCAAGTAGCATTTAGTGCATTTTTTTAATAAAAGCACTTCTCACGTTACGTGTGAACTGAGTTACTAATGCAGCATAACGAGTAGTTTGCAAAAATTTATTGGTGGCCAGCACTTCACTATTTTATAGAGATGTTGCTGTCAGTGATGGTGCTATAGAATGTTACCTTTCATAATCACATCAACATCAATGTTTTTAGACTTACCGTGCTCACGCCGCTTTTCCGGATTTTGCGAAAAAAGTTACCCAAGAGTGGTGGCAAGAACTGATTGTTGATTTCCGTAAGAGAATACCGTTTGATGGTCTTTGGATTGTAAGTTGAAAAGAGGTTATTTTTCGACATCAGTTACAAACTCGTTGCTAGTAATTTTATCAAAAGTGCTGCTAGTGTAGTTTGGTCAAAGCAAACATTGAAGTATATTGCAAGAATGTCTGCAATTAACCTTTTCGGTATGCTATATATTTCACATAAGCCTTGACCACGCTTTCTGTGCTCTCTTTCTTTTGATGGGGAAATAGTCGGATTTTCTCAAAAACATTTCGGCTAGAAAAGCAAGTCCGTACGTCGATCAGTCATTCTCCGCAAGCTAATTTGAGTCCGTGGAGAACTGTTTGTCGGCCAACTTGTGAACCAAAACAAAAACAATCGGACATATATCAAAAGTCAAAAGGTTTATTGGAAAATATCAGGCATGGAATACTTCTGCATTAAGATTGCTTCGCCAAGAGTGAGGCGTACAAAAATCAAGCAGACAACACGTTCAGCTACCCTTGGCATAAAGTAGCAATGCAGTTCACTTGCCGAGATCACTCTATCTGCTTTCCTATGGGCAGTTACGTTGCCGCGGTGGGAACGTTTGTGTGCCTCTGTGATCCCAAGAGCTTTGCTGGAGGGGCCTGGACCTCCTGGTGAGGGCCCGTCCCCGGAATGGCGCCCATGCCATGCAGAGTGGTCGATGGTAAGACGTCGGACGAGAAGAAATTTCGGCATTTTCTGCACAACACGTTTCTCTCCTTTGGAGTCCTGCGACGACGAGCAGGCAAGTGAACTAGGCAGGTCCAGGATGCGGCTAGAAGCCTTGCACGCAGTCGGCCCAGGGTGCTGGTTGCGAAAGCCTAGGTCGGAAAAGCAGCTTTGGATGAAAAGTTACTGGGCAACTAAGCACCTCCATTCAGGACCCACCTTGCTCACCTCTGTATCAGGAAATAGCTAGAAAATGTGGTTTAACAATTGCCTGTTCCATTCAACGCGAGCGGTGGCTGCTCCTGCTAGACTAGATTATCCCTCTATTCTGCATCCGAAAAATAAAAAATTCGGCATCAAGTTTGATGCCCAGAGCATCTGAACAATCCTGTACACCGATAATTGTAAAGGAACCGATTGTCCTACTGCACTTGTAGCTACTGAACTCTCCTGCTGTGACATTGATATAGCAGCTTTGAGTGAGAAAAGGCATGGTCCAATCACTGGAACATAATTGACGTAAAGCGTATTGCAAAGTGTAAAATTTATGCTATGTGGCCAACACCAAAAATAATCTGTGGGCAGACAGTTCTACAGCCCAAGTCTTCAATTTTGCATCTAACCACAGATGCGACTTGAAGTTGCAGCAATAAACTGCGGGGAAATACGCGAACTTCAGCTTATGTTGAATCAGAAGATTGCCTCCATTCCGGCTCATCCTTGGCCTTTACGAAACCCTTTTTAAGACACGGAAGAGGTCTTAAAAAGGGCTTTGTTTCTACAATATCCTTATCCACATTGGATAACTTGAAAAGGAATGCGTGGAGGACAGCTTGCAGCGAAAAGTTCGATTCCTTTAATCGTAAATGCATTGAGAAGGCGGATGCGCGCCGCATTCGAAGACACCAAACTCGTACTCTACCTCATAACCAACAAATCTGGCAGTGCTCCACTTGCAGCCGTGTCTGTGCGTCTGTACTGATGGTCAGGAGCCACGCTCGAGTACATAGAAACTGCACTACCAAAGACTCAATTGTACTGCGCAGCGTCATCACCACCGCTTCGACGGACGACTACTGCTACCATTTGTTCGTCTTGCTGTTATGTGAGGGAGGTCTTGAACGTGCTTTCTGTTTGAGGTGCCCTTTCGCAGCACACCATGTTTAATCTGCGGTTGGGTTACATCCCTCCCACATTTAATCCAACCTCACCTTGAAAACGCCCTTTAGCTGCGGTTCTTAAAAAATACTTTGCACGCCTTATGCATTTTCGGACGCACTTCATTACAGTTTGACTGCAACATTACCTTCTCGCTAATCGTGTGTGAGATCGACAAATAGTTTGTTGATAAGAAGTGCATCGCTTTCACGTCCATTTGTCACATTTGTCATACGATAAAGTTCGTGATAACCTTCAATCTCACATGTGCAGTGACGACACTGCTAAAATTGCTGAAGATACATCGGTTTTATTGTTATGACATTCTGAGCGAAACAGCATTATTCCTGTTCGCTTTGTTTTCTAAGGACATGAACGAACCGGCCAGCTTTGTTCACGGTTCTGTGAATGGATGTCCTGATACAAAGTACGACCAACCTCTGGCCTACCATCCTCGTAAGTATGCATGTCCTACCTTGGACGTTTTCCAGAAACTTTGGCTTTTTACTTCATAAAAACTTTCTCATTGCTTTACTTGTAAGCAGTGGCGTAGCCAGCCCAAAAATTTTTTTGGGGTAAATCTTTTGACTTTAAGCGAGCAACAGCATTTTGTATGGGACTATTAAAGCACAAAGCAACAAGATATGCTGGATATTTTGGGGGAATCGTCCCCTTGGCTCCCCACTGGCTACGCCTATGCTTGTAACATTATTGCCAAGAAACCTTGTTAGTTTCTTTTCGAAAACTTAAGACATGTGCTACGATGATTTTAGCGGCGCAAAAGAGATTTGGTTGCAACTTATGTTGAGTTTATTGAGTTTATTTTCCTTCTAAGAGTATGCTCCAAAATAATACGGCACCGGTTCAAACATTTACATCCTGCACCACCGACAAACCATTAGAAGTTTTCATCGAAATTGTCTTTTGTTGTGACATCGCACATGGCATTTGACTGTAATAATGACGAGACTGTGGAACCTACGCTTTTTACAGAAACGGTTGTGCAGGAAACTACATTTAGTACTAAATTAGACAATGTAAGTACACTTTGGTCAGTGGCGGGTAATTTCACAGCACCGTTAGAGACAAGTAATGGTCCTCAACCAGAGGCAAATTGAGATTGCTGCGCCCCCGTTTGTAAACTTAAGTAGTAAGTATAGGCGTACGGGAACTGGGAAGACTTTTTGTCAAAGAGGAAAAAAACGTTTTGATTTGAAAAACTATAGCTGGTTTTTCCGGAACTTCGAGCTAAAATAGATTAAAAGGATTGTTCAGTTGTGCAGTCCACAATGTCTCTCCCCTTATACATTTTCCAACATTTTCAAAAATTCCACGTTCATGTTTTTTGACTATCTATTTTACTACAAACTCCCCGATGTCCGATGCATTGTCCTCCCCTGTTCCCCTCGGTACGCCATATCCCTCGGCTAATTTATTACTCTGACTTACGCGTCGGTAGTTAAAAACGTTTTTATAAAACAGGGGGGTGAGATGTGACAACAGCAAATCGTAGGAAACGAGGACACGGTAATGAAGATGGGTTGTTAGCCACAACGAAAGGGTACTTACGCATTCTCCACTCAAGGATATAAACATTTGTTCGTGAGATGCCATTTTCGCAGATCTACGCGGCGGTTCTTGACTTCTTGACTGTTGCATGTTGCTTTGATATGAGTTACTGTGGCCACCCCCGGAATGTGTGAACTGAGCTGTTCAGGCTGTGATGGGCAAACCGTGTCTCCCGAAACCAAAAAGCAACGGATTTTTATGCGGAGAATTCATAATGTACTGAAAAGCAATAAGAATGACTTGCACAAACCTGCTTCAGAATTAAATGGGCAAAAGCTTGGAAGACTTTAAATTTTTGCTGCAAAATTGGAAAACGGTTTTAGTTGTTAGTTCCCAGGAGTGGGAAAAGGTCAAGTAAAAGCGAGGGAAGATACGCTGTAACTGAGTAGGATATTCTTGATTTGCTCAGTGGCCTGTGAAAGAGTCCGCGGGACATACAAGTGATGCGCAAAGTGGGTTTACCTTTTACTGATTTATATCGCACCTAAAGTAACCATCAAAGATTAAAGTAAAGGAAAGTCAGCGACAGTCACCAAAGACAGCCCAGTTGCAACAACTTTTTTTTTAACTAATATAATCGACAGATGTCCAGATAAACCGATGTAAACGTTTATTTATCAACTGAGCAACGGAAGCAATTTTATAAAATCGGTATTTGATTAAAAATTCCTGCAACATTTATATTAACTTCCAACAACTGTTTTCAGGTTGAGTTTGTTCATTCTGTCCAGTATTTGGTGAATTACAAGCAGTGCGCCTTCTGGCAATGTCTGTTCTGTTCCGCCGAGTCAATAGTGTCGAATTGATGAGTGATTGCTGCAAAATTGCATATTTTTTTCAGGTTTAGCCAGTTCTAATTTGTACGACAAGACGACTTGCATGTCGCATGTGCAATTTAACCCTCAAACTGGCAAAGATGAAGTTCATTATAATATGCATAGTTTGTACGGATGGTCACAGTCCCAGCCAACATTGGAAGCGTGCAGGTTGGAAAACATTTGCGTTGCTTAGTTGCCGGGAACGTCATAAGCAACAAAAGCTTTCGAATACAGCCGTGAATATGAACAACACGTTGTAGAATGATATTTTTTCGAAGTTGTGACAACGAGTGTCACCATATCCAAGCTGGAACTTATCAACAGAAGTCATTTAGTACTTTTCCGGGGTGCTGGTGGCACTGAATCACCTTTGCTCTTCTTAGACCTACAGCTAGTGTTCATCGACCAAAACCTTTTGCTTAGTTGGCCGTCAGTAATGGAACCGGTTTTTAAATTCGTCGCAGAGAGTTTGTTTTTCTACAGATAAAAGCAGAACCTGACTAAGAGTTCCCGGCCGTGTGGCTTGCATTGGCCAGGAAGCTCATCTACCAAAAACGTAGTATTTTTTATAGTTTGAGTGGCGGAAGCTTCAATTTTAGTTCTTGCCGGGGTTGTTCAGGCAAACATTCTTGCTCAGGGCCAAACGACGAATTCGTTTGTGGCCACGGATCGCTCAAGTGATAAAGTAAACGATTTTTAAAAGCTAAAATAACCTCTGTTAACATCAACTCTCTTCTTAACTGTCTCAAGAAAAACGTTGTGAAAGCTCAAGAGGGGTTTGAGCCAAAACTACTTTACGTTCAATCAACTCGGCCAACAGCCACGTGCAGTGCGAATTTTGCAACCTCCACAATCTACTTTGAATTTATAAAAAAGTTGCTTTACTCTGAATACCATTATCAGCGTTGCAAATGCGGAAACCTTTTGCCTTGAAAAAGGATGTTAGACACTATGCTGACAGACGAATGCATTACTGAAGCCAAAAGGCTCCTTCCTGTTTTTGTCAATTGTTTGATAATGCTTTGCGTTGGCTGAGGTGCGTTTCGGAAATCTCGGGCAATTTAGTTATGTATGTAAAGCTATGCCATGAACCTTCATTTCAGCCACGTCTTCTTATTTCGCTAGATTGGAATCAAAAGCAAACAAAACGAACATGTAAACACTGGGATAGCAATATACGCCTAAATGTGTGTTGGAGCATAAAGTGCACTTCGTGTCAAAAACAAGTATGGTTAATGTCCCGCAAAGATATCATCGCAATATGTTCATTTAAAATGTGTATGAAATCTTGTGGACGAAGCTGCAGATAGAATGCATTAGTACGTTGACGGACAAATGAACGTTTGATTACGTACCAATGATCAGTTGCAAATGACATTTCTTTCGGTAACGATGTTCTTTTTCATTGCAGAGCAGCTACTGGCGAAAGATGCATGGTTATTTCACGTTCTACGTTTCCAGGAAGTGGAAAATACGTCGGCCACTGGCTTGGTGACAACACGAGTATGTGGGAACACCTGAGAGCGTCCATAATTGGTAACTGATT
>JGI24021J15306_10009422_pt1 | contig 12088 bp, 6 predicted proteins | sample Ectturendosymbi1_FD_15306 | JGI IMG/M metagenome (IMG submission 15306)
CCGACGTTCCATCGGTGAGAGGAGGAGCTGGCCGCTTCCTTTGTGTCGTACAGCAGTCCAAGGTTGTTGGATGTTGTCCAGGTGTCCAGGTTCTCACCGTTAGAAGATGTTTTGTTGTAACCAGTTGACATGTTGGCAGTTGAAATGAACAATGTACAGACTGGGGTGTGGGAACGTCGGGAGGGCTGTTGGTGTGCACCGCGAGCGTGGAGTATTTTTGACGTTAATGATCTTATATCCTGCAACGTATAGGCACACGCACTCAGTCTCTGCTGGAGACTGATCGATCAGTGACCATTCCAACCGCTCGTGAACAAACGTGTCAAGGCCATGCTTCCTGCTCAGGTCTGACCCATCCGCTAGTCAGAAGCTGGGAATCACTAGCTTGTCTGCAGTTGTGCAGTGGGTCTCCTGTAGGACGATAATGACAGCCTTGTTCTTATAAGTTACAGTAACGGTAATCTTGCTTGCTGTGAACCCCTTGGTGTTCAGCTGGAGTATAATGTGTCGTAGGTCATCTTCGGCACATTTCTGCTGCCGTGCCTTGAGAAGGGTGTATTCTGACCCAGCCCACGCTGAACAAGTGAACACATCCAGCACGGGTAGCATTGGTTGCTCTCGAAACGACAGATTTAGTAAGGATTTCAATGAATGCCGCAACGAGGAGGGCCATGCGAAGGAATCTGATATCCTTCCCAATGTTCCTGAAAGCCCATTGATAAACAATTGAGGCTTTTACCAAATATGACATCGGAACCTTATATGTGAAGAATGTTCCTTCACCATGACGTGCTATGAAGAAAAACCGGATCTGAAACGCGCATAACAATTTCTACACACAAACATAAATTCCCCTCCGAAAAAGCAGTTCTTTGGGTGTACAGTGTATTAAATTTGTATGCTATGTGTGTTTCGCTGTGCAGATACAATTTTGTTGTGGAAGTGCTGAAAAATGGTCGTCGGGAAGTCAACATCGGTTTGGTCAGGAAAAAAACGAATGTCGCATGTCCCAGAAAAACATAGTCAAATTCTGGATGGCATTACTCCCTGTTTTCCCGACTCGTATAGCGTTTTATGGTTTCCTGAGAAAGGCTTTGGTAAACTGCTTAGAAAACCTCTCCTACCTCAGATTTTAGTCGTAGCTGATCGAAGCAGTATGGGTTACCTGTTGTCCATGATCATTCAAATGTTGTGTATAGTGTAAGTAATAGAGAATTCTTGTCATAGCTGACCAGTGACCATTACCTGAGGGTTAAGCTCCGTATGGAAGTTGGTGATTGTGAAATGCAAACTTGTACCTTAACGCTTTTAATCACTAACTGCAAGTAAACACGAAATAACAAAGCGTGAAAGTTACACAACTGCTAGCGCACCAGCTTCCTGTATTCTGTGGCGGCTTGGAGATTGCTCTAATTGGGAATAAAAGTAGTCACCAGTAGATGGTGCCCAAGCGTAACAATTTACTGTGATAGACACCACAAGCGAAAGATTGAAATTAACTTATCCCTATAAAACGCAACGTGTTATCAGTAGAGTGGTCTTGTCGGGTGATTTGTGCTGTTGTTGATTGCTTTCCTGTTACTTTAATATCCCAAATTAGCATCTTGAGTCCAGAAATCTTATTTGCATAAGATTTCAAGACTGACGATACATGGTGTCACCTGAAATCGATTTCCTATTAAAAATTCGCCCATAGATTCCTTGTTTGTCTCACATGTGGAGAGTAGTAACTTGAATACAGATATGTGCAAGTTTGAATAGTCGCAAAAACATTCAAGTAAAACCAGTCAGGCTGGTTCCTCGAAAGCTTACAGCAAACCCAGAGCTTCTAACTTGTCTGCAAGTTAAAAATCAGTCTTGCCAAGTACTCAGAGCCTGGCCTGTGAATAGTCCAAGGTATTTCCACTGTCATCAGATACACCAAAAACAAACTTTAAAACTGTTAAAGCTTGTAAATTAAAACAAAAGACAAACTTGTTTATTTGCCGGCTTAACTCTGAATTAAGTGTTCAGAAAAAAATGCCGGACAATTTAGATTTTATTGATTAGGTTTTAATAACGTGGGGCATTTAATGCTTGTATGCTGCGGCTCAGTTGCTGTTTGTATCGCCCTATTGAAATGTCTGGTTACTTCCCTGATCCATATGCGAGGTATGGCTGAAAGACAGGACATGTTTTTATGTGGAGATATTTCCTTTTTACCTCTTGGGGAAGGTTTTGAGGTTAGGCATCAAATGTTCTGTTAAAATTTACTCCAAACTAGTTAATTTGAGAATGTAAAACTTATTTACTTTTGTAGGGCTCAGAGTCGAACTTGCAGTATTTTAAATATCCTCTATCCTGGGTCTGGTTCTTCAAACAAAGGTTTGAGAAATACCAAAGGCAAAAACAAAACACCAAACGGAAAAAAACTTGCGTGAAGAGTCTGCATTTTGTCGGATAAATGTTGGAGATATGATGTTTGCATACTTTCACCTTTTTACCGGCACAAAAGACTTATTTTGTTGAAAAGCCAAACATTTTTCTCTAAATTGTTGATAAGAAGTGAATCTTTCTGATCAAAACGGATCAAAGCGCACGACTGTTTCGCTGCGAACAGCTTCCGAGATTGGTGGATTCGCTCTTTCGTTGGTAACTTGCTATCTACCAACTTGCCTTCATTGCTGTCATTTGGTTTGGTTGCAATCGGTGATTGTCGGAAATTTAGCAATATCCGGAGTGAAAATCTTCAACATTTGAAGATTCAACAACATTTCCAACTGGGCGAAATTCCTATTTTGAAAGTACGTCATGTTGCTAACTGATAACTTATGTCGTATCTGCGTTGAGGGGCCCACAAATTTTTTCCTTGCTGCTGCTACTGCGACTAAACTGCTAAACAACTGCTGACTGGAGAGCGTTTGTTGACGCGTATTCGTTTCAGGCGAACTTTTCATTGTCAATGGTTCGAGAGAAGAACTACTTCACTCTCTTCAACATGCCGCGCAAGTCGACCAGAGCCTACGGGAACAACGAGTTGGAAATCGACGAGTTCGAGACTTCGGTCCGCATGAGCTCCTATCTCGTGGCGTTCCTGGTTTCCGATTTTGAGAGTATCAGCAAAAAGAGCAAGGACGGAGTGAAAGTGGGTTGCAACAATGTTGAATGAAAACAGGAGTGTTTATTGTTGTTGCAAGGAAGGAAAATGCTTTTGCGAGAAATCGTGAGAGAAGTCAACTGGTCGCTGAAAGCGATGTTGTGTTCAGTTCGAAGTGAACCCTATCCTACTTCTGTTGGACCTTTGGGCTTTTGGTCTGACTTTAAGTTTGCTTGTCGAGCGAATCGTCTCCCGCTTTCCAGTCAAAATAAGCGCTGTAAAGCGGTCATGGGCAAATCATTTCTCGCTGTACAGTCTAGGCCTGCGAAACATAGCGATACTAGCCCGTAAAAGTATGTTGAAAATTGTTCGCATGCAGTAAAGAAAGGCCGCGGAGCCAAACGCATTGTTCTTCCTATGCCGGTAAACAACTCGTGCCGTAAAAAGCAAACGCATTATGATGAGTAACAATGGCGTCAGCGGACGATAGCAATAGTTTGCGAGGAGAGTACGTCTATCCATCACTGTATAGCATGGGGTTCCCTAACTAGGGTGCGTGAACCTCCCGGGGGCTCATGAACCATTCCAGGGGGTTCGTGATACGTTTCTAAAAGTCAAAACTATAGTAAGTTTGTCGAAACAAACACCTACGCCGCATAAACCCTAATCAAATGACTGTGTTTGGCGTGGAGTGGCTTGGTGATACGTTCATTCCCGCGCAATGCAGCAAAGAATGTGACGTCACAATGTCGTTGAGATTGCCCACGAAAGCCACGATCGTGGCCGCCACATTTCTGGCCATAACTCGCCAGCCGCTAGAGATCTGCTCAAACCCTCTAAATCAGGCGCGCAACCAGGGGAGGCATTTGCCTCCCCCGAAGATTTTGAAACATTTCATAGCAATTTTTACATTTACAGAAACTTGAATAAAGATGAAATTTTATATCCTAATCATTTTTAAGAAAAGTCTTATTTGAATTTTTCTTTGTCCTACTGGTTAATCATCTCCTTACAAGATTTATCTTGAGACAGGCCATCTGATCGAAAATTTCGTAAGTGATTGGTATTTAACCACGAATATGTTGGAATCGTCAAAATTTGGGATATAGTTTAAAATGTTGGTATTTCTAAGGCATATTTTTATCCTTTTGTTCGTGTACAACTTTTTACTGAGACAGCCCTTGATTTGGCCTCGTGAAACTTTGTAACATCAGGATACTGTTGAACAGTGTAAACTGCTGAAACTTTCAAAGTGCTAAGAGAAGTCTTGGCATGTTGGTTGTTATTTAAAAAGTTTGTGGTCACGTTAAACCGCTTGTTCTTCTACGACCTTTAGATTAGTTTTGTTAGGGGCTAAACGGATCACAATTATTAATATAGTACAAATTTGAGATTATTAAAACAAGGTTGTCCGTTTGTACCTGTGCTACAGTGAAAACCTAAACTGGGCCGCACAAAAACGTTGACTGGGCCACACGCGGGCCACGACTTGGACATTGCTGCATCAAAAATTTCATGATCTTTCATAAAGCACTGCATGATGCATTATACCTTTCACGATTTTTCATAAAACACTGTGACATACATCAGTACATCAGATCTTTCATGATAATTGACAAAGTACTGCGACATGATACAATAATCTTTCACGATATTTCACAAAGCACTATGATGTGATACATTAGATCAGTGGTTCTCAACCTTTTTTATCCCATACACCCCTTTAACCGTTATTCACAGATAAAATCCCCCCTGTAGCAGACACATAATAATGGTCTGTACATGCTAAACGTTGATCTGATAAAAAGAAACAAAGTCCAGGCATCAAGCAACAAGAACAAGAATTGCTGAATCCCAGTCCAAAGGCTGTGATCAGTCAAGCATGAAAAACGTGACACACAAGCTCTGCTTTGTACAGTCCGACAAAGATGAGAAACATTTAAACAAGACGTTATGACAAAATCCCAGGAACGGACTATGAAGAAATTATGTTAATGGATGATTAATATAAAAAACCGACGAACACAAAATGAATGATGATATGGCCGAAGCTGAAAAGGCCATGAAAAAATGATCTCATGGAAAAGTACTGGAAATCAGCCAAAAATGATGTCATTAAAAATCATGAAACAAAGAACCATTAATAACACGATGAAATGACAAATTACCCAATAAACGATTAATTAGCCTAGAAATGACTAATTAGGGATTTTCCTAAAAATCTGGATATGAAAAGGCCGATTTTGGCAAACCAGATCAGTTCACTTTTCGACTCTGAACTGAGAACTCCTTCCTTGGTCTACGCTATCTAGTTTAGCCATTGAAGTAAATTTGAGGCTCTGCCTTGTAGTATCCTGAGGCTCGGAAGGAATGCTGCGAGTGCTGTTGGCGGGTGACGTGGATACACGGCGGCTAGATCGACGGCTTGAGTCCTCAGACCAAAAGCAAAGTCAATGACTTGTTTTTGGTCAACACTAGTAGCTTTGTCCGACTGAAGTTCTGCCGCTCAGAACTATAAATTTGGCTTGTCCAAATTAACCTCTGCCACACTATTTGGTTTTGTCAAAGGCAATCACTATTGCCTCGTATGACAAATTGGCATTTGTCAGAGGGAAACTCTGTCACTCTTTATTGAGCTTGTCTTAGAGAATCTCTGCCACCCTGTGTAACAAATTTGGAGTCATCCAAAACGATGTCTGTTAGACACTCGGGAACATGTTTTGAATATGACCCATCTTAACTTAAGTAGACTTGCCATTCAACCAACTTTGAATAGCATTTTGAGTTAAGAGGCTGCAATCATCACAAAACTAAAATACGTGACAACATTTGCGGAAATCAGACTTAANAATCCCTCGCTAACTTCTGAGAAACCCTTATCACGAANAAAACATGTTCACCGAACATGGTACTTTTTGAATGTTGCAAATCTAACGAACAGGTTCAGAGTTGAATAGTTAGTTGAGAANCAACGTGAGGACTGTGGGATTGGCTACCAATTGAAATAATTGTGTCTGTGATTCTGTTTCGAGAAAGTTCGGACTGTTTCATGTTCCACATGAAATGGTAAGTTCTTGACATTTTATAGCGTACATATCTCGTGAAATAAAATATAATACAAATAAACTCTCTTAGTCAACTTTTATGAGTGTTCTTAGCTAAGCAATCAGAAACCTTAGGGAGACCAAGCGAGCTTTTGACTCGTCAATGTCGTCCTTGTTACATCTAAGATCGAACCCATGCAGTGATTTTACGGATGTAACTAAATGCGGCTATCTAGGTTCTATATGGCCTAGAAACCTGTAACACCCCTTAGAAATTTAGTTTGTAAAGAACACTTTTACATCAGTACACTAAGAAGAGAAACTAAACTCTTCACAATTGATGAGCTCTTTGGCTTCTTATTTAATTACATTTTAAACAAAATCCTAAATAGAAAATTCCCCTCTTGCAAATGCAAAATTCCCCCCTGGTGGGGAATTCCTCCCCGGTTGAGAACCCTTACATTAAACTTTTCATGATCTTTCACAAAGCACTGCAATATGATACACTGAACCTTTCATTTTCCGTTTCGTCGCCTGAGCGGGTTGTTGCTATCCACTGCTTGGCCGCACAAGATCTCGGGGGAGGTGTTGAGCAGCCATTCGATTGTCTCATCGTCCTGAACCGTCAGGCTGTGCAGTCCATGGGGAGGTCGATGGATTGGACATTGGAAGACAACATGGTCGACGGTTTGTTCTTCTGCGCCACACTCACAAGCCGCAGAGGAGGCCATACCCCATTTGTATAAGCAGGAGTGGAAACGTCCGACACCAGTGCGGAGGCGGTTCAACCGGACCCACACTGTTCTTGGAAGGGCCATTCCAGGAGAGTGGATGCCTGTGTCCAGCGGCGTAGCCAGACCAAAAATTTTTGGGGGGGGCAAAATGTTTGATTTTAGGCGAATAACACTATTTTGTTTGGAAAAACGCCTCTCAAAGCACAAAATGACTATATTTTCTAAAAATTTGGGAGGGGCATGACCCCTTGTTTCCCCCCTGGCTACGCCTATGCCTGTGTCGGGGATGAAAGTACGGAGTCTCTTAGTGTTGTCCAACCACTCCGAATCTTTCATGATCTTCCATAAAGCACTGTGATCTGATACAATAAACCTTTCAACAAAAAAACTTTATCCTCGGGGCAAGCTTTTAAGGAATCTGTCTGCTTCTTCCTTGATGATGCGTTGAAAAACGCGAAACTAGTTTCCCTGGGGGTCGATTTACTTGCCGCCATCTTTGTGGCTTATAACTATGAAAAATAAACCTTTCATGATTTTCCACAAAGCACCGCAATATGATAGATTGAATCTTCCATGATCTTTTACAAGGCACAATGATACATACACAGTCAACGTCGCAAAGCAAAATTCGAGATTAGACCGTGTCTCGAGACGTTAGGGGTTCGTGTATCTGCTCAGTACCTGCCCTGAGATCCAGTGCGACCTATAGCAGTGGAGAAGAACTCGCTTATAGGATAAAGGGGCGAGTGGACACATTTCTACAAGGGGTTCGTGGGGAGATTATATTGGGCAACCCTGCTGTGGAGAAAAAAGTTTTTCTTCATAAACACCTTTGATTCCAATTTGTGTGAGAAAGCATGGGATTAGATATCTCTCAATTGACAAAGGCATTTTTTTACAAATCCTTGCTCGTGACGTTTGACTTGTCGTTAATCACCAAAGGTTTTGTGCAGTTCGCCTGCATTATGACGTAACACCACTATGATTGTTCTGCCACTCGGAAACAAATATTTCGTCACATATACAGGTTAGAAATGCGCTAACCGGATTGCTGACAAAGCTTGCATAGTAGACGTGGAAATAGGATCAAGTTGCAAATCTTTGTCTGCAGGTGACAATATACTCCTCGCCCGGTAAGACGAAAGAACTAGGTTTCGCCCTCGACATTGCACTTCAATCACTGGAGTTCTACGCCAACTTATTCAAAATACCGTTTCCTTTGCCAAAGATGGACATCATCGGCATTCCAGATTTCGAAGCTGGTAAAACTGCTGTTTTTTCTGCCCCGTCTACCACGCGCTAACTGTTTGACCAAATCCCTTTTATCAGTTCCTGCTGAAATAAATATTGCATCGGATTCCAGGCGGCGTTGCTTATTAGCGCTTCGCGCGTTTGTTACTGTTATGTCGGAATCGCATCGCCTTTGCATTGTTGCTTTCACCTTAATCCAGGTTAACTTTGTATATGATTATGCTGATTCGAAAGAGCGATTTTCTTAGTCGAAAGAAGTCTGCAAACGATGCAAATGACAATCGCGATATATGTTTTACTGCTGACCGCTGGTCCACCACGGTGATCCCAAACGGCGGGTTACGACTTTGGGGACGATTTTTTCCCATCTGGAGGCTTGTAACAACAGAAACTGACAAAGAGTAATTTGAAATTTAAGGTGTTCTACGCCAAAACTCTTCTAGTGGTCGTCGTCGAATAATTAGCTTTCACAGTATTTCTGACCGCTCAATCCAAACATGCATCTACTGTAAGTCCTGCATGCCCGCGGCAGGTTTTGTGACGTCACAATGGGTTGCCGGGATCAGACTATTTCAGTTGAGTTGAAAACCGTTAGCAAGCCTGCACAACTCAGAGAGCTCGAAGGCCCAAATTAATCAACAAAAATTTTCCGCAGGACACAAAAGTCTGTTTCGTTGTGCAGCGATTTGGAAAGTTTCTGGATTGACAATTAATTCTACCCGAAGTCGGGCTTTTGCAACATTTTCTTCAATTGAGAAAGCTCTCAGGGGCCACAAAAAAGCTCTCGCGGGCCGCATGCGGGCCGCGGGCCATATGTTGTTGTGGCCTGCGTTAGATGGTTTCACTTCAGTGTTCATTGCACGCGTCAAATCGTGAGTTGCGTTTGCCCTTGACTGCGCATTTGAACAACGCTTAGCGTCTTGCTAGTTTGCGTTGAGCAGTGCCAGAACGTTGTTATTTTCTGACAAAGGACGAAAAGGGCCCGCAAGCCATTCCAGCGCCCTAGGCAAGATCCATTTTCAGCGTCCCCTCATAGCTTATGACGTCATGCGATCAATTGCCAACCGATCATATATTTGGTAAACGCAGATAGATACATTTTCTTTGCACATCTTAAAATTACGGGTGGGACCAAGGCAAGGTCCATTCCAGCACCACGCTCCCGAAAAAGACCCTTAGGACAATTTTTGACATCAAACTATTTTATAAGATGCATGCCGAGTTTATTTGAAAGCCGCATTCGCATAAACAAAAACTCTAGCATAGGCCTCAGAAAACCTTTTCCCAGTCTGATTTCGTAACAATCAACGATGTTCCGCTTACGTAATAAACCTCTCACGTTCGCGAAGGTCACCAATGTTGGTCATGGTGCGTGCCAGCTGACACGCACTTGCACACACTTATGTTTGTTACATAAATTACGGTGGAGTGTCCTATAATCGAAATCTGACTAGTTAGCTAGGTCAGTGGTCCGCAACATGTGGGTCATGACCCCAATTTGGGTCGCAAGACCTTCCACTCTGGGCAGTGGCGTAGCCAGACCAAAATTTAGGAGGTCCAAAATGTTTGATTTTGTACGAGCAACAGTATTTCGTTTGGGATACCGCCTATCACAGCACAAAATGACTAGATATGCTAAAACGTTTTGAGGGGCATGGCCTCTTGTGACCCCTAGTTACTCCTGTGACTGTGCGTCGCGAAGTAATTTTGCTTGGCATTTTAAATTTGCCATTCGCAGTAGACAGAATAAATGCAATCTTTTACTGCTTTATGTTTTAAGTTTCATATAATTTTGTGCAAGAAAATTGCTACTGTCACTTGTAGTCTTAAAATTGATATTTAATTGAAAAGTATTCCACAAAATTATATGATCATAAATGTTTGGGTTGTGAGAATTTAGAGCTATTTTTTAGGTTCGCCCCAAAAGGTATTTGCGCACCCTTTGCTGGGCTACTAACGCTAAAACTGCTGGCGTTTCGGCAGTGTTTCCAAATCTGACTATACTGGATGGCTGAAACATGATTTAGAGATGGCTTCGACACAAACTTACTTCGGTGAAAACGGCACAGCTAGAAAAAATTAAGAAATGAGAAGAACAGAGATAATAACCTTAAAATGTTTCATTGAGCTTGATAAAGTATGGCCTGTAGGGCATGCTTTGCTGACCCGGATGGCACCACATTGATAATCTTGTGAGCACCTTGGGCAAGATCCATTCCAACGACCACCCCTTCTATACAAAGATCCCTAATCTACACAGACCCGTAGCCAGGTTGTAAGGCTTTGGGGTCAAAATACACTTTAGGGGAGAATTATTTTTGTTTTTTACTATATGTTTAACACAAATTTTTCTGGACATAGTAGAATTTGGGAGGAGCAAAAATTTTTGTGGGGGCACTGCCGTCGCGCGCCCCTCGTGGATACACTGCAAAAGTTTATTACATGAATGAAATTTATACCAAACTGCGACATAACTTACTTAGTACCGGTATATATGAAATTGAAAATAATAGATAAAATGTTAACCCTTCTTGCAGCAAACCTGAAAGAGTGCCGTACCTCTATCTTCTCATGAACGTGAGTTATTCACTTTTATCATGTTCAATATCTTTTCTTGGTATACGTTCGTGACTCTCTAAACCACATAGTTATATTTTTTGGTCCTCTTTGGCGCCACCTGTGGCCCAATGCCCTTGGCAGCCATGAAGTTCGCCCAATGGTAGCGCCGGCACTGAGGACGAGCGCGTACAAACAGAAGTTGCAAGTGAAAATTCCTTGTTAGGAAATAAACTAGTTTTACATTAGTTGCAAATGTACTTTATTACGAGTTACAAACGTCATTATGACACGTTTTAAGTGCGAATTACAAATTGGATGCCTACCTATGTATCTGCGTGGTGATGACTTGTGGAAGGATAAGAAAAAAATGCAGCTGCTGCTGAAATCACAGATTTTGTAAAAAACGCAAATGGCAGCATGAAATAATTGAGGGCAAACGAAGTGCTACTCGTTGCAGTCACCGTAATTCTTTCGTATTAGGAGTGTGTAGAACGGTAACCGGTAAAAGCATGTGAGGGAGCATTGTTGATATGTTTAAGAGGTTGTGAAACATTGCTGCCATACCATGCTTTAAACAACACTAGAAGATCGAAAAGGATGTTAAGAGCTTGTGAATAGCTAGCGGTGTTCATGTTTCCATGAGAATATATGATTTTATTTGCCGTGGTTACTCATGAACAACAGATCCTTTATTCGTGAAAGATGACGCGGAAGAAAAAAGAAAACAAACAACAAGCTCAAAATGCGTTTTTTTGTTGCGGAGAAGTTGTACTGTGACGTGTTGGGCTTCATTTGCTTAATGTATTTCGTTTGCGTTGTTGTTGTTTGTGTGGTCATAATGAACAGTGCGGCAAATCGGCAAAGATATGAAGTGAAGAAAATTCGTGAACTTGTTTTACAACAATACGCTTCAGCAAAAATTCATACCAAACAATAAAACTGTGCCAGGCTTTGCATTTCGCCAAGCGAGGTCATCTTGCTGTGATCTTTGTAGGAAATCATGGCGGCAAAGCTGAGATTTCGTAAATAGAGTTGAAGGTGATTTGAAAATATTTATTACATTTAAATTGATCGCTGAACTTATTAAAATCCTTAAATCAATGCATTGTTCTTTGGACTTTATGGTGGTTAAAAGAAAACAAATCTGTGAATTTTGCTAAGTTTTGCAAGGAAAAATATAAAAAAATATTTTAAGAGAAGAAAGAACTTTTTTTGCGATATAAACAATTAAAGACTACAGAGATTTAAACAGGAAAATGTTTTGTATCCTTATTACTTTTCGCCTTCAGGAGCCATGGAGAATTGGGGCCTTCTTATGTTTAGGGAGTCATCACTGCTGTACAATCCAAACACGTCTACCGTTTCCAATAAGCAGTGGATCGCAACCACAGTTGCTCACGAGATCTCTCACCAGTGGTTCGGAA
>JGI24021J15306_10009425_pt1 | contig 12087 bp, 7 predicted proteins | sample Ectturendosymbi1_FD_15306 | JGI IMG/M metagenome (IMG submission 15306)
AAAAGTCGACATATGAAACAAAAAGAAAAAATTACGCACTGTTGCTAAGATCAAACCTCAAGGTTACAAAAATTGCAGATTACCAAAATTTAGCACAAATTTTGTGCAGATAGACAAATGTTCCCCTGGGGGATACATACACCCCATGTTGAGAACCTCTGCTATATTACTGTAGAAGGCCATAAGTTCTACTGACGACACAAGTTGAAACCATTTGAAGTTTTATCAATCAAAACAACTGTGAGGTCACAGATTCTATGCCACGTAGCTGCAAAAATGACATCTGGACTGAAATCACCAACCCTTGCAAATTCAAAAGTCATAACTGTTTGAATGCATAAGTTTGAGTGTAGAATAGCGTAAAGTGAAAATTGCATTTAAATTCCTTCAAATGTGGAGGCTGTTGACTATACATTTTTGGTTCATGAAACAGACATATTATTATAGGTCTTTAACATTTTATGCATGTTTGCCATTAGTGTCAATGAAATTACGAAACTGGCAGATTCAGAATGGGCATTTCAGTAAATATTTCATTTTGTTTACCGGTACTGATGTTATGAACTTATTTGCATTAAGGGATTCTACATAAGTGCAAAAGTTTGAATGAAAGTTAGCTATTTCTAGTCAGGGTTGATTGATTTCAATCATTTCATTTAAATCAGTGATAAAATCAACAAAAACAAGCAAAAAATAATATGCTGTTTTGAAGCTTTGTGTGATTTGTGTGACACATTTAATTGGTATTTTAATCGGTTTCACTTGTTATTAAGAAAGGCAGAGACTTCTTATGACAACAAAAGATATAAAACCAATTAATGTTTTATCAACCATGGAAACTGTTGCTGTGCTAGAAGAAAAACAGCTTTAAAAAGTTATATTAAAACGAACTCTTTAAAATTAAAAATTACTACTTGTTTGTTGGGCACCGTCTACACCAGTGGTTCTTAACTGGGGAGGCGTGAAAAAATTTCCAGGGGGGTGTGAGCCCTTACATGCTCTACAACATATAAAGTTTTTTAACGGGAATGTGTACCTTCCAAATGTTACGCCAGTGTGAATTTTACGTCGCTATATGTTATTTGGTTTAGATCCGGAAGGGATGGGAGTCGGGGTTAGGTTTCTTGAAGTTTTGTAGGCCGAATTGGAGCCTGCATCTCAGGGGTGCAACTAGGGGGACTGTTTAGTCGGTATGCCAAAGCCTTTTGTCAATAACATCTGTGCCTTTCTCGCATTTGAAAACTACATGGTGCACATAGAATTTCAAGGTAACCGGCTGCATCGCAGAGCGGCTCGCCTAAGGAATACTGCTATATGGCTTTCTGCAATTTGACGAGCTTTCTGCAATGTGGCCATACACCCGCATGATACTAATTTTCTACATACTCCCACCATGTTCTTCTGTGATGCGATGATGTATAGGCTATTTATGACAATTCAAATGCACTTGAGCTACACTCTTGTTGAATGTGAGACTAGGTTTATGCGGCTTGGCTGTTACAGGCCACAATACGATGTCAATTTCTCGACCAAAGGAAGATTGTAACTGTGTTTTCTGGCCATCCCAAATGTGTCACTCAGCTGCTTAATCTAGGAACCGTGTCTTTCACTCGGATTAAGCGGTGCAGAGTGAGTGTTCAAGTATGGAATCGAAAATACATTTCTGTTTGAATATCTGTTTTTTTTGCGATTAATAACAGTACTATGTTTTTCGCATAAAAAAAGAATGGGTTTTGGTTTGAGATTCTGGAATCTTTTGCAAAAACGTGGTTATAGACTTTAACTGATATGCAATTAGTCGGAGTAATCTGTATTCACTTTGCAAAGTAGTGTGCGGTTGCAAAACTATGCTGGGTGAATAAAATAAGAAATAATTTGCAAAAGCTCGCATAAGTCGTAAACAAGCAACTGCAACTTATTAAGCATGCAGACTAGAGTGGGAACATGCATATCTGTGAGTGCAGGTAAATCTTGCGTAATGTCGCTTGAAAGCAAGTGTGCTGCAACTAATGCTGCAAAATAATGTTGCACCAGCTGTTGGCCAAAAAAAAAGTAATCAGTGACCTATCATTTTGGGTGCAGGGCTCTGTACAACTTGCCGTGGCGAGCAAGTGTTAGTAGTCATCAGGTTCAATACAACATTCCTCCTACTTTTGAGGCCTTGATGTGAAAAAAATATCTACCTCTTTCTTGTCAGAAGCGGGGGAGTGGCATGGGCCTAGGCCTCCACATATCCTTCTGGGGGCAACCTTTCCTCCAATTTTAAATTTTGTAAGAACAACTATAGTTACGTTTATGCGCTCGTCAGTGCAGCGTAGATATATAGGGTGTAGTCTGCGTAGGGATTGTGGAGGGCTTATAAAACATTGCATAAAATTGCTTAAACATGCTGAAAAAAGTTAATAATGTCATATTTCAATGCTTGTGACGTCACAGTTNCCAATTCAATCCACCAAGACTTTCTATAGTTTTTTAACGTGCACTTGTGCTNCTCCAACTTTGAAAAAGGTTCTGCCACCCATGCATATGGATGGTTGGTTGCGTGTTTTGATGCAGTCAGATTATTCATATTCCTTATTCTTGAAACACTACAACCGCAATTTACTTTGCAACTGAGTGCTCGGACATTACAATGTTTTTTTGAGGGCGTGTGCATGCCACAATAATTTTACTCTACCTGGCCTTAACCAGGGTCGGACCCAGCGTCCTGCTTAAAATGTAGTGTTGCACAAAGTGTTGAGGGTTAGCGAACAATAGTGTTAAGAAAGTGTCTGTAACCCTGTTTGTTCTAACAATAGTGTAAAGAAAGTGTCTGTAACCCTGTTGTTCTCATTAATCGTTCTATATTGTCTGTTTTTATCCATCTGCATTGTCCAGATAGGTTGTGTTTATACTCTATGGACTTTGTGTCTGTCACAAAACCGTTGAAAAAATTAAACAAATATACCAAGAAACATATAACATTTTTCAACTTATTTAAACTCAGGGGGGCGTTGAACAAAGGAAAATTACTTACGGGGGCGTGGTGAAAAAAAGGTTAAGAACCACTGCTTCTACACAGTAAATCAAAAAAATCTGATTTAAACAAAAAAATCTGATTTTTTTGATTAAAAAAAAATCATGATTTTTATCAACCCTAGTGCAAAGTGATGCAAGAAAGTGGTTCAAAGTAAGAATATCTCATACACTGGTGCCGAAAGTGTTAACCATCTCTGTCTCTCTGATCCTGGCAACTCATAAATTCTGTCCACCCAATTCGACAAGATGTGTGGTTGGTTGACCACTAGTGGTTTTGGTATAGTTGAGTATACATTTTGATTTAAAGCAAATGTTTTGAATTGTTAATCATACCTTTGCCAAGCGTGGTTCACTTTTAGTAGCGTCGGTTCTAAATGTTTGTGTGTCAATGTGATCAATAAAAAACCAGAAAGGGATCTCAATGAAACTTTTAGGAATTGATGTAAGTAAACTCAGCCAAGCATTGATGCAACATTAATCCAAATAACTTTTTGTTACATTCTTTGAGGAGTTTCACAAATAGAATGAACAGCTGCACATTATTTGCAGATGGAGTATATGTTTTCGTGCAATTTACTGCTACTGTTGTGAGAACTTGGCAGATATTTTCTCACTTTGAATGTGTATCTAGTTTGTGTATTGTGATGCATTGATAACAAGTTGATACTTTGGAGATCTTTCATAGTGACTTATAATTTCAACTGAAAGGGTTGCTAATCGTAATGTGTTCTTGCCAAAATTTTACTCATCGCAACTCAACCCTTTACGGACTGCATGGACCCCGTCACGGACAAACTTTGGCCAGTCATAACTTGCCAACCAATAGAGCTAGAGAGTTGATCAAACCCTCTACGGATTCGGCAAGTCTTCGACTTGAGATCGTAAAAAAAGATTTTCGGATTGGATTTTGGGTTCTTTGTGTGTTACGTCATAATGAGAGCATATTTGGGCTGTTTTAGGCCAACTTTGCCTGCCCAGGACCCCAGGCCAATGCAAAAATTTGCTCAATGATTTTTTGGATTCCTGACTTGAAAACGAGTCTTTAGAGCCCTTGCCTGACTTGCCAGCATATCTGGATCTAAAGATATGGCTCAAAAACCAAAAAATGGTCAAAATTTTGCTCCCAAAAACGCTAATCTAGGGTGAATTCCACCTCTGACTGTAGCTGGCCATAACTCGCCATCAGAATGAGCAAGAGAGCCGTTCAAACCCTCTAAAGACTCGTGAAGTCATGCAGTTTGCAATAAAAAAAAAATTCTGCATTTGGACTTCGGGTTTTCTGTTGATGTATACATAATGAGAGGATGTTTATGCATATTTGTATATTCTTTGATGATGTCATCATGCCAACCTTTAAAACCTGCTCCCGCAGAGCCATTTTTTTGACACAACATTTTTTTCGATTTTAGGCCATAATTTGAGTTTTTTGTGGGGTTTTATTGATTTTTTAGCATTCCTGGACTCCAAATTAGGGCCAATGAATGGTAAATTAATTAGGGAATCCCCTGAAATGGCCTAGCAGACCGGCAAAGGATTTCTGGCCTAACTTTAGAACCAGAAATGCTAGAAAGCCGATCAAGGACTAACAAAACTCGCATTTGACTCCGAGATCCAATAAAACTTTGAGCCAAAATATCCGTGCGTTGGATCCGTGGATAACATCATAAGAATATTCGCAAAATGTCCTCCGATCATGGGGCATGGACCAGAAAGGCCAAAAAAAATTCTGAAAGTTTTTATTTTAAATCTAACATAGAAGACTTCACGAGTCTTTAGAGGGTTTGAATAGCTCTCTAGCTCAATCTGGCTGCCTACCACGAGTGGCCAAATTTGGACAGAAGTGGCCATTGTCACCTTTTTTAAAAATTTCAAATTTTTGCCAAAAACTGGGGTTTTGAGCCATAATTTTGTCTCCCGATGTGCTAGCAAGTCAATCAAGGGCTCTGAAGACTCGTTTTCGAGTCACAAATCCAAAAAAACTTTGCGCGAAAAAATTTTGTATTGGCCTGGTGCCCAGGGCCAGGCAAAGGCTCCAAAAAAACCCCAAAATGCTCTCATTGTGACGTAACACACAAAGAACCCGAAATCCAAGCCAACTTTTTTTTTTTTCGATCTCAAGTTGAAGACTTGCCGAATCCGTAGAGGGTTTGATCATCTCTCTAGCTCTATTGGTCAGCAAGTTATGACTGGCCAAAGTTTGGGCCACTATAGTGGCTTTGCTGTCCTTAGGGGTTAAAATACCATTTTTTTATAACATCTTCATTTCTAGACAAAATAGGGCAAATGTTATTTTAGGACATATAGAAACTTTATGATTCTGCTTCTTTTGACACCATTTTACGGTCTCTAGTGCAATCCATTATAAAGTTATAGCATTTTCACTAAATTTGACCTTTGCATAACCTTTGGCCTGGTGTTGGTCGTCCACTAGAGGGGGCAAGTGAAAAATTTCAAAGGAATTAGGAGTTTTGACCATTTGCCAACTTTTTGTAGGGAAGCTTTTTCAATTTCAAAAACAACTTTTTTTCACTCTGGCCTATTCAACATACAAAGTTTGCTATTAAAGTGAATTGATATGATTTGAAAGTCACATTCTTCACACAGAAGTGCCACATGCAGGCAACAACACGGTAGCGTAGCAGGTAGTTCAAAAGCTATTTATTCAGGCAGTTAGCTGGGCAATCAGATAGTTAATCAGGCAGTCATGGCTCTTGTCAAATGCACAAAGGACCTTTCTTCAACATGACTTGCTCACAAGGCCACACTCATGAAAAAGGCAACTATCAAATTACGCTGTTGGAATGTCATCCAATTAACACCTTTGACGGCAGTGTATGATACATTTACTCTTCAAAATTCCATATGAGCCACTATTCTTGTGTCACTTTGTACTGTACCTCCATAACTCATCATGCAATTGAGCTAGAAAATTCAAACCCTCAGAAGATGTGGCAAATCTTCCAATTTCAATTGTTAAAAAATTAGAAAGTTTTGGTTTTGTTTTTTTTGTGGATGACGTCATAAGTGGGGTAATTTTAGGAATTTTTACCGAAGTCATCAGTCCCTGGGTGCCAACCGCAAGAGCCAATTTTTTGACTCAACTTTTAGTGGAAGCTAGGTTATGATCTGAGTCCTAACAGCCCTGCTCAAAGTGTTCCAAAAATGTACTAGTTTGCGTTGAAAATGGAATAACTACACCTGTGTGTGCTTTTGTTTTTTTGAGAATGTACACTTTGCTTAAATTTGATTCTTTAACTGAAGCAAAACAGGCTGTTCTTGATCTCATTGACCAAAATGTTACACTGGAGGAGCTGTATGAAGAAATTCAGGTAATTCAAGTCGTTTTATAAAGTAGTGGAAGTTCCATAACTACCTACCCTATGCAAGTATATTGGGTATAGTGCAATATTTTGGGTTACTTATGAATTCCACATACATGCATTGTTTCATAGATTCAGTTCATTTTTTGCTGTTTGTTTAGATAAAATTTAATGATAATTAAAGATATCATAATTTTTTGCCTCAAAAATGCATACTTTTTAGCAATAATGTTTTACTTACAGAACAACTCTGATCTGTCTCATCTATGTTGTGATGATCCAGGTAGGTGCAGTCTCATTAGAAAGTTGTGTATTGTGCAACAACGAGGCATTTTATGCACCTACACTTTCCGACTATTTGAAGGATTGTTGCTTATTTTGCTGATAGATTGTAGTGATTCAGATAGGAGAATCTGCTCCTGAGAGGTGCATAGCCAATTTTGATTTTGACAAACATGCATTAGTTAGCTTACATTATTTTGTGTTTACAGGAACTTGATGGCATGGTCTATGTTAGTGGTTCTTGAAGGGGATACCTTAGAATTTCTAGTAAAAAATCTGGATTGAACGGTGTGAACGGTGCATTCAGTGCAATGCCAGCAGAGAGGTTGCAACAAAACTATTGAAAAAAGACCATGACTATAATAATCCTGGAGATTTAATGATGAACCCCTGGTTAAGAAGCACTGGGTTAGGACTTCCTAGAACTGTTTCCCTCAGGCATTTTATAGATCACCATGCACTGTTCAGAATGTCAAAGAAATGAAATTAATGTTTTAATTTTATTTTAATATGAATCTGCTTGTGAACAGTATAATTAGTTATACCCCGAAGGAAGAGTAAGGTGAGCATATATGTTCTTTGTTTTTCCAACACTTTGATCCATGTGTTTGTCGACAAAAATGAGAAATGAGGCATTTATTAAGCTATGTTAGTCATCATCAGATATCATAATTTTTCTTTCATACTAGTGATTTTGTCAGACATTACATCTTTGAAATGTGTAAATGCACCACTTACATAGTGTGGGCTACTGATATTTATACAAATTGGACAATTCAGTGGTATTAACCCTTGCCCAGACTCACTTCATGGAGTTCCTCATTGTTATCAAGTCGTCTTGTACAGTTTCTGCTACACACCCAAACCCAGATAGAATTGAACCATACATTTTGTGTTGTAGTGTCATATCTTGACAAAAGTTAAAAGTAGTTTATTATTCAAGTGCTTTTGACGAAATCATCTTGTGGAGAATACATTCGGAGGTTTGCTGCACTGTCTGGACTTGATTATTATCAATCTTCTAGAACTATTCTGATGCAACATCTGCATGCTATTACTGCATCTGAATTTACTACTTTTTTGAACTCTGAACAACAGGTGAGTTGCACTTCATGTAGCTAGCATGTAGCTTTATCATTTTCATTAATAAAATGTGTCTTGTCTTGTTATGTCATTGCTGTAGTAGAATATGGTGTGCTTTAATCCACGCTTGTCTTATACTCTTGAATAGAGTAAAGTTGTTTTTTCATATTATAAAGCTGGAAAGCATTTACAGGGATAACAAGCTGATAATGAATGTCAATGTCACATGTCATAAAAGTGAATGTCACCAAAAAGACTTGCAGATATTTTAATATGTAATATGTTATGTGAGCATGCAGTTAATTACAGTATATTCAAATTTTTGAAAAACAATTAAAAGATTTAGGACTAGTAGTGCATTTACCTAGTGCGTATTATTAACCATATGCAGTAACAGCATACCAAAGAAGTTTATTGCACATGTTTTTTTACGGTTCTGCCTATCCTTACTGAAGCCTCCATTTGTGTTGTATATGTCAAACTTCCTTGCAATCTTCGTTCAATATTTTGCATCATCACTTGATGTTCATTGAGAGTTAATAAGCTAGTGTTGCCAGTCAAACAGCTAGCACCTATGCAACGCCTTTTTTCGAACTGTTTGGTTACTATGTGTAACCATTTTCTGCCTTATTTTGTAAATCTCTCTGCAGCTTTTGTATCCATTCCAGGGGTTACCCTTTGTGAAACTGAGGGCTGCTTCTTTGGTATCAATTGTCGTAAAGGGCTATTGATTTGATACACAATTCTGAACAAAAATTTTGCTGAATTTACCTTTAATTATGTTATTATTAATGCTAATAATCTATATGAAGATGCTCATCACCTTACACTTTGAGAGCCGGGGTACGATATATTCATACTTTAAAATCGGCCTAAAACCAGCAGTTGTCGGTTGCCTTACCAACACCATAGCTCCTCCGCCGATTGCGCTAGAGAGCTGTTCAAGGGCTTAAACGGATCGGCCAGTCATCTAGTTTGCACTCGAAAAAAAATTTTTGGTTGGGGGTTGCGGATCTTTTGTGAGTGACGTCACAAGTGAAGTGGTTTTTGGGCCATTTTGGCTCATGTCACCTGGCCTAGGGCCCACCCGCTAGGCCAAAGTATTTCGCTGAAGTTTTCATTGGAAACTAGGCTTGAGTCTGGGTTTTTTGAGCCTTTGATTGACTTTCTAGTGTTTCTGGTTCAAAAGTTGTGATCTAAAATAACCAAATTAATTCATTAATTATCTAATTAACTTAATTAGTCAAATATTTTTATTACTTTAGATTATCACTTTTGAACCCGAAATGCCAGTAGATCATCCAAAGTATCAAAAGGCTCGGATTGTATCCTATTTTCCAATAAGAAGTTCAGCGAAATACTACCATTTAATGGTTTGAGCCAGTGGGCCAAGGTGGCCTAAAAGTCCTCCACTTATGACGTCACTCACAAAAAATCTGCATCCCAGAAGCAAAAACTTTTTTGAGTACAAACTACAAGACTTGCTGAGTCTTTTGAGCTTTTGACCGGGTCTGTAGCGGTTACCAAACCAGAGAAATTCCCTTTGCAAAGACATGTGTGATCAGGCTGTTTTCACGTGAACTGCTTGGATTAACGTGGCTGTGAAAGTGTTAATGCTATTTTCAAAACAGGCCTGCGAGTGACCATCATGGTCCTCAAGGGCTACCTGGTGCCCGCGAACACTATGTTGGTGACCCTTGGTCTATTCCATAAATAGTGATATCTGCGAAACACCAAAAGTTAGGCCTACTTTTTCAGTGGATGTGACAAAATTAAAGCTACTATTTTCTCACCACTTTACAACTCCTAACTCGCTAGTCGATTGTGCTAGAGAGCTGTTCAAACCCTCAAAAAATGCAGCAAGTCTTTCAGTTTGCATTAAAAAATTGGATTGTTTTGGATTTCAGGTTTTTTGTGGGTGACATCATAAGTAGGATAGGTTTTAGGCTTTTTTGACCCAGGTTACCTGGCCCTGGGCACCAGGAGCCTTTTTTTTTAATTAAAAAATTTCTAGGACCTATTTTTTATTCAAGTTTTTAATGAAAACTAGGCTATAATCTGAGTCTTCAAGCCTTTGAGTTGTTTTTGTAGCGTTTCTGGTTGAAACATTCTGGCCAAAAAGCAATAATTTTGATGAAATTACTTGGGCCCCAATGATTTTGGGTGAAAGAGCCTAAACCTACCCCACTTCTGACATCGCCCTAAAAACACCTAAAATCCGAAACTTTCCAATTTTTTTATAAATCCGAACTAGAAGGATCACTGCATCTTTTGAGAGTTTGAAGTTTGAACAGCTCTCTAGCACAATGGGCTAACAAGTTATGGAGTTGCTATGTGATGCCAGAAAAGTGGTTCAAGTGAACTGTCCTGATTTCACAGGTGTTAATTCTGATGCAGTTTTTCCAAGCTGTGGGTTGCAAGAAACAATAATCAAATTCCTTTATTCGGCTGTTGCAATATATGCAAAAAGTGCTTTGTATGGTGTTTTGTTAGTCTTAGCTTTTGCTTACTTTACTCATTTTCAGCAAAAAGGTTGGGCTAACTCTATGTTCGTCTGCAATACAGTTACTTTGCAACATTCAGCATTTGGGAAGCAGTGCTGTCAACTTCCAATAAAATGTATTGGTTCTGTTGTTGAACCATTCATCTTGGAGATTCTTTGACACTTTTACTAATTATTGGTAGCTAGTGGACAGAGTTTGATGTAAAAATGGCATTGCAACAAATTGCTTATGCTAACTGCATTGAATATCCGAGTATTATTATAGAATTTTGTTTCAAGATAAGCATTTAACAAAAATTTATGTTCAGGATTTCATTAACAGTTTGTTAGAAGCAACAAAGTCTTCTTTTCTTGGGCATTGCTCTGCACATGGTATAGATCGGTTCGAGGTAAATTTTTTTGCTTGTGTTTAAAGTAACTAATCTGTTGAATAAACTGAAGAAAAGCAAATGAGAAATAGTGATCTAATTATTTTAAAGCTCATAAAAGGCAAAATCCCTATTTTTATCTTATTCAAAACACAGTGCTTTCACAAGAGTAAAATAGTACTTTGTGCCTTTATTTCATAATGTAAAATGTTATATCCCTCAATTTTTAGATTTCGGTCTCAGCAGTAGGATATTTTTAATGTGGTATTTGGTTGTTTTTATATATTCAATTTTCAAGTAAGTGAACATATTCAAAACTAGCCTGTTTGGATGAATGTACCTTGTGACATCACTGCTCAGAATACCAGCCTATAAAGAAGCACATATCTGGATGAAAATATTTCTTTTGGTTACTGTGCATAATTGTCTCTTCTAAGTTTGTAATTGTATGTATGTAGACTGAAGAGAAAAAAGTAGGTTTTTGATATGTTTGTTGGTTTGCTGTGGAAGGCAGCGTGCTAGAAGCAGTGGATTCTAATCCAATTTTGTCATGCCAGGACAAGGATCTTGTTGCAGGAATACTGACTGTTGTAAAAAAGATTTTGAATGTTGAAAGCAGTTTGTAAGGCTGTGAGGTTTGTTTATGACATACTTTGTAAGTGACTGCTTGCATATACTAAATATTAATGCATCTAATGCCAATTTGCACAATGGCTTTAAATGTTCTGAGGTAACTCAGAGAATAAGGTGATATGTCCAAATAGCTGCATTGTGGTGAGGAGCTTGTCTGAGTGCTGGATGCAGGCAGTAGGGAAAAATAAGCTTGTTTAAGAGCCTTTGTAAGTGACTGCTTTCTTGATGAAGGAATAAATGTGCTTATTGCCATTTTATCTTGCTCTTGGGTGTTTCAAAGTGGCAAGTTAAGTGACATCCTTGAATTGGGAAAATTGTGAAAACTGCTTGATACCTTGTGTTGTTTTGCTAAGAAAACCACCTGGTACCAAATGTGCTAACATACTTCACAATTATGTACATATCTTAAACAGTAATACTTACTCATAAATTTTATTCATGAAAGTTTGGAATGAAGACTATTGAAAAAGTTCAAAGTAATATTACATCTTCTCATAGGTGTTAGTATTCCCAACTTTTGTAATTTGTACAATTTGTTTTGAAATTTTCTTTTTGTGATATACACTGACAGAAATTGTGTTTCACATCCAGACCTTATAGAAATGTGAGGTTGAGTTTGTTTCTACTTTTTTCTGTTTTTTAGCATAGTCTACAAGAATGTGTTGCAAGCAGTACCTGCCTCTGTTGATCTATTCTTGACGTTTTCAAGGACTAACTGACCTCCCTACCTTTGCAAAATCCGGATGACTATGGAGTAAATTTCAAATTTATATTTACATGTGGACTCAGGCTGGCACTCAATTTAGCAGCAAGATTTCTGTATGCTAGTTTTGTTGACCTGCTTTTTGTTTGTGATTTTATATTGGCAATTTGTTACAAT